>ERZ507044.128-NODE-128-length-64102-cov-14.7732_pt1 | contig 64102 bp, 62 predicted proteins | sample MGYA00512870_ERZ507044 | MGnify/ENA metagenome assembly ERZ507044
GTGACGACCTGTTCGTAACCAACACCAAGATCCTGAAAGAAGGTATCGAAAAAGGCATCGTTAACTCCATCCTGATCAAATTCAACCAGATCGGTTCTCTGACCGAAACGCTGGCTGCAATCAAGATGGCGAAAGACGCTGGCTACACAGCTGTGATCTCTCACCGTTCCGGTGAAACTGAAGATGCTACCATCGCTGACCTGGCTGTGGGTACTGCTGCAGGCCAGATCAAAACGGGTTCTATGAGCCGTTCTGACCGCGTTGCTAAATACAACCAGCTGATTCGTATCGAAGAAGCGCTGGGTGAAAAAGCACCGTACAACGGTCGTAAAGAGATCAAAGGTCAGTAATTTATTACTGTCGCTTTACACTCTAAGAAACCCGCTTCGGCGGGTTTTTTTATGTCTTTAAAGCAGTAGCGGTAGGGTCGCGCTGGCTGTTTTCTGGCTTACATCGCTGTACTTTTCATCCAGTGCGATTAGCGATGTAGTGAGCAGTTCTATCAACAGCATCACACCCACCTTGGCGTTTAGCGCGCCGGCACTCAACGGACCTTCTGGTTTGGCTGCGACCAGTTGAATATCACTAAGCGATGCTAACGGGCTGCGCGGCGTATTACTCAGCGCCACTACGCGCACACCTTGTTTACGCGCTAGCTTTACAACATGCAGCAGATCGCGCGTGGAGCCTGAACTGGAAATTGCCACTACGAGCGTGTTTTTACTAAGCGTTGTGGCGTTCATGGCAGCACGGTGCATATCGCTGAACAATTGTGCGGGTTTACCCAGACGCAGGAGTTTGTAATGTAAATACTCCCCCAGAATGGCACTGGCTGCTACGCCATAAATCTGCACTGACTGAGCCTGATGCAGTGCAAGCGCGGCGGCTTCCAGTAAGGTCCTGTCGAGTAATTTTGCTGTGTCCTGCAGCGCTTGCACGGATTCATTGACCACATTGTCAATCTCATCGCCGCTGTGCTCGACAGACTGTCCTTGTCGGAGATCGAGTGCCAGCGCCATTTTGAATTCGTTATAGCCCTTACACCCTAGCGTTCGACACAGACGTGTGACGCTAGCCTCGCTGGTGCCGCTTTCACGCGCCAGTTCGGTAATCGTCAGGTAGACCACTTTTGCCGGATCGCTGAGTACAAACTCGCCGAGCTTCTGTTGTGTTCGGCTGTATCCATCAACGCTCTGCCGCAATCTCAGCAGCAGGTTTTCATTTTCAGACATGCAAAATCCTTAATGCGTTTATCTGTTGATAGTGTGGCGGAAAGCAGGGGAGAGATGCCAGACATTTTAAAAAAGTATGATCGGCTTCCTGGATTTTGATGATAATTTTCATTTATAAAAATTAATATGGTAAAAATTTTCATCAATAATCGAGGAGATGAAAAAATGATGCAAATGTTTAGCGGCGCCTCATCCGGGGGATGGTTTGAAAAAGCGCAGCGGTTTGGCAAATCCTTCATGCTGCCGATTGCGGTATTGCCCGCAGCAGGGCTGTTGTTAGGGATTGGTGGCGCGTTGTCCAATCCAAACACATTGACGGCTTATCCGTTTTTAGATGTCGACTGGCTGCAGGCCATCTTTACGATCATGACCAGCGCAGGTTCCATTGTGTTTGCCAATCTGTCGGTACTCTTTGCGGTCGGTGTCGCCGTGGGGCTGGCGAAAACAGATAAAGGCACTGCCGGGCTTGCGGCATTGCTGGCTTTTCTGGTGATGAACGCCACCATCAACGCCTTATTAACGCTTAACGGAACGCTGGCGCAAGAGAACCCCGGTGCTGTTGGCCAGGGGATGACGCTTGGTATTCAGACGCTGGAAACGGGCGTGTTTGGTGGGGTGGTGATGGGTCTTGTCACCTGCGCGTTGCATAGCCGTTTCAATAAAGTCTCACTACCTCAGTTCCTCGGTTTTTTTAGCGGTTCGCGTTTTGTGCCGATTATCAGCTCTCTTGCTGCGATTGTAGTGGGTGCGGTTATGACGGTGGTGTGGCCGCATTTCCAGAAACTCATTTTTGGACTGGGCGGTCTGGTGGATGCGACGGGCTATCTGGGGACGCTATTGTACGGCTTCATCCTGCGTATGCTTGGCCCACTGGGTTTACACCATATCTTTTATTTGCCGTTCTGGACGACGGCGCTGGGCGGCAGCGAAATCGTCAACGGCCAGTTGGTGGAAGGTACGCAGCGGATTTTCTTTGCCCAACTTGCCGATCCGAATACGCAGCAGTTCTATGCGGGTACCGCGCGCTTTATGTCCGGTCGCTTTATCACCATGATGTTTGGTCTGCTTGGCGCATGTCTGGCGATGTACCACACCGCAAAGCCGGAGAACAGAAAGGTTGTCGCCGGACTGCTTCTGTCGGCCGCCCTGACCTCTTTCCTGACGGGAATCACTGAACCTATTGAGTTCTCCTTCCTGTTTGTCGCGCCCATTCTATATGTCATTCACGCCTTCTTCGATGGTCTGGCGTTTATGATCGCCCATATTTTACATATCACGATTGGGCAAACCTTTTCAGGTGGACTTATCGATTTCCTCCTCCTCGGCGTGTTACAGGGAGAAGCTAAAACCAACTGGATGTATGTCCCCATGGTGGGAATACCGTGGTTCTTCCTCTACTACTTCACTTTCCGCTATTTGATCACCCGCTTTGGCTGGCTGACGCCAGGACGTGAGAACGCAACCCCGGTTGAATCCGGCTTGTCTCAAAGTGAACGCGCAGTGGCAGTCATCGCTGGGCTGGGAGGCAAAGAGAATTTGGAAGAGGTGGACTGTTGCGCCACGCGCTTACGCGTGACGGTGAAAGAGAGCAGCAAAGTAGATGAAGCGGCGCTGAAAGCGACCGGAGCCCGTGGCGTGATTATTCGCGGCAACGGTGTTCAGGTGATTTATGGCCCGCATGTCACCATCATTAAAAACGAAGTCGAAGAGATGTTATCGTAATGAAAACTGTACTGGATCCCCTGAAAGGTAAATTAATCGTCTCCTGTCAGGCGCTGGAAAATGAGCCTCTACACAGTCCGTTTATTATGTCTCGTATGGCGCTGGCGGCAGCACAAGGCGGTGCGGCAGGTATCCGTGCGAACAGCGTGGTGGACATTCGTGCTATCAAAGAGTGCGTCTCCCTGCCGGTGATTGGGATAATCAAACGCGATTACCCTGGCAGTGAGGTGTTTATCACGGCCACTCTCCAGGAAGTGGATGAGCTGATGACCGTTGAGCCGGAAATTATTGCTCTGGATGCCACTGCGCGGCCGCGCCCCGGTGGGCAGACGCTGGAAGAGTTGGTCACGCAGATCCGTGCTCGCTACCCGTCCGTACTACTGATGGCGGATATAGCCACCGTAGACGAGGCGGTGACAGCCGAGCGTCTGGGTTTTGACTGTGTGGGCACCACGCTTTACGGCTATACCGCAGAAACCGCCGGGCATGTGCTGGTGGAAAATGACTGCGGATTCTTACGTGAAGTGTTGGCTGCGGTCAGCGTTCCGGTCGTGGCGGAAGGGAACGTCGATACCCCGGAACGCGCCGCACGCTGCCTGGCATTAGGCGCTCACACCGTGGTGGTTGGCGGGGCAATCACTCGTCCGCAGCAGATAACGGCACGCTTTATCGCGGCGATCGCCTCGTAAAGCACCGATGGGGCATGATACTTTGGTGGGGATCTGCGATAATTATCGTTTATCCCCATATTGAGAGCGCTATGCAGTACCCGATTAACGAGATGTTCCAGACCCTGCAAGGTGAGGGTTACTTTACCGGCGTCCCCGCCATTTTTATTCGTTTACAGGGATGCCCGGTTGGCTGTGCCTGGTGCGATACCAAACACACCTGGGATAAGCTTGAGGATCGGGAAGTCTCCCTGTACAGCATCCTGGCGAAAACCAAAGAGAGTGATAAATGGGGCGCGGCAAGCAGTGAAGATCTGCTGGCGGTGATTGGCCGACAAGGCTACACCGCGCGTCATGTGGTGATCACCGGCGGTGAACCGTGTATTCATGACCTGATGCCCCTCACAGATTTGCTGGAAAAGAACGGTTTTAGCTGCCAGATAGAAACCAGCGGTACACACGAAGTGCGCTGCACGCCAAATACCTGGGTGACCGTGTCTCCGAAGGTGAACATGCGCGGTGGTTATGACGTTCTGTCTCAGGCGCTGGAACGCGCGAATGAGATTAAACATCCGGTCGGGCGCGTGCGTGACATTGAAGCGCTGGACGAACTGCTCGCCACGCTGAGCGACGACAAACCGCGGGTGATTGCGCTGCAACCTATCAGCCAGAAAGAGGATGCCACACGCCTGTGCATTGATACCTGTATCGCGCGCAACTGGCGCCTGTCGATGCAGACGCACAAGTATCTGAATATTGCCTGATAAAAAGCCCGGTGCGTTAGCTTACCGGGCTTTTCTGTTAACCGGATAAGAGGCGTTACGTCGCTATCCGGCAAGACGAAATACTCACTCGCCGCGATAGACACAGCCCGCCGTACAGGTCTCTTTCACCATCACCGCGCTCAGCAGAGGAACTGCCGGTTTGACCTGATCCCAAATCCATTTCGCCAGTACTTCGCTGGTCGGGTTTTCGAGACCGGGAATATCGTTCAGGTAGTAATGATCAAGCCTGTCATACGTCGGCTTAAATGCGGCTTTTAACTCGGCAAAATCCATGATCCAACCGGTATGCGGGCAGACTTCACCGGTAATTTCAAGACGCACCATAAATGAGTGACCATGCAGGCGGCCACATTTATGCCCTTCCGGTACGTGTGGCAGGCGGTGAGCGGCTTCGAAGGTGAAATCTTTAAACAAGGTGGTGGACATTATTGACTCTCAAGAATGCAAAAAACGCCGTAGGGTACCGTAAAGTACAATTTTTAGCATTAGTTAAAAGGGCGCTGAGCAGCAGAATGCCACATATTGATGGCAAATATTAAATAATTATTTATATATCATGTGGTTATTTAATCGTTTTTGTCGTTAATAACTATAGCTAAAACAGGTTAGTTCATTTGGTTATTTGTTATTTCCATCCCTTCTTTAATTGTTACTATCACCGCCGTTACCCTTATCTTCAGTTTGGGTTTTATTGCTTAAATCCGCTTTGCTTACTGGAACATAACGACGCATGACGATACAGGCCCCACCTTCCGCTTTGCTTCCGCTGAACCCGGAGCAGCTGGCACGCCTCCAGGCGGCCACCACCGATCTTACGCCCACGCAGCTTGCATGGGTTTCTGGCTATTTCTGGGGTACGCTGAATCAGCAACCTGGCGCAGCCGTTGCAACACCCGCTCCCGTGGCGGAAATGCCGGGCATCACGCTAATCTCTGCATCACAAACGGGCAATGCGCGTCGTGTGGCGGAAGCGTTGCGTGATGATCTGTTGGCAGCAAAACTCAGCGTCACGCTGGTTAACGCAGGCGACTACAAATTCAAACAAATCGCCAATGAAAAGTTGCTGGTTATCGTCACGTCTACGCAGGGAGAAGGCGAACCCCCGGAAGAAGCGGTCGCGCTGCATAAGTTCCTGTTCTCTAAAAAAGCGCCCAAGCTCGAAAACACCGCCTTTGCCATTTTTGGTCTGGGTGACACGTCATATGAATTTTTCTGCCAGTCGGGCAAAGATTTTGACAGCAAGCTGGCGGAACTCGGCGGTGAGCGTTTGTTGGATCGCGTTGACGCCGATGTGGAATACCAGGCCGCCGCCGCCGAATGGCGTGCTCGTGTGGTTGAGGTGTTGAAATCACGAGCGCCGTTTGCGACACCGGCTCAGGCGGTTGCCAGCGGAGCGGTAAATGAGATCCACACCAGCCCGTATACCAAAGAAGCGCCGCTGAGCGCCACGTTGTCCGTAAATCAAAAAATCACCGGACGCGATTCAGAGAAAGATGTTCGCCATATTGAAATCGATCTCGGTGATTCGGGTCTGCGCTACCAGCCTGGCGATGCGCTGGGTGTCTGGTATCAAAACGATCCGGCGCTGGTGAAAGAAATCGTAGAACTGGTCTGGCTGAAAGGCGATGAGCCCGTTACGGTCAATGGCAAATCTCTCCCGCTGTCCGAAGCGCTACAGTGGCATGTTGAACTGACCGTAAATACCGCCAATATCGTTGAAAACTATGCCACCTTAACGCGCAGTGAATCGTTGTTGCCGCTGGTCGGCGATAAGGCACAGTTGCAGCATTACGCCACCACGACGCCTGTTGTCGATATGCTGCGCTTCTCGCCCGCACAACTGGATGCACAAGCGTTAGTCGATCTGTTGCGTCCGTTAACGCCGCGTCTGTACTCCATTGCGTCTTCACAGGCCGAAGTGGAGAGCGAAGTGCACATCACCGTGGGGGCGGTGCGTTATGAAGTGGAAGGCCGCGCGCGTGCCGGTGGCGCATCCAGCTTCCTCGCCGATCGCGTCGAAGAAGAGGGCGAAGTGCGTGTGTTCATCGAACATAACGATAACTTCCGTCTGCCGACGAATCCTGAAACCCCGGTGATCATGATTGGTCCGGGGACAGGCATCGCGCCGTTCCGCGCTTTCATGCAGCAGCGCGCTGCCGAGGGAGCATCAGGCAAGAACTGGCTGTTCTTTGGCAACCCGCACTTTACCGAAGATTTCCTCTACCAGGTGGAATGGCAGCGTTACGTCAAAGAAGGCGTACTGAGCCGCATCGATCTCGCCTGGTCACGAGACCAAAAAGAAAAAGTCTACGTACAAGACAAACTGCGCGAACAGGGTGCAGAACTGTGGCGCTGGATTAATGACGGTGCCCACATTTATGTCTGCGGCGACGCCAATCGCATGGCGAAAGACGTTGAGCAGGCATTGCTGGACGTGATTGCTGAATTCGGCGCGATGGACGCGGAGTCAGCGGATGAATTTTTAAGTGAGCTGCGCGTTGAGCGCCGTTATCAGCGAGATGTCTACTAATGAGCGAAAAACATCCAGGGCCCCTGGTGGTCGAAGGTAAACTGGCAGACGCCGAGCGCATGAAGCTGGAAAGCAACTATCTGCGCGGCACCATTGCTGAAGATTTAAATGACGGTCTCACCGGCGGTTTTAAAGGTGACAACTTCCTGCTGATCCGTTTTCACGGGATGTACCAGCAGGATGACCGCGATATCCGCGCCGAGCGTGCCGAGCAGAAGCTGGAGCCGCGTCACGCGATGTTACTTCGCTGCCGTCTGCCGGGGGGCGTTATCACCACCAAACAGTGGCAGGCGATTGATAAATTTGCCGCCGAGAACACGATTTACGGCAGCATTCGCCTGACCAACCGTCAGACGTTTCAGTTTCACGGGATTCTGAAGAAGAACGTGAAGCCGGTGCACCAGATGCTGCACTCCGTGGGGCTGGACGCGCTGGCGACAGCCAATGATATGAACCGTAACGTGCTGTGCACCTCGAACCCGTATGAGTCCGAGCTGCATGCCGAAGCCTACGAGTGGGCAAAGAAGATCTCCGAGCACCTGCTGCCGCGCACGCGCGCTTATGCGGAGATTTGGCTCGATCAGGAAAAAGTCGCGACCACGGACGAGGAGCCGATCCTCGGTCAGACTTATCTGCCGCGTAAGTTTAAAACCACGGTCGTGATCCCACCGCAGAACGACATCGACCTGCACGCCAACGACATGAACTTCGTGGCGATTGCTGAAAACGGCAAGCTGATTGGCTTTAACCTGCTGGTGGGCGGCGGTCTTTCTATCGAGCACGGTAACAAGAAAACCTATGCCCGTACGGCCAGCGAATTTGGCTATCTGCCGCTCGAGCACACGCTGGCCGTGGCGGAGGCGGTGGTCACCACCCAGCGCGACTGGGGAAACCGTACCGATCGTAAAAATGCGAAAACCAAATACACGCTGGAACGCGTAGGGGTTGAGACGTTCAAAGCGGAAGTGGAACGTCGTGCAGGCATTAAATTTGAGCCGATTCGTCCGTATGAATTCACCGGGCGCGGCGATCGGATTGGCTGGGTGAAAGGCATAGACAATAAATGGCATCTGACGCTGTTTATCGAAAATGGCCGTATTCTCGATTATCCGGGACGTCCGCTGAAAACGGGCCTGCTGGAGATTTCGAAAATCCATAAAGGCGAGTTCCGTATTACTGCGAACCAGAATCTGATCATCGCTGGCGTACCGGAAAGCCAGAAAGCGAAGATAGAGAAGATCGCGCAAGAGAGCGGTCTTATGAACACCGTGACGCCACAGCGTGAAAACTCCATGGCCTGCGTGTCGTTCCCGACCTGTCCGCTGGCGATGGCGGAGGCCGAACGTTTCCTGCCGACGTTTATCGACAAGATTGATGGCCTGATGGCGAAGCATAACGTGAGCGATGAACACATCGTTATGCGTGTAACAGGCTGCCCGAACGGCTGCGGTCGCGCGATGCTGGCGGAAGTCGGTCTGGTCGGGAAAGCGCCTGGCCGCTATAACCTGCATCTCGGCGGTAACCGAATCGGCACGCGTATCCCGCGGATGTTTAAAGAGAATATCACCGAACCAGAAATTCTCGACTCGCTGGACGAACTGATTGGGCGCTGGGCGAAAGAGCGCGAAGCGGGTGAAGGCTTCGGCGACTTTACGGTGCGTGCGGGCATTATTCGCCCGGTGCTCGATCCCGCACGGGATTTCTGGGAATAACCCATCCTTTGCCGGGCAAACGCAGTGCCACCCGGCAAAACAGGCAAACGAGGTTCTTATGTCCGTACTCGATCTAAACGCGCTTAATGCATTGCCGAAGGTAGAGCGTGTGATGGCGCTGGCTGAAACCAACAGCCAACTGGAAAAACGTGATGCTGAGGGGCGTGTGGCGTGGGCGCTGGAGAATTTGCCTGGCGAATACGTCCTCTCATCAAGCTTTGGGATTCAGGCGGCAGTCAGCCTGCATCTGGTCAATCAGATCCGCCCGGATATCCCGGTGATCCTGACCGATACCGGCTATCTGTTCCCGGAAACTTACCAGTTTATTGATGAGTTAACGGACAAACTCAGGTTGAACCTGAAGGTCTACCGGGCGAATGAAAGCCCCGCCTGGCAGGAAGCGCGCTACGGTAAGCTGTGGGAGCAGGGCGTTGAAGGCATTGAGAAATACAATGAGATCAACAAAGTCGAACCGATGAACCGGGCGTTGCAGGAACTGAACGCGCAAACCTGGTTTGCAGGACTGCGGCGAGAACAGTCCGGTAGCCGTGCGCATCTGCCCGTGCTGGCTATCCAGCGTGGGGTCTTTAAAGTGCTGCCGATTATCGACTGGGATAACCGCACGGTTTATCAATACCTGCAAAAGCACGGGCTGAAATACCATCCGCTGTGGGATCAGGGCTATCTTTCCGTCGGCGATACGCACACCACGCGGAAATGGGAACCGGGTATGGCTGAAGAAGAAACCCGCTTCTTTGGCCTGAAGCGCGAGTGCGGGCTGCATGAAGGGTGAAACAACCCCCCCTTCAGCGGTCCGACAGTATGGCCGGATAAGGGCATTGCCTTATCCGGCCTTATGATTAGCTCGCTTTCGCTAATTCTTTTACGAGCGGCAGCATAATGCGCATTACGTCGCGGTTGCGATGTTCAATGCGTCCGGGCAGGGCTTTATCAATGTGTTGTTGATTATCCAGACGTACATCGTGCCAGCTATTTCCTGTCGGGAAAGAGGCGGTTTTGGCGCGCTGTTGGTAACCATCTTTCTTGCCAAGATTCCAGTTCGTTGCCTCAACGGATAGCACCGAAATTCCCGCTTTATCGAAAACCTCTGCGTCATTGCAGCAACCGGTGCCTTTGGGATAGTCCTTATTCAGGCCTGGATTAGTGGTGGCGGTAATGCCATGATGACGCGCAATCGCTAATGCCCGGTCGCGGGTTAATTTACGCACCGCTTCCGGCGTGCTCTGCCCGCTATTAAAATACAGTTTGTCGCCGACGATCAGGTTATCGAGATTTATCACCAGCAGCGTGTTTTTCTTCTCCGCCGCGCTCATTCGCTTCAGCAGGTTTTCAGCCCCCAGTTTTCCCTCTTCCTCGCCGCTGGTGGCAATAAAGCGAATACCATATTCCGTCGGCACATCTTTCAGGCGTTCTGCCAGTTCGAGCATAACGCCCAGACCAGCGGCGTTGTCATCTACCCCTTGCAGAGTGAGCCCGCCAAGATTCGCGTCAGTGTCGGCATCACTTTGCGGCGCGTAGGTATCCAGGTGCGCCATGATAATAATCTGCTGCGGGGCTTTGCCTTCGTGGGCGGCAATAACGGTACTGCCGGTGACGTTATGCCAGTTTTTGCGGTTATTTTTGGCGGTATAAATATAGCGACTGTTGAACGTGCGGATATCACTGCGATAGCCCATCTGCTCAAACTGCTGGCGTAAATAGTCGGCAGATAACATTTCTGCCGGCGAGCCGGTCATCCTTCCCGGGAAAACGGTCGCAATATGACGGGTCTGCATTGTTGCAAATTCGCCCGGTTTTGGCGATGACGCCTGAGCGGGGACAATAAAGCATACGCCGAGCGCCAGGAGGGCGGAAAGACGGCGCGTTGCGGAAAACATAGTGAATCCTTAATAGCCAGCGGGGGAGCCCTGAATACAAAGCAAAAATTTTAACCCATCTAGTATGAAACGGTGACTTCGCTAAAACAATTTCATTTGCTCTTAAATGCCCGAATTCCGGTGGGTTAAGCACTTTTTGATATTTGCTTTGCCAGATCGTTATTCCTTTGAGGAACTACTCATTCCAATTCGTAATTTCATTCGTTCTCTTGCGCTCCCTATAGTCGGGTTATCTGACGCTCTCGACATTCGCGGTATTGTAAAGGAACGGTTATGGACCAAAAACGACTCACCCACCTGCGACAGCTGGAGGCCGAAAGCATCCACATCATTCGCGAGGTGGCAGCAGAATTTTCGAACCCGGTTATGCTGTACTCCATCGGTAAAGATTCCAGCGTCATGCTGCATCTTGCCCGTAAGGCGTTCTACCCGGGATCGCTGCCGTTCCCGTTGCTGCATGTCGATACCGGCTGGAAGTTCCGCGAGATGTATGAATTCCGCGATCGTACTGCCAAAGCGTACGGCTGCGAGCTGCTGGTACATAAAAATCCGGAAGGTGTGGCGATGGGTATCAATCCCTTTGTCCACGGCAGCGCCAAACACACTGACATTATGAAAACCGAAGGGTTGAAGCAGGCGCTGAACAAATACGGTTTTGATGCCGCCTTTGGCGGTGCGCGCCGCGATGAAGAAAAATCGCGGGCGAAAGAGCGCATTTACTCCTTCCGCGACCGCTTTCATCGCTGGGACCCGAAAAACCAGCGTCCTGAACTGTGGCACAACTACAACGGGCAGATTAACAAAGGCGAAAGTATTCGCGTCTTCCCGCTGTCCAACTGGACGGAACAGGATATCTGGCAGTACATCTGGCTGGAAAACATCGAGATCGTCCCGCTGTATCTGGCGGCGGAGCGCCCGGTGCTGGAGCGCGACGGCATGTTGATGATGATTGATGACGATCGCATCGACCTCCAGCCTGGCGAAATGATCAAAAAACGGATGGTGCGTTTCCGTACTCTCGGCTGCTGGCCGCTGACCGGCGCCGTCGAGTCAAACGCACAAACGCTGCCGGAAATTATTGAAGAGATGCTGGTCTCGACCACCAGTGAACGTCAGGGCCGCGTGATTGACCGCGACCAGGCGGGCTCTATGGAGCTGAAGAAACGTCAGGGGTATTTCTAAGGAGCCGCCATGAACACCACACTTGCCCAACAAATCGCTAATGAAGGCGGCGTCGAAGCCTGGATGGTTGCCCAACAACATAAAAGTCTGCTGCGCTTTTTAACCTGCGGTAGCGTGGATGACGGCAAAAGCACCCTGATCGGTCGCCTGTTGCACGACACGCGGCAGATTTATGAGGATCAGCTTTCATCGTTGCATAACGACAGCAAACGTCACGGTACGCAGGGTGAAAAACTGGATCTGGCGTTGCTGGTGGATGGGCTGCAGGCCGAGCGTGAGCAGGGGATTACCATCGACGTGGCGTATCGTTATTTCTCCACTGAGAAGCGCAAATTTATCATTGCCGATACCCCTGGGCATGAGCAATATACCCGCAATATGGCGACCGGCGCGTCTACCTGCGATCTGGCGATCCTGCTGATCGACGCCCGTAAAGGCGTGCTGGATCAGACCCGTCGTCACAGCTTTATTTCAACACTGCTGGGGATCAAACACCTGGTGGTGGCGATCAACAAAATGGATCTGGTCGATTACAGCGAAGAAACCTTTGCGCGTATTCGTGAAGATTATCTGACCTTTGCCGAACAGTTGCCGGGGAATCTGGATATCCGCTTTGTCCCGCTCTCCGCGCTGGAGGGTGACAACGTCGCCTCCCAGAGCGTCAGCATGCCGTGGTACAGCGGCCCGACCTTACTTGAAGTGCTGGAGACAGTTGAGATCCAGCGCGTGGTCGACAGTCAGCCAATGCGCTTCCCGGTGCAGTACGTAAACCGTCCAAATCTCGATTTCCGCGGTTATTCCGGCACGCTGGCTTCCGGGCGCGTCAAGGTAGGGCAGCGCGTGAAGGTGCTGCCGTCCGGTGTGGAATCCAGCGTGGCGCGGATCGTCACCTTTGATGGCGATCTGGACGAAGCCTTTGCCGGAGAAGCCATTACCCTCGTCCTGAAAGACGAGATTGATATCAGCCGCGGCGATCTGCTGCTGGCGGCGGAGGAGAGTTTACCTGCCGTACAGAGCGCCGCCGTTGACGTGGTCTGGATGGCGGAACAGCCACTGGCACCGGGGCAGAGTTACGAAATCAAAATCGCTGGTAAAAAGACCCGTGCGCGCGTTGATCATGTTCAGTATCAGGTAGATATCAACAATCTGACGCAGCGTGAGGTAGACACTCTGCCGCTGAACGGTATTGGCCTGGTGAATCTGACCTTTGATGAGCCGCTGGTGCTGGATACCTATCAGCAAAACCCGGTGACCGGCGGGCTGATCTTTATCGATCGTCTGAGCAATGTCACCGTCGGTGCCGGTATGGTCCGAGAACCGATTGTGCAGGAGACCGCTACGCCATCAGAATTCAGCGCCTTTGAGCTGGAACTGAATACGCTGGTACGTCGTCACTTCCCGCACTGGGGTGCTCGCGATCTGCTGGGAGGAAAATAATGGCGCTGCATGACGAAAACGTCGTCTGGCATGCTCATCCCGTCACGCCGCAACAGCGTGAGCAACACCACGGTCATCGTGGTGTTGTGCTGTGGTTTACCGGGCTGTCCGGGTCCGGTAAGTCGACCGTCGCCGGGGCGCTGGAAGAGGCGCTGCATCAACTGGGCGTCAGTACCTATTTGCTGGATGGCGATAACGTTCGCCACGGCCTGTGCAGCGATCTGGGGTTCAGTGATGCCGACCGAAAAGAGAACATCCGTCGCGTGGGCGAAGTCGCAAACCTGATGGTGGATGCGGGATTGGTGGTACTGACGGCGTTTATTTCTCCGCACCGTGCAGAGCGGCAAATGGTGCGCGAACGCGTCGGTGAGGGGCGCTTTATTGAAGTGTTCGTGGATACGCCACTGGAAATCTGTGAAGCCCGCGATCCAAAAGGATTATACAAAAAAGCGCGGGCTGGCGAATTGCGCAACTTCACCGGAATTGATTCCGTTTACGAAGCGCCTGAATCGCCAGAGGTTCATCTCAATGGCGAACAATTAGTAACAAATTTGGTCGCCCAATTATTAGACCTGCTCAGACAGAGCGATATTATCAGATCCTGAGACACCTGACCGCTGTGTACGGTCAGTCAAGGTTACAGGATTCACTATGCGCAATAGCCAGAACATCACACTCACAACGACAGACGCGTTTGCTACTGATGACGAAACCACCTGGTCGCTGCCGGGCGCGGTGGTGGGCTTCGCGTCATGGCTGCTGGCGTTGGGGATCCCCTTTCTGGTGTATGGCCCTAACACGTTGTTTTTCTTTATCTACACCTGGCCTTTCTTCCTGGCGTTGATGCCCGTTGCGGTGGTTGTGGGTATCGCGCTGCATTCCCTGCTCAACGGCAAATTGCGCTACAGCATTGTTGCAACGCTGCTGACCGTTTGCGCAATGTTCGGCGCACTGTTTATGTGGTTGCTGGGCTAAAGCGCGACGGCTGTCCATAATTCAAACCGTAACTAACAATGAGATGATGTTCTCAGGGTTCTGGGTATACGTTATAAAGGGCAATTGTGGTACATTTGCCCGCGTTGTTGCGGCTTTCCCGTCTGCAAACGTCGTGTCGTTTGCGGAAGTATGGGAGGATGATGCCGTTTTTCAGGGGGCAGGATGGGTAAACTAACGCTGCTGTTGCTGGCTTTACTGGTCTGGCTACAGTATTCACTGTGGTTCGGTAAGAACGGCATACATGATTACAGTCGCGTCAATGATGACGTGGCGGCGCAGCAGGCGACGAACGCCAAACTTAAAGCACGTAACGATCAGCTGTTTGCCGAAATTGACGATCTCAATGGCGGTCAGGAGGCTATCGAGGAGCGTGCACGCAACGAACTCAGCATGACTAAGCCGGGCGAAACGTTTTATCGCCTGGTGCCCGACGCGTCTAAACGCGCGCAAACTGCGGGGCAAAATACTCGTTAAACCAGCCCAGGAAATCACATGGCAGCCACTTTATTGGATGTTTGCGCCGTGGTGCCGGCGGCCGGATTTGGCCGCCGTATGCAAACGGAATGTCCGAAGCAATATCTCTCGATCGGCAATAAAACCATTCTCGAACACTCGGTCTTTGCGCTGCTGGCGCATCCCCGGGTGACCCGCGTGATCATCGCGATAAGCCCTGGCGACAGCCGCTTTGCCCAGCTCCCTCTGGCGCAGCATCCGCAAATTACCGTCGTGGACGGGGGAAATGAACGTGCAGACTCTGTGCTGGCCGGATTGCAGACCGCCGGAGACGCCGAATGGGTGCTGGTGCATGATGCGGCGCGTCCCTGCTTACATCAGGATGATTTAGCACGTCTGCTGGCGCTTAGCGAAACCAGTCGCACTGGCGGGATCCTTGCCGCACCGGTGCGCGACACGATGAAACGCGCAGAGCCGGGCAAAACCGCCATCGCCCATACGGTCGAACGTAACGATTTATGGCACGCGCTGACGCCGCAATTTTTCCCTCGCGAGCTGCTGCATGACTGCCTGACACGCGCACTGAATGAAGGGGCGACGATCACCGATGAAGCCTCGGCGCTGGAATATTGTGGCTTCCATCCACAGCTTGTTGAAGGACGGGCTGATAATATCAAAGTAACCCGTCCGGAAGATTTAGCGCTGGCTGAATTTTACCTGACCCAAATAATTCACCAGGAGAAAGCATAATGCGAATCGGACACGGTTTTGACGTACACGCCTTTGGCGGGGAAGGCCCCATTATCGTTGGTGGTGTGCGTATTCCCTATGAAAAGGGGCTGCTGGCGCATTCTGATGGCGATGTTGCGCTGCATGCGCTCACCGACGCGCTGCTTGGCGCGGCGGCACTGGGTGACATTGGCAAGCTGTTTCCGGATACCGATCCGGCGTTTAAAGGCGCAGACAGCCGTGAGCTGTTGCGTGAAGCCTGGCGTCGGATCCAGGCAAAAGGTTACACCCTGGGCAACGTCGATGTGACCATTATTGCTCAGGCGCCGAAGATGCTGCCGCACATCCCGCAAATGCGTGTGTTTATTGCTGAAGACCTCGGTTGTCACATGGATGATGTGAACGTGAAGGCCACCACCACGGAAAAACTCGGTTTTACCGGGCGTGGGGAAGGGATTGCCTGCGAAGCGGTGGCGTTACTCATTAAGGCCGCGAAATGACAGAGTTTGAAAATCTCACGTATCTCCACGGTAAGCCGCAAGGCTTCGGTCTGCTGAAAGCCAGTCCGGAAGATTTTGTGGTGGTCGAAGATTTAGGTTTCGAACCCGATGGCGAAGGTGAACACATTCTGGTGCGTATTCTTAAAAACGGCTGCAACACCCGTTTTGTGGCTGACGCGCTGGCGAAGTTTCTGAAAATTCATGCCCGTGAAGTGAGTTTTGCCGGGCAAAAGGATAAGCATGCGGTCACCGAACAGTGGCTGTGCGCGCGTGTACCAGGCAAAGAGATGCCCAACCTGAGCGCTTTCCAGCTTGAAGGCTGCAAGGTGCTGGAATATGCGCGTCACAAACGCAAGCTACGTTTAGGCGCGCTGAAAGGCAATGCGTTCACGCTGGTGCTACGGGAAATCAGTCATCGTGATGAAGTGGAATCCCGTCTGCAAGCGATAAACGCTGGCGGCGTACCGAACTATTTCGGCGCTCAGCGTTTTGGTATCGGCGGCAGCAATCTGCAAGGTGCGCTGCGCTGGGCGCAAAGCGATGCACCGGTCAGGGATCGCAATAAACGCAGTTTTTGGTTGTCGGCGGCCCGCAGTGCGTTGTTTAATCAAATTGTCAGCGAGCGTCTGAAAAAAACAGACTTTAATCAAGTTGTTGACGGCGATGCGCTACAATTAGCGGGACGCGGAAGCTGGTTTGTCGCCACGCAAGAAGAACGGGCGGAATTACAGCATCGTGTCGATGAAAAAGAACTGATGGTGACGGCTTCGCTTCCCGGCAGCGGCGAGTGGGGAACCCAGCGGGATGCGCTGGCGTTCGAACAGTCCGCGATTGCCGAGGAGACCGCGTTGCAGTCGCTGCTGCTGCGTGAAAAAGTTGAGGCGTCGCGAAGAGCGATGCTGCTCTATCCGCAGCAATTAAGCTGGAACTGGTGGGATGATGTCACCGTCGAGTTACGTTTTTGGCTGCCGGCGGGGAGCTTCGCCACCAGCGTTGTGAGGGAACTGATCAACACAATGGGTGATTATGCGCATATTGCTGAGTAACGATGATGGGGTTCACGCGCCCGGTATACAAACGCTGGCGAAAGCCCTGCGGGAGTTTGCTGATGTACAGGTCGTCGCCCCGGATCGGAACCGCAGTGGTGCGTCAAATTCGCTGACGCTTGAATCCTCTCTCCGGACGTTTACTTTCGAGAACGGCGATATCGCCGTGCAGATGGGCACACCCACTGACTGCGTATACTTGGGCGTCAATGCACTCATGCGCCCGCGTCCGGACATCGTGGTCTCGGGAATTAATGCCGGCCCCAACCTGGGGGATGACGTTATCTATTCCGGCACCGTCGCGGCGGCAATGGAAGGGCGACATCTTGGCTTTCCGGCGCTTGCCGTGTCGTTAGACGGGCACCAGCATTATGAGACCGCAGCGGCCATCACCTGTCGGATCTTACGCGCCCTGCGGCGTGAACCGCTGCGTACCGGGCGGATCCTCAATATCAACGTGCCCGATTTACCGTTGGAGCAGATCAAAGGCATTCGCGTGACGCGTTGCGGCAGTCGTCATCCCGCAGACAAAGTGATCCCACAGGAAGATCCGCGCGGCAACACGCTGTACTGGATTGGCCCACCGGGCGACAAATGCGACGCCGGGCCTGATACCGATTTTGCGGCAGTGGACGACGGTTACGTGTCCATTACGCCGTTGCATGTAGATTTAACCGCGCACAGCGCGCATGATGTGGTTTCCGACTGGTTAGAGAGCGTGGGAGTTGGCACGCAATGGTAAGCAGACGCGTACAAACGCTTCTTGATCAACTGCGCGCACAGGGGATTCGCGATGAGCAGGTGCTTAATGCCCTGGCCGCGGTGCCGCGTGAGAAATTTATTGATGAAGCGTTTGAACATAAAGCCTGGGACAATATCGCGTTGCCGATAGGTCAGGGGCAGACGATTTCGCAGCCGTACATGGTGGCGCGAATGACCGAACTCCTCGAACTGACGCCGCAGTCGCGTGTGCTGGAAATTGGCACGGGTTCCGGGTATCAGACGGCGATACTGGCGCACCTGGTACAGCAGGTTTGTTCCGTCGAACGTATTAAAAGTTTGCAATGGCAGGCGCGTCGCCGTCTGAAACAACTCGATTTACACAATGTTTCAACTCGTCACGGTGATGGCTGGCAAGGCTGGCAGGCACGCGCGCCATTTGACGCTATTATTGTGACGGCAGCACCGCCGGAAATCCCGACCGCGTTGATGACGCAACTGGATGAAGGTGGCATTCTCGTCTTGCCCGTGGGTGACGAGCATCAGTTTCTGAAACGGGTGCGTCGTCGGGGCGGCGAATTTATTATCGACACCGTGGAGGCGGTACGTTTTGTTCCCTTAGTTAAAGGGGAACTCGCGTAAAAAGCGGTTCCGAATACCTGGAATTTTCCTGGAGTTTTTGGAACTGGTCAGCGTATCGTGGTCACATTTTCCAGTGCCCATTTGCTGTCTGCACGATTATACGTCACTGGTTGTTAACCAATTTTTCCTGGGGGATAAATGAGCGCGGGAAGCCCAAAATTCACCGTTCGCCGCATTGCGGCTTTGTCACTGGTTTCGCTATGGCTGGCAGGCTGTTCTGACACTTCAAATCCACCGGCACCGGTCAGCTCCGTTAATGGCAATGCGCCTGCAAATACCAATTCTGGTATGTTGATTACGCCGCCGCCGAAAATGGGGACGACGTCTACAGCCCAGCAACCGCAAATTCAGCCGGTACAGCAGCCACAAATTCAGGCTACTCAACAACCGCAAATCCAGCCAGTGCAGCCAGTAGCTCAGCAGCCGGTACAGATGGAAAACGGACGCATCGTCTATAACCGTCAGTATGGGAACATTCCGAAAGGCAGTTATAGCGGCAGTACCTATACCGTGAAAAAAGGCGACACACTTTTCTATATCGCCTGGATTACTGGTAACGATTTCCGTGACCTTGCTCAGCGCAACAATATTCAGGCACCATACGCGCTGAACGTTGGTCAGACCTTGCAGGTGGGTAATGCTTCCGGTACGCCAATCACTGGCGGAAATGCCATTACCCAGGCCGACGCAGCAGAGCAAGGAGTTGTGATCAAGCCTGCACAAAATTCCACCGTTGCTGTTGCGTCGCAACCGACAATTACGTATTCTGAATCTTCGGGTGAACAGAGTGCTAACAAAATGTTGCCGAACAACAAGCCAGCTGCGACCACGGTCACAGCGCCTGTAACGGTACCAACAGCAAGCACAACCGAGCCAACTGTCAGCAGTACATCAACCAGTACGCCTATCTCCACCTGGCGCTGGCCGACTGAGGGCAAAGTGATCGAAACCTTTGGCGCTTCTGAGGGGGGCAACAAGGGGATTGATATCGCAGGCAGCAAAGGACAGGCAATTATCGCGACCGCAGATGGCCGCGTTGTTTATGCTGGTAACGCGCTGCGCGGCTACGGTAATCTGATTATCATCAAACATAATGATGATTACCTGAGTGCCTACGCCCATAACGACACAATGCTGGTCCGGGAACAACAAGAAGTGAAGGCGGGGCAAAAAATAGCAACCATGGGTAGCACCGGAACCAGTTCAACACGCTTGCATTTTGAAATTCGTTACAAGGGGAAATCCGTAAACCCGCTGCGTTATTTACCGCAGCGATAAAGCGACGGAACCAGGCTGACACTTGCTAGTTCCGTCAAGGGATCACGGGTAGGAGCCACCTTATGAGTCAGAATACGCTGAAAGTTCATGATTTAAATGAAGATGCGGAATTTGATGAGAACGGAGTTGAGGTTTTTGACGAAAAGGCCTTAGTAGAAGAGGAACCCAGTGATAACGATTTGGCCGAAGAGGAACTGTTATCGCAGGGAGCCACACAGCGTGTGTTGGACGCGACTCAGCTTTACCTTGGTGAGATTGGTTATTCGCCACTGTTAACGGCCGAAGAAGAAGTGTATTTTGCGCGTCGCGCACTGCGTGGAGATGTCGCCTCACGCCGTCGGATGATTGAAAGTAACCTGCGTCTGGTGGTGAAAATTGCCCGCCGTTATGGCAATCGTGGTCTGGCGTTGCTGGATCTGATTGAAGAGGGCAATCTGGGGCTTATCCGTGCCGTTGAGAAGTTTGACCCGGAACGTGGGTTCCGCTTCTCCACATACGCAACCTGGTGGATTCGCCAGACGATTGAACGGGCTATCATGAACCAAACCCGTACCATTCGACTGCCGATCCACATCGTTAAAGAGCTGAACGTTTATCTGCGTACCGCGCGTGAGTTGTCCCATAAACTGGACCACGAACCGAGCGCGGAAGAAATTGCAGAACAGCTGGATAAACCGGTTGATGACGTTAGCCGTATGCTTCGTCTAAACGAGCGCATTACCTCGGTAGACACCCCGTTGGGTGGCGATTCCGAAAAAGCGTTGCTGGATATCCTGGCCGATGAGAAAGAGAACGGTCCGGAAGACACCACGCAAGATAATGATATGAAACAGAGCATCGTCAAATGGCTGTTCGAACTGAACGCCAAACAGCGTGAAGTGCTGGCACGTCGTTTCGGTCTGCTGGGTTATGAAGCTGCAACACTGGAAGATGTGGGCCGCGAAATCGGTCTGACTCGTGAACGTGTTCGTCAGATTCAGGTTGAAGGCCTTCGCCGTCTGCGTGAAATTCTGCAGACTCAAGGGCTGAATATCGAAGCGCTGTTCCGCGAGTAAGCACCGTTCTAACAAGAACCGTTCTAACAAGAAAGGCCAGCCTCTTTGAGGCTGGCCTTCTTCTTTCTGGCTGACTACGCTGTGTTTTTGCGGGTGAAGGCAGACGGGAGCATTTTCATGCTTACTCAGGTTTGTTAATCAGGCATCATTTTCTTGATTAGCAGGGCGAATTGCGCGCGTTCTTCGTCATTCAACCGTCCCAGAAACTCCTCATCCACCCGATTTCCCAACGGCATGCTTACCTTCAGCAAGGCTTCTCCTTCAGGGGTCAGATAAACGAAGCGGCGACGTTTATCCAGCGGATCGTTTTCACGCCTCACCAGCCCACGTTTTTCCATTCGGCTTAGCATTTCTGCCAGCGTCGCTTTGGTACTGACGGCGGCCTCCATCAGATTAACCTGTTCAATGCCGGGACATTCCGCAATGGCACGCATCACCGCGTACTGTGGTTTAGTCAGATCCGGCAACGCATGCTGCCAACGCGCCGTATGTTGTTGGAACAGCTGGCGTAACAGGTGAAACGCTTTATTCCGTAACTCCATGAAAACTCCAGGCTAAAAATCATGTCTCCTATCATAACGGGTAACACCGCGTTTTTTAACGAGGAAATCTTAAGCAATACGTGCGGAAAAAAACGGGCGCTATTGTCGTCGCTGTTTTACAGGGGTAATTTATATTAAATGTTCGTATACGAACAATTTGTGGAGTGATGAATGAGACTGATTGTGGGGATGACTGGGGCAACGGGAGCGCCGCTGGGTGTAGCACTGTTGCAGGCGCTGCGGAAGATGCCGGATGTGGAAACGCATCTGGTGATGTCGAAATGGGCCAAAACCACCATTGAACTGGAAACGCCATACCGTGCGCGCGACGTTGCCGGACTGGCCGATTTTTGCCACAGCCCGGCGGATCAGGCGGCGACCATCTCGTCAGGTTCGTTTCGTACCGACGGCATGATCGTTATTCCTTGCAGCATGAAAACCCTGGCTGGAATACGCGCAGGCTACGCCGACGGTCTGGTGGGACGCGCTGCCGACGTGGTGCTGAAAGAAGGGCGCAAGTTGGTGCTGGTGCCGCGTGAAATGCCGCTCAGTACGGTGCATCTCGAAAACATGCTCGCGCTTTCACGCATGGGCGTGGCGATAGTGCCGCCCATGCCTGCGTTCTATAACCATCCACAGTCCGTTGATGATATTACGCAACACATCGTGGCCCGCGTACTGGACCAGTTTGCGCTGGAGCACCCGCATGCGCGTCGCTGGCAGGGATTAGCGCAGGCACAGAATTTTTCACAGGAGAATGAATAATGGCATTTGATGATTTGCGCAGCTTTTTGCAGGCGCTCGACGACCAGGGACAATTGCTGAAAATCAGTGAAGAGGTGAACGTGGAGCCGGATCTGGCCGCGGCTGCCAACGCCACTGGCCGTATTGGCGACGGCGCACCGGCGCTATGGTTCGATAATATTCGTGGTTTTACCGACGCGCGTGTGGCGATGAATACCATCGGCTCCTGGCAAAATCATGCCATTTCATTGGGCTTACCGCCGAATACGCCAGTGAAAAAGCAGATAGATGAGTTTATTCGTCGCTGGGATAAGTTCCCGGTCACCCCGGAACGCCGCGCGAATCCGGCATGGGCGGAAAACAGTGTCGATGGCGAAGCGATTAACCTGTTCGATATTCTGCCGCTGTTTCGCCTGAACGACGGCGATGGCGGATTTTACCTGGATAAAGCCTGCGTAGTCTCCCGCGATCCGCTCGACCCGGACAACTTCGGCAAGCAGAACGTCGGTATCTACCGGATGGAAGTGAAGGGCAAGCGTAAGCTGGGCCTGCAACCGGTACCGATGCATGATATCGCGCTGCATCTGCATAAGGCGGAAGAGCGCGGCGAGGATCTGCCGATCGCCATCACCCTGGGTAACGATCCGATCATCACACTGATGGGGGCGACACCGCTGAAGTACGATCAGTCCGAATATGAAATGGCAGGGGCGCTGCGCGAAAGCCCGTATCCCATCGCTACTGCGCCGTTGACCGGGTTTGATGTGCCGTGGGGATCGGAGGTGATCCTGGAAGGGGTGATTGAAAGCCGCAAACGTGAAATTGAAGGCCCGTTTGGCGAGTTTACCGGCCACTATTCCGGTGGTCGCAATATGACGGTTGTGCGTATTGATAAGGTGTCGTATCGCAGTAAACCGATTTTTGAATCCCTTTATCTCGGTATGCCGTGGACAGAAATCGACTATTTGATGGGGCCGGCCACCTGCGTTCCGCTGTATCAGCAACTAAAAGCGGAGTTCCCGGAAGTGCAGGCGGTTAACGCCATGTATACCCACGGCCTGCTGGCGATTATCTCGACCAAAAAACGCTACGGCGGTTTTGCGCGGGCGGTGGGACTGCGCGCGATGACCACGCCACACGGGCTGGGTTACGTGAAGATGGTGATCATGGTGGATGAAGATGTCGATCCGTTCAACCTGCCGCAGGTGATGTGGGCGCTGTCGTCGAAAGTCAACCCGGCGGGGGATCTGGTTCAGCTACCGAATATGTCAGTACTGGAACTGGATCCGGGCTCAAGTCCGGCGGGGATCACCGATAAGCTGATTATCGACGCCACCACGCCCGTTGCGCCGGATAACCGTGGTCACTATAGCCAGCCGGTGTGCGATCTCCCGGAAACCAAAGCCTGGGCTGAAAAGCTGACTGCCATGCTGGCCAACCGTAAATAAGGAGCCTCAGATGATTTGCCCACGTTGTGCTGATGAACATATTGAAGTGATGGCGACCTCGCCAGTGAAAGGCGTCTGGACGGTGTATCAGTGCCAACATTGTCTGTACACCTGGCGTGATACGGAGCCGCTACGTCGTACCAGCCGCGAACACTACCCGCAGGCGTTTCGTATGACGCAGAAAGATATCGATGAGGCGCCGATGGTACCCACTATTCCGCCGCTGCTGACAGAAGATAAGCGCTGACGGAGTGCCGGATGGCGGCTGAGGCCTTATCCGACCTGGGAAAGTACAGTACCGTTAATATGTGGCCCGATACGCAAAGCGGCATCGGGCCTTTTTCTTACACCAGACTCTTCAGCCGATAGATCCACTCCAGCGCCTGACGGGGCGTTAGCGAATCCGGGTCGAGATTTTCCAGTGCTTCAACGGCAGGAGAGGTCTCTTCGGGAACGGACAGCAGCGACATCTGGGTGCCATCCACCTGTGTTGCCGCCGCGTTGGGTGAAATGCTCTCCAGTTCGCGCAGTTTCTGTCGCGCACGTTTGATCACCTCTTTCGGAACGCCCGCCAGCGCTGCGACCGCCAGGCCGTAGCTCTTACTGGCCGCACCGTCCTGCACGCTATGCATAAAGGCAATGGTATCGCCGTGCTCTAACGCGTCGAGATGGACGTTGGCTACGCCTTCCATTTTTTCCGGCAACTGGGTCAGCTCGAAGTAGTGCGTCGCGAACAGCGTCAGCGCTTTGATCTTATTCGCCAGATTTTCCGCACATGCCCACGCCAGCGACAGGCCATCGTACGTGGATGTCCCGCGGCCAATCTCATCCATTAGCACCAGGCTGTTCTCAGTGGCGTTGTGCAGAATGTTGGCCGTTTCGGTCATCTCTACCATGAAGGTGGAGCGCCCGGAGGCCAGATCGTCCGCTGCACCTACACGGGTAAAGATACGATCGACAGGACCAATTTCCACCTTCTGCGCCGGTACGTAGCTGCCAATATAGGCCAGCAGGGCAATCAGCGCGGTCTGGCGCATGTAGGTACTTTTACCGCCCATGTTTGGTCCGGTAATGATCAGCATTCTGCGCTGTGGTGAGAGGTCGAGCGGGTTGGCGATAAACGGCTCATTCAGGACCTGTTCCACCACCGGATGGCGGCCCTCGGTAATACGAATACCCGGTTTATCGCTGAAGGTTGGGCAGGTGTAGTTCAGCGTGTACGCGCGTTCGGCCAGATTCACCAGTACATCGAGTTCCGCCAGTGCACTGGCGCTCTGTTGTAGATCCGCCAGATGCGGTAGCAGCAGGTCGAACAGTTCGTCATAGAGCTGTTTTTCCAGCGCCAGCGCTTTGCCCTTGGAAGTCAGAACCTTATCTTCGTACTCTTTGAGTTCCGGAATGATGTAGCGCTCGGCGTTTTTCAGCGTCTGGCGACGGACGTAGTTGATTGGTGCGAGGTGGCTCTGCCCACGACTAATCTGGATGTAATAACCGTGCACCGCGTTAAAGCCGACTTTCAGCGTGTCCAGCCCCGTACGCTCGCGCTCACGGATTTCCAGCCTGTCGAGATAGTCGGTCGCACCGTCTGCCAGGGCGCGCCACTCATCAAGCTCTTCGTTGTAGCCCGGCGCAATAACACCACCATCACGAACGAGAACCGGGGGAGCGTCAACGACCGCACGTTCCAGCAGTTCCCGCAGTTCGGTGAATTCGCCCATTTTCTCGCGCAGCATTTGTACAGGGACGCTGTCCACCGATTCCAGTTGCGCACGCAGTTCCGGCAGTTGCTGGAAAGCGTGGCGCATGCGAGCGAGATCGCGCGGACGCGCGGTACGCAGTGCCAGACGCGCAAGAATACGTTCCAGATCGCCCACCTGGCGCAGCACGGGCTGCAGTTCACTGGTTGCATCCTGTAATGAACCAATGGTTTGCTGACGTTCTGTCAGGATTTTCGTATCACGTACCGGCATATGCAGCCAGCGTTTGAGCATACGGCTGCCCATCGGCGTCACGGTGCAGTCGAGCACGGCGGCCAGCGTGTTCTCCATGCCCCCGGCCAGATTCTGGGTGATCTCCAGATTGCGGCGCGTCGCGGCATCCATGATGATGCTGTCCTGTTGCCGCTCCATGGTGATAGAGCGAATATGCGGCAGGGAAGTGCGCTGGGTATCCTTGACGTACTGCAACAGGCAGCCTGCGGCGCAAAGTCCGCGCGGCGCGTTTTCAACGCCAAAGCCAATCAGATCGCGGGTACCAAACTGCAAATTCAACTGCTGACGTGCAGTATCAATTTCAAATTCCCACAGCGGGCGACGACGTAATCCTCGACGACCTTCAATCAGAGCCATCTCCGCGAAATCTTCGGCGTACAGCAGTTCCGCCGGGTTGGTCCGTTGCAGTTCGGCGGCCATTGTTTCGCGATCGGCGGGTTCGCTCAGACGAAAACGCCCGGAGCTGATGTCCAGCGTGGCATAACCATAGCCTTTACTGTCCTGCCAGATGGCGGCGAGCAAATTGTCCTGGCGCTCCTGTAGCAGGGCTTCATCACTGATGGTGCCCGGCGTGACAATACGCACGACTTTACGCTCAACCGGCCCTTTACTGGTGGCCGGGTCGCCAATTTGCTCGCAAATGGCGACGGATTCACCCTGATTGACCAGCTTGGCGAGGTAGTTTTCGACCGCATGATGGGGAATACCCGCCATCGGGATGGGCTCGCCCGCAGACGCACCGCGCTTCGTCAGCGAAATGTCGAGCAACTGCGACGCCCGTTTTGCATCGTCGTAAAAGAGTTCGTAAAAGTCGCCCATGCGATAGAAAAGCAGAATCTCCGGGTGTTGAGCCTTCAGCTTGAGATACTGCTGCATCATTGGGGTGTGGGCGTCGAGATTATCGATTGTACTCATGGAGTTGTGTCCAGTCCCTGAATGTAAATGGGTTGCGATACTTTTAGTTTTCGTTGTTATCACATAAGGGACACATGATAGCGGAGATACGCATTTCAGGGAAAGTCAGGATCGCCGACTTCTCGATCCTTCTTACGTTTCAAAATTTTACACCGATTGTTGTTGTCGCAATTCCGAATGTCGGTCGCGTAATGCGGCAAAAACAAACGCCGCGATAAAGAGAATGGTGAACAGCACGACGATCGTGGGAGCGGGTGCGCTGTCGAGGAAGAATGACAGATACACACCTAAAAATGAGGTAACCACCGACAGACCCGTTGCCAGCAACAGCGCATGAGCAAACCGGCGGGTGAGTAAAATGGCAATCGCGCCTGGGGCGATCAGCAGGGAGATTGACAAAATGATCCCCACCGATTTCAGCGTCGCCACAATGGTCAGCGCAATCATGCACAGCAGTCCGTAATGCAGCAAAGTCGTGTTAAGGCCGCAGGCTTTCGCCTGATGCGGATCGAAGGCGTGCAGCAGCAAATCTTTCCACTTGAATGCAATGATCAGGGCGATACCCAGTACAATGAAGGCCGTTTGCCCAATATCGCTCAGCGAAATCCCTAGCATGTCGCCGAACAGAATATGATCGAGGTGAACCTCTGACTGGATAGAGACATAGAGCACCAGTCCGGCGCCAAACATCCCGGAGAAGACGATCCCCATGATGGTGTCGCGTTTGATGCGGCTGTTGTCGTCAAGATATCCGGTCGCGACTGCGCAGAATAGGCCCGCAATAAACGCGCCGATAGCCAGTGGAATACCGACGATATAAGCCAGCACAATTCCCGGAAAAACCGCATGACTCATGGCATCGCCCATGAGCGCCCAGCCTTTGAGCACCAGAAATACCGACAGTAACGCACAGGGAATCGCCACAAGAGCGGAGACGGCCAGCGCGTTGACCATAAAGTCGAACTGAAAGGGTTCCAGCAGAGTGCTCAGAAACATGATGACTCCTTACGTCGTGCGCGACGGCGGTTTGCCAGCAGGCCGTGTTTGGGGGCAAAAACGAACGCCAGCAGGAATAATACGGTTTGTAGCACCACAATGATCCCGCCGGTCGCCCCGTCCAGCCAGTAGCTGAGCCAGGCGCCGAAAAAACTGGTCACACTGCCGATCGCAACGGCGATCATAAGAAGGCGTGGAAAGCGGTCAGTCAGCAGCCAGGCGGTGGCACCGGGCGTCACGACCAGGCAGATCACCAGAAATGCCCCCACGGTTTGCAGCGCGGCGACGGTGGACACCGATAACAGAGTGAAAAACAGCAGCTTCAGACGGGCCGGGTGCAGGCCAATGGAGCGGGCGTGGTTTTCATCGAAAAAAGTGACCATCAGATCCTTCCACTTCAGCAGCAGGATGAGCAGGGAAACCGTGCCGATAATCGCCAGTTGCACAATGTCTTCCGGCGCGATGGCCAGTACGTTGCCGAGAATGATGGTCTGAATATTCACCGACATCGGGTTGAGCGACACCATAAACAGCCCGATGCCAAAGAATGACGAGAAGATCAGGCCAATAATGGCATCTTCTTTAAGCCGTGAGCGCTGGTTCAGAAAAAGCATACTGCCTGCTGCCAGGCCACCGGAGAGAAAGGCGCCGAGCGAGAAGGGCAAGCCGAGCATGTAGGCACCGGCAACGCCTGGCACGATGGAGTGCGACAGCGCATCGCCAATCAACGACCAGCCTTTAAGCATTAAATAGCAGGAGAGAAAGGCGCACAGTCCGCCAACCATCGCCGATACCCACATCGCGTTGAGCATGTACTGATAACCAAAGGGTTCTGTCAGCCAGTTCATGATGACTCTCCGCAGCCTGCCGCTCGTCGGGAGATAAACGGGCGTTCGTCGTCGGTAATGATGTGTTCTTCGCCGCCGCTGAGCGCGACGTGACGCAGGACGCCGCTGAACGCCAGTTCAAGGTTGTCGGCGGTAAAAGTGATTTCGGTCGGGCCGCTCGCCAGCACGGTGCCTTTGATCATCACCGTATAATCACAGAATTCGGTGACTGACCCGAGATTGTGGGTGGAGACCAGCATCGTGCGCCCCTCATCGCGCAACTCGCGTAGCAGCGCAATAATGCGCGCTTCGGTTTTGACATCGACGCCGGTAAAAGGCTCATCCAGCAGAATGACCTGGCCATCCTGGGCAATGGCCCTGGCGAGGAAGACGCGTTTTTTCTGCCCGCCAGAAAGCTCGCCAATCTGCCGGTGGCGGTATTCCAGCATATCCACCCGCGCCAGCGCAGCGTCAACACTGGCATGATCCTGAGCCTTCGGACGACGTAGCCAGCCCATATGTCCGTAGCGGCCCATCATCACGACGTCTTCCACCAGCACCGGAAATGACCAGTCAACCTCTTCGGACTGTGGGACGTAGGCAATCAGATTCTGCTTCAGCGCGTGATTCACCGGCTGTTGCAGGATGGAAATGTCGCCGTCGGCCAGGCGGACAAAACCCATCAGTGCTTTGAACAACGTTGATTTTCCCGACCCGTTGACTCCTACCAGCGCGGCAATCGAACCGCCCGGTACCTGAAAGGTGGCATCGCGTAGTGCGGTATGACCATTGCGATACGTCACCGTCACCTGATTCACGGTAATCGCAGATTGACTCATTTCTGACTCCTCAAACCGTCATTGATACCACTGACGATGGTCTCGGTGGTAACGCGTAGCAGATCGAGATAGGTGGGAACGGGGCCATCGGCGGCGCTCAGGGAATCGACATACAGCACGCCGCCGTAATGTGCGCCGGATTCCCGCGCGACCTGACGGGCCGGTTTATCTGATACGGTGCTTTCGCTGAATACGGTGGGGATCTGATGCGCTCTGATCGCATCGATCACTTTACGTACCTGTTTGGGCGTTCCCTGCTGATCGGCGTTGATCGGCCAGAGATACAGCTCTTGCAGATCGTTATCGCGGGCAAGATAAGAGAACGCTCCTTCGCTGGTGACCAGCCAGCGTTTATCGGCAGGGATTTTTGCCAGCGCGGCATGGAGAGGGGCCAGCGTCTGGTGAATTTGCGCTTTATAACGTTCGGCATTTTTCTGGTAAATCGCGGCGTTATCCGGATCGTATTTCGTCAGCGCGTCGCGAATATTGTCGACGTAGATCATCGCGTTTTCCGCCGACATCCAGGCGTGAGGGTTGGGTTTCCCGTTATACGGTCCTTCGCTGATGCCCATGGGTTTCACCCCGTCAGACACCGTCACTTCCGGCACACCCGACAAATTCTGGTAGAAGCGGGCAAACCACAGCTCCAGATTCAGACCGTTAGAGAGGATCAATTGCGCCCCCTGCGCTCGCTTAATGTCGCCCGGAGTGGGTTGATACTCATGAATTTCCGCGCCGGGTTTGGTGATCGAACTGACGTTGGCCGCCTCACCCGCCACGTTTTGCGCCATGTCCGCAATGATCGTGAAGGTGGTAACGACATTGAGCTTCTCTTTGGCATAAGCCGGTGACAGCATGCAGATGGCCAGTACAGCCGCCAGCAGAGACGAGGTGAGACGGGAGAGGTGCGACATAGTATCCCTCATAAAAAAGTGGTTAATTATTCATCGAATATAGCCTTTGCTATGTTATATAGCACAAGGCATGTATAAAGATAGTGTTAAATGAAAATAATTCTTATTTGAGGTGTGGGTGGAGAAGTGTCACCTTTGGGTGATAGAGTTGCGAGAATTTAAGTTGTAGAATAAATGCACTTTAATGTAGTGGAGGGCGCATCATGTCCGGCAAGCGCATTGCTCGCGAAAAACTGACGATTAAAAAAATGATCGCGCTGTACGAGAACCAGTGTCCGCAGGCATCTGATGAGCCGGAACACTACGACGCGCTGTTTGCCTATGCGCAAAAACGTCTGGATAAGTGCGTCTTTGGCGAGGATAAACCGGCCTGTAAACAGTGTCCCGTACACTGTTATCAGCCAGCGAAGCGTGAAGAGATGAAGCAGATTATGCGCTGGGCGGGGCCGAGAATGCTCTGGCGTCATCCCATCCTGACCGTTCGTCATCTCATCGACGATAAACGTCCCGTGCCGGAACTGCCGGAAAAATACTCGCGTAAGAAGTGAAGCGAAATGCCGGATGGCGGCTTCGCCTTAATCCGGCCTACGGATAATTGCCCACCCGACATCCAGCAACGCGTGCCTCAAACCAGCGCGTCTTTATCAATACCTAAACGCTTCATGCGTGAAAGCAGTGTGGTACGCTTAAGACCCAGCCGCTGAGCTGCGCCTTTCGGGCCTGCAACCACACCATTGGTCTCTTTCAGCACCCGCAGGATGAGCTGATACTCGTCTTCCCCTTCCTGGGCGACTTCGGTCGCGACGGGCGGTTCACCAGGTGAGAGCATGCCGATATCCGGCAGCGAGAGTTGCAGCACGCTTCCTCGCGTCAGCAGAACGGCGCGCTCCACCACGTTCTCCAGTTCGCGCACATTACCCGGCCATTCCATATTGCTGAGGATGCGCAGGGTTTCCGCCGGGATACTGTCGATGTTACGCCCCAGGCGGCGAGCGATTTTAAAGGTGAATGCTTTCACCAGCAGGGGGATATCTTCCGGGCGTTCGCGCAGCGGCGGAAGTCGGATCGGAAAAACGTTGAGGCGGTAGTAGAGATCGCTACGAAACTCGCGATCCTCGACCATTTTTTTCAGGTCACGGTTGGTGGCGGCGATCAGGCGCACGTCGGTCTGGATCAGCTTATTGCTGCCCAGACGCTCAAATTCCTGTTCCTGTAAGACGCGTAAAAGCTTAGGCTGTAATTCCAGCGGCATGTCGCCCACTTCATCCAGGAACAAAGAACTTTTATCCGCCAGCTCAAAGCGGCCAATGCGCTGCGCACTGGCACCGGTGAAGGCGCCGCGTTCGTGACCGAACAGGTCACTTTCCAGCAGGCCAGCGGGCATGGCGGCGCAGTTCATCTTCACCATCCGGCGTGCGTTACGCCCACTCAGATTGTGGATTGCGCGGGCAATCAGCTCTTTCCCGGTGCCGGTTTCACCGAGGATCAGCACAGTGCTGTCGCTCTGGGCCACCATCTCGACCTGCTTGAGCACGCTGTACATCGCATCGCTGCGCCCGATGATTTCACCAAACTCGCTGTCGACATTGTTGAGCTGTTCGGTAAGCGCCAGGTTTTCATCCACCAGCCGCTCTTTCAGCCGATGGATTTCCTGATAGGCGAGGGCGTTGTCCACGGCGATGGCGACGCGCCCGGCAATCTGGCGTAGCAGGTTCAGGTTAGCGGTGGTAAACACTTTTTCTTCACACTGCGCCAGCTTGAGTACGCCGAGCATGGTGTTGCCCGACATCAGCGGTAGCAGGCACAGCGTCTGAATCTGGTTGCCCCACGTATCGAACAGCATGCGTTCATAGGGGGCCAGCGCGTCCCGTTCGTTCAGGTTTATCAGCAGCATCTCTTTGCTTTTAAACACCCGTTCCGTCAGAGTGCCAGCTTCATCGACTTCGCTTTGTTCGTGTGCGGGATGATTTTCATCGAGGTAGTGAGTGGAGTAAATGCTGAGCTTATTTTTACGGTGGCTACGCAGGACAATGCTGATGTCGTCGATGTTGAAATAGTGATGGATCTCTTTGGCGACTTCACTTACCAGCTCATCCATGTCGAGCCGGGAGAGTACGGCGTTAGTGATGGCGACCAGAATACGAAAGTTGTCGCGTTCGCGGCACAAGAGATCGTAATCGACGTTGTTCGTGACCCTGCACTGAATTTGCTCTGCCACCACGCCGACAATCTGGGTGAAGGTTTGCAGACGCTCGTACTCTTTTTCGCTCCAGGGGCGATCGTCGTTGCGGATAAATTCGCAGCCGCCAAAAATGCGGCCATCCGCCGCCAGCGGCAGCAGGCAGTAGTGGCCGAATGGCGGGTAAAGGCCGCCAGCAGCCAGTTGCGGCCAGGTTTCTGAAAACTCGTGATAATTGCAGTGCAGGGCATCGGGGCGAGAGAGAATACGGCGGATCGGGCCGTGGGCCAGCACGGTTTCATCTTCGTAGATGACGGGTTTGCCGTTATCGCGCGTGGCGTACCAGGACGCCCGCTGTGTCTGCGCTTGCCACAACACAATCGCCGCGCTGTCGGCAAGCGCCGAGCGCTTTACCAGTTGCGAAAGCGCCTCGCTTAGCGATTGCAGGTCGGGCTGCTGTAACAATGTGCGAGTGATGTCGAACAATCCTTGCTGCCCGAGATCGCTCATCGGTGTATACGACATATTGCTTTTCCAGGAAAGTACCGCTGCGCGGTGCAAAAAAAGAAATTAAATTATAGGTATAGACACTCGACTTCCGCTGGGTGTCGACAAAAAACGCCTTATCCGGCCTACGGTTCGAACAGTTTGTGTGAGTTGAATAACGGCGAAAACGCCTTATTCGACCAACGGTTCAACCGATTGTGTAGGCTGGATAAGGCGACGCCGCCATCCGGCATAATGACGGACTTAACAGATCCGCGGCAGCGGTTCTGCATGCGGTAAATCCAGCGTGCGCTTCACGCCGTAAAGACCGGCCAGACGCACACCTTTACGTTCGACAACTTCGCCAATCAGTGCCGCATCGCGCCCCAACGGATGGGCATGCAACGCCGCCAGCACCTGCCCGGCCGCCTGACGTTCAACGGCAATGACCAGCTTGCCTTCGTTTGCGAAGTTAAGCGCATCCAGACCCAGCAGTTCACATACTCCACGAACGGCAGGTTTCACGGGAAGTGCGGATTCGGACAGCTCAATGCCAAAACCGCAGGCGGCGGCAAACTCATGGGCGACCGCGTTCACGCCGCCACGCGTCGCGTCGCGCAGGGCTTTCACGCCGGGGATATCGCGCAACGACTGAATTAGCGGCGTTAATACCGCGCAGTCGCTGACCAGTTCGCCATCCAGCCCTAACTGTTCACGCAGATTAAGAATAGTGGCGCCGTGATCGCCCAGCGTACCGCTGACCAGCAGCACGTCGCCCGCTGCCAGGGTTTGTGCACCCCAGTGAATATTGGCCGGAATCGCCCCCATGCCTGCGGTGTTGATGAACAATTTGTCCGCTGCGCCACGTTGAACAACTTTTGTATCGCCGGTCACAATCGCGATATTGGCCTCACGCGCGGTGGCGGCCATGCTGTTTACCACGCTTTTCAGCGTCTCCATCGGCAGTCCTTCTTCGAGGATAAAGCCGCAGGAGAGATAGCGTGGAATTGCGCCGCTGACGGCGACGTCATTGGCGGTACCGCAGATCGCCAGCTTGCCGATGTTGCCGCCGGGGAAAAACAGTGGGTCAATGACGTAGCTGTCGGTGGAGAATGCCAGCCGATCGCCTTCAGCGACCAGTTGCGCCAGCTCAAGCCGCGCCTGATCTTCCTGCTCCGCCAGCCACGGGTTAGCGAAGGCTTCCATAAACAGACTGTTAATCAGTTGCTGCATGGCCTGACCGCCGCTACCGTGGGCGAGTTGTACGCTGTTCATGCTTCACACTCCTGCTGACGATACTGATACCAGGCGGCGCATGCGCCTTCTGAAGAGACCATCAGTGCGCCGAAGGCGGTCTCTGGATTACAGGTCTTGCCAAACAACGGGCACTGATGCGGTTTACATTTCCCGGTCAGCACGTCGCCGCAGCGGGCGCGCGGGTCGTCGTAAACCTGCTGAGGTGCCGGTCGGAAATGCGCTTCGGCATCAAAACGCTGATAGTCAGGCGTCAGATGCACGCCGGAGGATTCAATCACCCCCAGGCCGCGCCACTCACTGTCGCCGGTGACGCAAAATACGTCGGCAATAGCCTGTTGCGCCAACAGGTTGCCGGCGTCTGGCACCACGCGGCGATACTGGTTTTCGACCTGGCTGTGGGCCGCTATTTTCTGCTCAACCAGCATCACGACGCCTTGCAGTAGATCAAGGGGTTCGAATCCAGCGACCACCAGCGGACGATGAAACTCACTGGCAATAAAATGATAGGCGTCGGTACCGATCACCATACTAACGTGACCTGGCGCGAGAAACGCGTCGATGCCGTTATCGGGCTGTTCCAGCAGGCTGCGCAGGGTCGGAATGAGCGTGATGTGCTGACAGAAGAAGTAAAAATTTTGCACGTCGCGCAGTTTTGCCTGTTGCAGGGTAATGGCGGTGGTCGGCATGGTCGTTTCAAAGCCGAGGCCGAAAAACACGACTTTACGCGTTGGGTTTTCCTGCGCCAGTTTGAGCGCATCCATCGGCGAGTAGACGATGCGAATGTCCGCACCGCGCGCTTTCGCCTGCAACAGCGAACCTTGTTTCCCCGGCACGCGCATGGCGTCGCCAAAGGTACAGAAAATCACCTCCGGATGGCTGGCAATTTCAATGCAACTGTCGATACGTCCCATCGGCAGTACGCAGACCGGACAACCCGGGCCGTGGATAAACTCCACGTTATCAGGGAGCAACTGGTCGAGACCAAATTTGAAGATCGCATGCGTATGGCCGCCGCAGACTTCCATAATGCGCAGCGGACGTTCGGCGGTATACGGCAGATGCGCGGCACGTTCACGCAGGTGTTCAATCAGTTGCATCACCTGTTCCGGCGCGCGGTATTCGTCAACAAAACGCATTATTTTTCCTCGCCATACAGCAAAGCGCCGACGTCCGGCTCAACATCAAACATGTTCTGGAGCGCATCGAGCGTGTCGCGCGCTTCGGCTTCGTTAATCACGCTCATGGCAAAACCGACGTGGACCAGTACCCACTGGCCCAGACGAGGTTCGCCGTGCTCATCACAACTGCCGACCAGCGTCAGATCGACGTCGCGCTGAATGCCGCAAACGTCGACTTTCGCCAGGTTACCTTCGATAGTGCGGATTTGGCCGGGAACGCCTATGCACATCGCTGTGCCTCCAGCCAGTTCAGCCACTGATCCATTCCTTCGCCGCTGGTGGCGGAAATCAGGATGATCTCGATATCCGGATTAACTTCCCGGGCACTGGCAATGCACTTCTCAACGTCGAAATTCAGGTACGGTAGCAGGTCGACTTTGTTGAGCAGCATCAGCGAGGCGGCGGCGAACATATGCGGGTATTTCAGCGGCTTGTCTTCGCCTTCGGTGACAGAAAGCACCGCCACTTTATGGCGTTCGCCGAGATCAAAACTCGCCGGGCAGACGAGGTTACCGACGTTTTCGATAAATAGAATGCCGTGGTCTTCCAGCGGCAGACGCGGCGCGGCATCGGCAATCATCTGCGCATCGAGGTGACAGCCTTTGCCGGTGTTGACCTGAATGGCCGGAGTGCCCGTGGCGCGAATGCGTGCGGCGTCGTTGACCGTCTGCTGGTCGCCTTCAATGACGGCGCACGGGACGCTGTCTTTCAGCTTCATCAGCGTTTCGGTAAGCAGAGTGGTTTTACCGGATCCTGGGCTGGATACGAGGTTGAGCACCAACTGTTGGCGCGCGGCGAAGCGGGCGCGGTTGCGCTCGGCCAGACGGTTGTTTTTATCCAGCACGTCGATTTCTACTTCCAGCATACGCCGCTGGCTCATGCCTGGCGCGTGGGTGCCGGCTTCACCGTGACCGTAGTGCAGATCGCCTTCTTCCGTCTGGCTCGGGGTGAATTCGGACGTTTTTATGCCGGTAATATTCAGCGCCGGGCGAGCTGCCGGGGCAAAAGGCGCGCTGCGAAACGCGGAATGAGGGTTATGCTCATCACCCTCTATATAAAGGTTGCCTTCAGCGCAACCGCATGTTGTACACATCGCTCACTCCTGATCTATTTCTATTCGTCGAATCTGTAATCCGTCATCGGCCACGATTTGCAGCGTGTCGCTATTGCATTGCGGGCAACGGCGTACGCGTTGGGTCAGTAAGGTGACGTATTGCTGACAGGATTCACACCAGCATTCGGCTTCTTGTTCCTCGAGGTGCAGTTTACAACCTTCCGCAACGGTGCCACGGCATACCAGATCAAAACAAAAGGAGAGAGCGCTGGTTTCTACGCAAGAAAATGCGCCAATTTTGAGCCAGACCCCAGTTATCCGTTTTGCGCCGTGCGCGACGGCCTGTTGTTCGATCAATTCCAGTGCCCGCTGGCAAAGGGTAATTTCGTGCATAGTGCCTCCCGATATGATGGGCAGTGATAAGCAATAACTATGCCAGCCTGAAAGTTGGGGGCATTTGTCGATGACGATGATGACGAAATGACATGTCATTCGGGCGTCGACAGCCGTCTTTTATTATTAAATTCATGAAAAAACAAATAGTTAAAAACTGGCATGGAAAATGCTTATGGCAGGCTATCTCTGTTAAACGGGTAACCTGACATGACTATTTGGGAAATAAGCGAAAAAGCCGATTACATCGCGCAGCGGCATCGTCGCCTACAGGACCAGTGGCATATTTACTGCAATTCGCTGGTTCAGGGGATCACCCTGTCGAAAGCGCGTCTGCACCATGCGATGAGCTGCGCGCCGGATAAAGATCTCTGTTTCGTACTGTTCGAACACTTTCGCATCACCGTCACGATGGCGGAAGGCTTCAACAGCCACACCATTGAGTATTACGTCGAAACAAAAGATGGCGAAGATAAGCAACTGATTGCACAGGCGCAATTGAGCATTGATGGCAAAGTGGACGAGCGGGTCAGCAACCGTGAGCGTGAGCAGGTGCTGGAACACTATCTCGATAAAATCGCCAGCGTTTATGACCGACTGTATGCCGCTGTTGAAAGCGGGTCGCCGATCAATCTGAGCCAACTGGTGGCGAGACAAAATCCGGCGGCCTGACCCCAGCGTTTTACGTCGTGACGTCGTCTCATGGGTTGTCACGACGCTTTAAGGGACAGACGTGTCGAACAGTGTCGAAAATGACATTTCATCGGCATGTTTTCGTCAAAAATGACTATCACCTGAGGAATGCCTGGTGAATCGTTTTGTAATTGCTGACTCCACGCTCTGTATCGGCTGCCACACTTGTGAGGCCGCCTGTTCAGAGACGCATCGCCAGCACGGCCTGCAATCAATGCCGCGCCTGAGAGTGATGCTGAATGAAAAAGAATCTGCGCCGCAGCTCTGTCACCACTGTGAAGATGCACCCTGCGCGGTGGTCTGCCCGGTTAACGCCATCACCCGCGTTGATGGGGCCGTGCAGTTGAATGAAAGCCTGTGCGTAAGCTGCAAGCTGTGCGGCATCGCCTGCCCGTTTGGCGCAATTGAATTTTCCGGCAGCCGTCCGCTGGATATTCCGGCAAACGCCAATACCCCGAAAGCGCCACCGGCACCGCCTGCTCCGGCGCGTGTCAGCACATTGCTTGACTGGGTGCCAGGTATTCGCGCGATCGCCGTCAAATGTGACCTTTGTAGCTTTGATGAACAAGGTCCGGCCTGCGTGCGGATGTGCCCGACTAAAGCCCTGCATCTGGTGGATAACACTGATATCGCCCGCGTCAGCAAACGTAAGCGTGAGCTGACTTTTAACACGGACTTTGGCGATCTCACCTTGTTTCAGCAGGCTCAAAGTGGAGAGGCTAAATGAGCGCAATTTCCCTGATCAATAGCGGCGTGGCGTGGTTTGTCGCCGCCGCTGTTCTGGCATTTCTCTTTTCTTTTCAAAAAGCGTTAAGTGGCTGGATAGCTGGAATTGGCGGCGCGGTTGGTAGTCTGTATACGGCAGCCGCGGGCTTCACTGTACTGACTGGCGCGGTTGGCGTGAGCGGTGCGCTGTCGCTGGTAAGCTACGATGTGCAAATTTCTCCGCTTAACGCGATTTGGCTGATTACGCTCGGTCTGTGCGGTCTGTTTGTCAGCCTCTACAACATTGACTGGCATCGCCACGCGCAGGTGAAGTGCAACGGCTTGCAGATCAATATGTTGATGGCTGCCGCCGTCTGCGCCGTCATTGCCAGCAACCTCGGCATGTTCGTGGTAATGGCCGAAATCATGGCCCTGTGCGCGGTGTTCCTCACCAGCAACAGCAAAGAGGGCAAACTGTGGTTTGCGCTGGGGCGTCTTGGCACTCTGCTGCTGGCGATTGCTTGCTGGCTGCTGTGGCAGCGTTATGGCACGCTGGATCTGCGCCTGCTGGATATGCGTATGCAACAGCTGCCGCTCGGTTCCGATATCTGGCTGCTCGGTGTGATTGGCTTTGGCCTGCTGGCCGGGATTATTCCGCTGCACGGCTGGGTGCCGCAGGCACATGCTAACGCCTCTGCGCCAGCTGCCGCGTTGTTTTCTACGGTAGTCATGAAAATTGGCCTGCTGGGCATTTTAACCCTGTCACTGCTGGGCGGTAATGCACCGCTGTGGTGGGGGATCGCGCTGCTGGTGCTCGGCATGATCACCGCGTTCGTCGGTGGTCTGTATGCGTTGATGGAACACAACATCCAGCGCCTGCTGGCTTACCACACCCTGGAAAATATCGGCATTATCCTGCTGGGGCTGGGCGCTGGCGTAACGGGTATCGCGCTCGAACAACCGGCACTGATTGCTCTTGGCCTGGTCGGTGGTCTGTACCATCTGCTTAACCATAGCCTGTTCAAAAGCGTACTGTTCCTCGGAGCGGGGAGCATCTGGTTCCGTACCGGTCATCGCGATATCGAAAAACTCGGTGGTATTGGCAAGAAAATGCCGGTTATCTCCATCGCCATGTTAGTCGGGCTGATGGCAATGGCTGCGCTGCCGCCGCTGAATGGTTTTGCCGGGGAATGGGTTATCTATCAATCCTTCTTCAAACTGAGCAATAGTGGCGCGTTTGTTGCCCGTCTGCTGGGGCCGCTGCTCGCCGTGGGTCTGGCAATTACCGGTGCGCTGGCGGTGATGTGTATGGCGAAAGTCTATGGCGTCACGTTCCTCGGCGCGCCGCGTACCAAAGAAGCCGAAAACGCCACCTGTGCACCGCTCCTGATGAGCGTAAGCGTAGTGGCACTGGCGATTTGCTGCGTAATTGGCGGTGTTGCTGCGCCGTGGCTGCTGCCGATGCTGTCTGCTGCTGTACCTCTGCCGCTGGAGCCTGCTAACACCACCGTTTCTCAACCGATGATCACGTTGCTGCTGATTGCCTGCCCGCTGCTGCCATTCATCATTATGGCGATTTGCAAAGGCGATCGTTTGCCATCGCGTTCCCGCGGCGCGGCCTGGGTGTGCGGCTACGACCACGAAAAATCAATGGTGATTACCGCTCACGGTTTTGCCATGCCGGTGAAACAGGCGTTTGCGCCAGTGCTGAAACTGCGCAAATGGCTGAATCCGGTGTCGCTGGTGCCGGGCTGGCAGTGCGAAGGTAGTGCGTTGCTGTTCCGCCGGATGGCGCTGGTTGAACTGGCGGTACTGGTGGTGATTATTGTTTCACGAGGAGCCTGAGAATGAGTGTTTTATATCCGTTAATTCAGGCGCTGGTGTTATTTGCCGTTGCGCCGCTGCTCTCCGGTATTACCCGCGTGGCGCGCGCCCGTCTGCATAACCGTCGTGGGCCGGGTGTGTTGCAGGAGTATCGTGACATTTTCAAACTGCTGGGCCGCCAGAGCGTTGGCCCGGATGCCTCCGGCTGGGTGTTCCGCCTGACGCCGTATGTGATGGTGGGCGTCATGCTGACTATCGCTACTGCGCTGCCGGTGGTGACCGTCGGTTCTCCGCTGCCGCAACTGGGTGATTTGATCACCTTACTGTATCTCTTTGCCATCGCGCGTTTCTTCTTTGCCATTTCTGGTCTGGATACCGGTAGCCCGTTTACCGCTATCGGCGCGAGCCGTGAAGCGATGCTTGGCGTGCTGGTCGAACCGATGCTGCTGCTTGGTCTGTGGGTTGCCGCACAGGTTGCCGGTTCCACCAACATCAGCAACATCACCGACACCGTTTATCACTGGCCGCTGAGCCAGAGCATCCCGCTGGTACTGGCGCTTTGTGCCTGTGCGTTCGCCACCTTTATCGAAATGGGCAAACTGCCGTTCGACCTGGCGGAAGCCGAGCAGGAGCTGCAGGAAGGCCCGCTCTCTGAATACAGCGGCAGCGGCTTTGGCGTCATGAAATGGGGTATCAGCCTGAAACAGCTGGTGGTGTTGCAGATGTTCGTCGGGGTGTTTATTCCGTGGGGACAAATGGAAACCTTCACCGCCGGTGGACTGCTGCTGGCGCTGGTGATTGCCATCGTAAAACTGGTGGTCGGCGTCCTGGTTATCGCGCTGTTCGAAAACAGCATGGCCCGTCTGCGTCTTGATATTACTCCGCGCATTACCTGGGCTGGGTTTGGCTTTGCATTTTTAGCGTTCGTCTCCTTGCTGGCGGCGTGATTAAAGAGAGTTTGAGCATGTCTGAAGAAAAATTAGGTCAACATTATCTCGCCGCGCTGAATGAGGCATTTCCGGGCGTCGTGCTGGACCACGCCTGGCAGACCAAAGATCAGCTGACTGTCACCGTAAAGGTGAACTACCTGCCGGAAGTGGTGGAGTTTCTTTACTACAAACAGGGTGGCTGGCTGTCGGTGCTGTTTGGTAACGACGAACGCAAACTGAATGGTCATTACGCCGTTTATTACGTGCTGTCGATGGAGAAGGGCACCAAGTGTTGGGTAACGGTTCGCGTTGAAGTTGACGCCAACAAACCGGAGTATCCTTCCGTGACGCCGCGCGTTCCGGCGGCGGTGTGGGGCGAGCGTGAAGTGCGCGATATGTACGGTTTGATTCCGGTTGGTCTGCCGGATGAACGTCGTCTGGTGCTGCCGGATGACTGGCCGGATGAACTTTATCCGCTGCGTAAAGACAGCATGGATTATCGTCAGCGTCCGGCACCGACCACCGATGCTGAAACCTACGAGTTCATCAACGAACTGGGCGACAAGAAAAACAACGTCGTGCCGATTGGTCCGCTGCACGTCACTTCTGATGAACCGGGCCACTTCCGTCTGTTCGTCGATGGCGAAAACATTATCGACGCCGACTACCGTCTGTTCTACGTCCATCGCGGCATGGAAAAACTGGCGGAAACCCGTATGGGTTATAACGAAGTGACCTTCCTCTCTGACCGTGTGTGCGGGATCTGCGGCTTTGCCCACAGCACCGCCTACACCACGTCGGTGGAAAACGCGATGGGTATTCAGGTGCCAGAACGTGCGCAGATGATCCGCGCCATTCTGCTGGAGGTAGAACGCTTGCACTCGCATCTGCTCAACCTTGGCCTGGCCTGTCACTTTACCGGCTTCGACTCCGGCTTTATGCAGTTCTTCCGCGTGCGTGAAACCTCCATGAAAATGGCAGAGATCCTTACCGGTGCGCGTAAAACCTACGGCCTGAACTTGATCGGCGGGATTCGTCGCGATCTGCTGAAAGACGACATGATCCAGACCCGCCAGCTGGCACAACAGATGCGTCGTGAAGTGCAGGAGCTGGTGGATGTGCTGCTGAGCACTCCGAACATGGAACAGCGCACTGTCGGCATTGGTCGTCTGGACCCGGAAATCGCTCGCGACTTCAGTAACGTCGGCCCGATGGTCCGTGCCAGCGGTCACGCCCGTGATACCCGCGCCGATCACCCGTTTGTCGGCTATGGCCTGCTGCCAATGGAAGTCCACAGCGAGCAGGGCTGCGACGTTATTTCCCGTCTGAAAGTGCGTATCAACGAAGTCTATACCGCGCTGAACATGATCGACTACGGTCTGGATAACCTGCCGGGTGGCCCACTGATGGTGGAAGGCTTTACCTACATTCCGCACCGCTTTGCGCTGGGCTTTGCCGAAGCGCCGCGCGGCGATGATATCCACTGGAGCATGACCGGCGACAACCAGAAGCTGTACCGCTGGCGCTGCCGTGCCGCGACCTACGCGAACTGGCCGACCCTGCGCTACATGCTGCGCGGCAACACCGTTTCCGATGCGCCGCTGATTATCGGTAGCCTCGACCCTTGCTACTCCTGTACCGACCGCATGACCGTGGTCGATGTGCGTAAGAAGAAGAGCAAAGTGGTGCCGTACAAAGAACTCGAGCGTTACAGCATTGAGCGTAAAAACTCGCCGCTGAAATAAGGAATCGCCATGTTTACCTTTATCAAAAAAGTCATCAAAACCGGCGCGCCGACTTCGTCTTATCCGCTGGAGCCGATTGCGGTTGATAAAAACTTCCGCGGTAAGCCGGAGCACAATCCGCAGCAGTGCATTGGCTGCGCGGCCTGCGTGAATGCCTGCCCGTCAAATGCGTTGACGGTGGAAACGGATCTGGCCAGCGGCGAACTGGCCTGGCAGTTCAACCTCGGGCGCTGCATTTTCTGCGCCCGCTGCGAAGAAGTGTGCCCGACGGCGGCGATCAAGCTTTCGCAGGAGTATGAACTGGCGGTGTGGAAGAAAGAGGATTTCCTCCAGCAGTCCCGTTTTGCGCTGTGCAACTGCCGCGTATGCCATCGTCCTTTCGCTGTTCAGAAAGAGATTGATTACGCCATTGCGCTGCTTAAGCACAACGGCGACAGCCGCGCGGAGCATCACCGCGAAAGCTTTGAGACCTGCCCGGACTGCAAACGTCAGAAGTGCCTGGTGCCGTCCGACCGAATTGAACTGACTCGCCATATGAAAGAGGCCAGCTGATGAGCCATTTATTAGGTCCGCGTGACGCAAACGGTATTCCGGTACCGATGACGGTGGATGAGTCCATCGCCAGCATGAAGGCGTCATTACTGAAAAACATCAAGCGTTCAGCCTATGTTTACCGCGTGGACTGCGGCGGCTGTAACGGCTGTGAAATTGAAATTTTCGCGACCTTATCACCATTGTTTGACGCCGAACGCTTCGGTATCAAAGTCGTACCGTCGCCGCGTCATGCGGACATACTGCTATTCACCGGCGCGGTTACCCGTGCCATGCGCTCCCCGGCGCTGCGTGCCTGGCAGTCTGCGCCCGATCCGAAAATCTGCATCTCTTACGGCGCCTGCGGCAACAGCGGCGGTATCTTCCATGACTTGTACTGCGTCTGGGGCGGCACTGACAAAATTGTGCCGGTGGATGTGTATATTCCAGGATGCCCGCCGACGCCTGCGGCAACGCTGTACGGCTTTGCGATGGCGCTGGGCCTGCTGGAGCAGAAAATTCATGCTCGAGCGCCTGGCGAACTGGACGATCAGCCCGCGGAAATTCTGCATCCGGACATGGTGCAGCCGCTGCGCGTGAAGGTCGATCGCGAGGCGCGTCGACTGGCCGGTTATCGCTATGGCCGCCAGATAGCCGATGATTACCTGCGCCAGCTCGGTCAGGGTGAACATCAGGTGGCGCGCTGGCTGGAAGCGGAAAGCGATCCGCGCCTGACCGAGATTGTCACGCACCTGAATCAGGTTGTCGAAGAGGCGCGAATCCGATGAGTGAAACGGTGGTGTTCAGTCAACTGAGCCGTAAGTTTATTGATGAGAACGATGCGACGCCCGCCGAGGCGCAGCAGGTTGTCTATTACAGCCTGGCGATTGGTCACCACCTTGGGATCATCGACTGCCTGGAAGCCGCGCTGATCTGCCCGTGGGAGGCGTATCTGGCGTGGATTGCCACGCTGGAAGAGGGCAGCGTGGCCCGTCGGAAGATGGAAGGTGTGCCGAAGTATGGCGAGATCGTCATCGATTTTAATCATGTGCAAATGCTGGCGCACGCGTTTGATCGTGCGCTCGCGGTACAGACCCCGGAGCAGCAGGCATGGAGCAAACAGATGCTCAGCATGTTGCACGATATTCATCAGGAGAGCGCGATTTACCTGATGGTAAGGAGACACCGTGACTGACGTTTTATTGTGTGTTGGCAACAGCATGATGGGGGATGACGGCGCGGGTCCGCTGCTGGCAGAAAAATGCGCGGCGCAGGCGAAAGGTCACTGGGTGGTCATTGACGGAGGCAGTGCGCCGGAAAATGACATCGTGGCCATTCGCGAACTGCGCCCGGATCGTCTGCTGATCGTGGACGCCACCGACATGGGGTTGAATCCCGGCGAGATCCGCATTGTCGATCCTGACGATATCGCCGAGATGTTCATGATGACGACCCACAATATGCCGCTGAATTATCTGGTTGATCAGCTTAAAGAAGACGTCGGCGAGGTGATCTTCCTCGGGATTCAGCCGGATATCGTCGGGTTCTATTATCCTATGACTCAACCCATTAAGGATGCCGTCGACACCGTTTACCAGCGTCTCGACGGCTGGGAGGGCCACGGCGGCTTTGCGGAATTAGCGGCGTCGTGACATTCATGCCGGATGACGCTATGACCTCATCCGGCCTGTTCCTCTCTCACCTGTTCAATCACTAATTTCCCCTGCATTACCGCCACATTGACAAGGGTGCCGGTCGGAAAACCCGCCTGTTCCAGCCAGTCGCCATTAATGGTTAACGACGCATGCCGGCTATAGCGGCGCGTGTTGCCGGTTTTTGGATCTTCATGGCGCTTTCTGACATAGCTCACCTTTAAACGACGAAACGGCCTGATGATAGCGATTTCAGGACTGCCAGCCTCAATAGTCATAAACGATTCCTTGTTGCCCACGAGTAGATGAAAATACCTGTATAAAATGCCAGTAAAAAAGGGAAGGGGCAAACCGAAAACTGGAAGGGAGATAGCGGAAACGAAATGCAAATGATGTAACGAGGGAAGGGAGGGGCGGACAGCGCGAGCGCCATCCGCCATCCTGTTTACGCCAGATCCTGACCGTTGCTGGCGATCACTTTTTTGTACCACCAGAACGATTTTTTACGCGTTCGCGCAAGCGTACCGTTACCGGCATCATCGCGGTCGACATAGACGAACCCGTACCGTTTGCTCATCTCACCCGTCGACGCGGCCACCAGATCAATACAGCCCCAGGTGGTGTAACCCATCAGCGGCACGCCGTCTTCAATGGCGTCAGCCATCGCACGGATGTGTTCGCGCAAATAGCTAATACGATAATCGTCATTAATGTGGCCATCGGCATCGATTTCATCTTTTGCCCCGAGACCGTTTTCCACCAGGAACAGCGGTTTCTGGTAGCGGTCGTACATCATATTCATCGTGATGCGCAGTCCAAGCGGGTCGATCCCCCAGCCCCAGTCGCTGACCTGGATGTACGGGTTGCGCATTGACTTCACCACGTTCGCGGCACTGCTGTTCTTTGTGTTCATCTCAGCCGACGCGCAGCGCGACGTGTAATAGCTGAAAGAGACAAAATCGACGGTGTTTTTCAGGATTGCATCATCTGCCGGGGCTTTCTCAATCACCACACCTTTTTCACGAAACACACGGGCAGAGTAAGCTGGATATGCGCCGCGCGCCTGTACGTCAATGAAGAACAGGTTTTCACGATCTTTTTCCAGCGCTGTCCAGACATCTTCCGGTTTGCAGGAGTACGGATAAAAATTACCGCCCGCCAGCATGCAGCCCACCTGGTTCTGCGGGTTGATCTCATGGGCGATTTTCGTCGCCAGCGCGCTGGCAATCAGCTCATGGTGCGCGGCTTGATATTTCACCTGATCCTGATTTTCCCCCTCTTCAAACACCAACCCCGCGCCGGAGAACGGGCTGTGCAGCATGATGTTGATTTCATTGAAGGTCAGCCAGTATTTCACCAGCCCGTTAAAAGCTTCAAAACAGGTACGCGCATAGCGGGTGAAAAACTCCACCATCTTGCGATTACGCCAGGAGCCGTATTCGGTAACCAGGTGCATGGGCACGTCGAAGTGGCACAGCGTCACCAGCGGTTCAATACCGTACTTTTTGCACTCGGCAAACACCGCGCGATAGAAGGCAATGCCTTCCTCGTTAGGCGTCAGTTCGTCGCCGTTGGGATAAATACGGCTCCAGGCAATCGAGGTGCGAAAGACGGTGAAGCCCATTTCCGCCATCAGGGCGATATCGTCCTTATAGCGATGGTAAAAATCGATCGCCTGATGGCTGGGATAAAATTCATCATTCCGCAGCTGGAAACGTTTCTCCTGTCCCAGTTTGACCGGCATGCGATGCTCGCCGTGCGGGATCATATCGACAGTGGTCAGCCCTTTGCCGCCCTCCCGGTATGCGCCTTCAGCCTGGTTGGCGGCCAGTGCGCCACCCCATAAAAATCCTTGCGGAAATACAGCCATAATAACCTCAGTGAATAACAGTCAGACGCTGGCGCTTTTTACCGTAGACGGTTGTGCAGCCTGGTTTTTGCGTGCCTGTGCGGCTGCGTCTTCGACGGGGATATCTTCAAAGCCCAGCAGCAGCGTCAGGACAAATGACAACACCACCGCCAGCGCCATGACGCCAAATACCCAGACAATAGTCATGGGATTCGCCGGATCGAAGAACTGAACGCTGGTAAACAGGCCCGGCGCCGCCATTGAGTGGCTGGCGAGTCCAGCCATCCCGGCGACCGCGCCACAGATAAAGCCGCTGATCAGGCTGGCAATCAGTGGCCGTTTCAGGCGCACAGCCACACCGTAGAGCGCGGGTTCCGAAATTCCGGCCATGATGGCCGAGGCCGCCGCTGCCAGCGCAGTCTGGCGCAGTTCCGGGTTTTTCGTTTTCCAGGCTACCGCCAACGAGGAACCGCCGAGCGACAGGTTGGCGCCAATTTCGGACGGCATGACCATCCCTTCTTTGCCCGTTTCGGCAATGGTCTGAATGATGGTTGGCGTAAAGACGCGGTGCATCCCGGTCATTACCAATAGCGGCCACAGCGCGCCCATGATGGCAACAGACAGCCAGCCGAGATAACCGTGAATGGTATAGACCAGCGCGGATATCGCGCTACCAATCCAGATGCCAATCGGCCCAATCAGGACGATGGCCAGCGGCGCGGCGATTAGCACGATCAGCATAGGCTTGAGGAAGTTTTTGGTGACCGCGGGCGTAATGCGATCCACCCAGCGTTCGATGTACGACAGACACCAGGTCATCACCAGCGCCGGAATAACCGTATAGGTGTATTTCACCGCGGTGACCGGGATCAGGGCGAATTCAACGTGTTCACCCTGTGCCGCTTTCGCCATCAGGTCGATAAAGCTTGGATGCACCAGCACCCCGGCAATGGCGATCGCCAGCGACATGTTGGTTTTAAATTTAATCGCCGCCGAGGCCGCCACCATTAACGGCAGGAAGAAGAAGGCGCCATCGCCGATCACGGTCAGGATCGTTAACGTGGAGGAGCCTTTTTCCAGCACGCCGGTCATTTCAAGGATCATTGCCAACAGTTTTAGCATCGATCCGCCGATAATCGCCGGGATCAGCGGCGACATGGTACCGATTAGCGCATCAAGGATCCCCGCGCCAATGCGTCTGAGCGTCAGCTTGGGTTTGCCAACGGGCTCGGCGGGTTGCATATCGCCCGGCAACAGGTTGACGACCTCACGATACGCCTGGGAGACGGTATTGCCGATAATCACCTGGCACTGGTTGTCGCTGCGAACGACGCCGAGTACACCGCTGAGGGTTTTGAGCGTGGCACTGTCGACCAGCGTGTCATCTTTCACAACGAAACGCAGACGCGTCATGCAGTGTGTCACTGCGGTGATGTTGTCGACGCCGCCCAGAGCAGTCACCACGGAGCGCGCCAGCGCTGCATAATTCTTGGACATAGGATTTTTATCCTGTTTTATCAGTAGGGTACGTTTTATTTTTGCCGCACATTCGCCTGAGCGATCGTCGGTGATGAAACGCTGATGAGAAACCGGTTCCACAAAATCATGAATAGTTTATTAGAGTTGGGCAATATTTAATTTTATCCATTTTTGTGAAATGTGATTCATGTCACTCACGGTTTTCTGGTGTGATTTAGCATCGGGGACAACCACGCGGCAGTGAAGTACACTGCATCTCATTGCGAGAAAAGGAAGAAAACTTATGACGACGATGCTGGAGGTAGCGCAGCGGGCCGGGGTGTCGAAGGCGACGGTCTCCAGGGTGCTTTCAGGGAATGGCTACGTCAGCCAGGAGACGAAGGATCGTGTATTTCAGGCGATTGAGGAGAGCGGCTATCGGCCTAACCTGCTGGCGCGTAGCCTTGCGGCGAAAACCAGTCAGACGCTGGGGCTGGTGGTGACTAACACCCTCTACCACGGCGTCTATTTTAGCGAATTGCTGTTTCATACCGCGCGGATGGCGGAAGATCAGGGGCGTCAGCTTCTGCTTGCCGATGGCAAACACAGCGCGGAGGAGGAACGCCAGGCGATCCAGTATCTGCTGGATTTGCGCTGCGACGCGATCATGATCTACCCGCGTTTTCTCAGCGTGGATGAGATCGATAAAATAATCGACAGCCATTCGCAGCCGATTATGGTGCTTAACCGCCGGTTACGGAAAAACAGTAGCCACTGTGTCTGGTGCGATCAAAAGCAGACCAGTTTTAACGCTGTGGCGGAACTGATTGCCACAGGCCATCAGCAGATTGCCTTTATCACCGGTTCGATGGACTCACCCACCGGGGTTGAACGCCTGTCGGGGTACAAAGAGGCTCTGACCCGACATGGCATCGCCGTTAATGACGACCTGATCGTCAAAGGCAAATGGACGCCGGCCTGCGGTGCCGCAGGGGTGGACGTGCTGCTTTCTCGCGACGTGACGTTCAGCGCGCTGGTGGCCAGCAATGACGACATGGCGATTGGGGCCATCAAACAGTTGCATGACAAAGGGGTCGCCGTGCCATCGCAGGTGTCGGTGATTGGTTTTGACGATATCGCGATGGCGCCCTACACCATACCGGCGCTTTCCAGCGTCAAAATTCCGGTGACGGAGATGATTCAGGAGACCATTGGCCGACTCATTTTCATGCTGGACGGCGGGGCGTTTACGCCACCGAAAAGCTTCACCGGCACGTTGATTCGCCGAGATTCCGTTATGTCGTTGGCGGCGCAGTAACATTGTCACCCGTCATCGTCATTCGTGACGATGACACCATAACGGTCACTCTCTGTTTTTAAATATCGTTAAATTACAGCAAGATAAAAACTGGCATGATTTGTGAATGTTTCGGCACATTATCTGTCATTGCTGGAGAATTTGATGAACCGTTTCATCATTGCAGACGCCAATAAGTGCATTGGTTGCCGTACCTGTGAAGTGGCCTGCGTGGTCTCCCATCAGGAAAACCAGGACTGCGCGTCACTGACCCCTGAAACCTTTTTACCCCGTATTCATGTAATCAAAGGTGTGAATGTCTCGACGGCGACGCTGTGCCGCCAGTGCGAGGACGCGCCGTGTGCGAACGTCTGTCCGAACGGTGCCATCAGCCGTGATAAAGGTTTTGTTCATGTCATGCAGGAACGTTGCATTGGCTGCAAAACCTGCGTGGTGGCCTGTCCATATGGTGCAATGGAAGTCGTGGTGCGTCCGGTTGTGCGTAATAGCGGTGCCGGCCTGAACGTACGGGCAGAAAAAGCGGAAGCTAACAAGTGCGATCTCTGTTATCACCGCGATGCCGGTCCGGCCTGTATGGAAGCCTGTCCGACGCATGCCCTGATTTGCGTTGACCGTAATAAGCTCGAGCAACTCAGCGCGGAAAAGCGTCGTCGTGCGGCGCTGGATTCTTCCGCTTCTTTGCTTTTCTGATTCCTGCCGCAAAAATCACTCAGGAAACGCGCTGGCATCAAGGGAATTCCCGGAAATTTTCGTAAAATACCTTTCCGGGAATGATGATGGCGAGAATGACTCAATGGCAACAAATACCCCCTCTGGCATACAGCTCCGTATTCGCGGCAAAGTTCAGGGCGTCGGCTTTCGTCCTTTCGTCTGGCAACTGGCGCAGCAGCTTCAGTTGCATGGCGACGTCTGTAATGATGGCGATGGCGTGGTGGTTCGATTGCTGGAAGATCCCGCGCTGTTTATCCGTGAACTGCATGCCCATTGTCCGCCATTGGCGCGTATCGACAGCGTAGAAAGTGAGCCTTTTCGCTGGGCGCAGCCGCCCGCGGAGTTCAGCATACGCCAGAGTGCGGGCGGCGCGATGAACACCCAGATTGTGCCCGATGCCGCGACGTGCCCGGAATGTCTTGCCGAAATGAATACGCCCGGAGAGCGGCGTTATCGCTATCCCTTTATCAACTGCACCCATTGCGGCCCGCGTTTTACCATTATCCGGGCGATGCCCTACGATCGTCCGTTTACCGTGATGGCGTCATTTCCGCTCTGCCCGCAATGCGACAGCGAGTATCGCGATCCCAGTGACCGACGTTTTCACGCCCAGCCGGTGGCGTGCCCGGCGTGTGGTCCGCATCTGCGCTGGCTGAGCGGCGGACACCAGGCGGAAAAAGAGGCGGCATTACAGGCTGCGGTTGAAATGCTACAGACCGGAGGTATTGTTGCCGTTAAGGGGATCGGCGGATTTCATCTGGCCTGCGATGCGGGAAACAGCGATGCCGTGGCGCGGCTTCGTGCGCGTAAGCGCCGTCCGGCAAAACCGCTGGCGGTTATGCTGCCGGATGCGTCGGGCCTGTCGGATGCGGCGACCCGACTGCTGAAAACGCCCGCCGCCCCGATTGTGCTGGTGGATAAGCAACATGTTTCCTCGCTGTGTGACGGTATTGCCCCAGGGCTTGCGGAGGTTGGCGTGATGTTGCCCGCCAATCCACTTCAGCACCTGTTGCTCCAGGCACTGAAGCGCCCGCTGGTAATGACCTCCGGCAATCTTAGCGGTAAACCGCCGGCCATCAGCAACGAACAGGCAATTAAGGATTTGCAGGATATTGCCGAGGGTTTCCTGTTACACAATCGCGACATCGTGCAGCGCATGGACGATTCCGTGGTACGTGAAAGCGGTGAAATGCTGCGTCGCTCGCGGGGATATGTCCCGGACGCGCTGGCGTTGCCGCCGGGATTTCATCATATACCACCGATACTCTGTCTGGGGGCGGATCTGAAAAACACCTTCTGCCTGGTGCGCGGTGAGCAGGCGGTGATCAGCCAGCATCTTGGCGATCTCAGCGACGATGGGATCCAACATCAGTGGCGTGACGCACTGCGGTTAATCCAGACTATCTATGACTTCACGCCACAGTGCCTTGTTCGCGATGCCCATCCAGGGTATGTCTCCAGCCAGTGGGCCAGTGAGATGAACCTGCCAACGGAGATCGTGTTGCATCATCATGCTCATGCCGCAGCCTGTCTGGCCGAGCATGGGTGGCCGCTGGACGGTGGCGATGTTATCGCCCTGACGCTGGACGGCATTGGAATGGGTGACGCGGGCGCGCTGTGGGGAGGAGAGTGTCTGCGGGTGAACTACCGTGAGTGTGAACATCTTGGTGGATTGCCCGCCGTGGCGCTTGCCGGTGGCGATCTCGCCGCGAAGCAGCCCTGGCGTAACCTGTTAGCGCAGTGTTTGCGCTTTGTGCCGGACTGGCAGCGCTATCCGGAAACGCGATACTTACAGCGACAGAACTGGAACGTGCTGGCGCGAGCGATTGAGCGTGGGATTAACGCACCGCTGGCCTCGTCCTGCGGGCGTCTGTTCGATGCGGTTGCCGCAGCACTGAACTGCGCGCCAGAATCGCTCAGTTATGAAGGGGAAGCCGCCTGCACACTGGAGGCGCTGGCGTCGCAATGCGCGGGAGTTAAGCATCCGGTCACGCTTCCCTTGACGGGGAATCAACTGGATCTGGCAACCTTCTGGTCGCAGTGGCTGAACTGGCAGGCAACGCCCGCTGAACGCGCATGGGCTTTCCACGATGTGCTGGCACAAGGGTTTGCCGCGATGCTGCGCGAGCAGGCCACGGCACGCGGTATCAACACGCTGGTGTTCAGCGGTGGGGTGATGCACAACCGGTTACTGTCGGCTCGCCTGGCTTATTATCTGGCGGATTTCACGCTGTTGTTCCCGCAGCAGTTACCAGCCGGTGACGGTGGACTGTCGCTGGGACAGGGGGTGATTGCTGCGGCGCGTGGGATGGCGGAAGCATAAAAAAGCCCCGGGGCAGGCGGGGCGAAACGACAAGCAATATCGCACTTCCGTGTGCATAAGGTTAATCAATCAGTGGCGATAGCGCCGGATGGCGACGCAGAGCGTCTTATCCGGCCTGCCGAGGCAACGTTTTCAGCAGGGCGAAAGCCTCCTTCATTCTGTCTTCACTTACCACAAAGGCGCAGAGCTGTCCTTCACCGTTCATCCCTTTGGCTACCATGCCGTCAGATTCTGCGGCAATGTGCCAGTTCAGATCGCGACGCTGGGTTTCCCCTGCCAGATGCAGCGGCAGTTCTGGCGTTTTGATTTTGACTAACATGGCAGGCAGCTTCAGCGGCGCGTTGCCGCCGAGCAGATTTTTCGCCAGGTACATCGCACTGAGCTGAATAGGCTGCAGGAACGGTAGCACCTGAGCGTTGATCTCCGCGCAGTCGCCGAGGGCATAAATATCCGGGTGGCTGGTTTGCAGGTAGCTGTCGACACAAACGCCGCGGTTGAGGGTTAAACCGGCACGACGCGCCAGCGCCGTTTCCGGGCGCAGACCCGTGGCGGCAATCACCACATCGACGTGAATGCTGCGCTCGCGATCGAACGTTGCACGAATACCGGATGCGGTTTTCTCCAGCCCTTGTAACTGTGATTTCAGCAACAGGTGTACGCCCATATCGGTAAGACGATGCTGTAAGCGACTGCTCACTTCCGGCGGCATCAGCGAAGCAAGCAGGCTGGCTGCGTTATCTATCAGCGTGACCGCTTTACCTGCGCGGCAGAAATCCATCGCCAGTTCGGTTCCAATCAACCCGCCGCCGACAATCAGCACCCGTTGGGCATCGCGTAGCTGTGTTTCGCAGGCACGGTACTCCTGCTGGCTGTTCAATGTGAGCATTAACTCACGTCCTGCTATCGGTGGAACAAAGGCCGCAGCGCCCGTAGCCAGCACCAGTTTGTCGTACTGCCACTGCTTGTCCTGGCTTTTTACCACGTGGGCATCGGCATCAATGTCGGTGACCCAGGTGTGGGGAAAGAGACGCAGAGCAAACTGTTCAGCAAACTCTCCCGCCGACTGACGGGTGAGGTCGTCGGCGTGCTGCGCCTGGCTTATCACATGACTGAGATCGGGTTTGTTATACTCATCCATGCTGTCAGCCGCAATCAGAGTTAACGGGACATCCGCGTCCTGCTTGCGAATGTTTTTGACTAACTGGCGGGCAGCAAAGCCCGAACCAATGATGACAATTCCCCGGCTCATTTTGCCTCCGTTGCCAGCACGTCGAAGACATCTTTGCCTAATGAACATTCCGGACAGAGGAAGTTGTCCGGCACATCGCTCCACGGCGTACCTGGCGCGACATCCTGCAACGGTTCACCTTTTGCCGGATCGTAAATCCACTGGCACACGCTGCACTGCATGCTCGGACCGAGGTCGGCTGCTGCGGCGGCGCAGGCGCATGCTTCTTCTTTGGTTGTCGCTTTCACTGTCGCGTCCGGCAACGGCGCGAGCGCCCATTGACGCGCGATTTCACGACCGTGCTGGCGGCACAGTTCCTGCGCATTCAGGTCCGGGCGCCATTTGGCCTTCAGGCTCAGCGACATTTCAAAACCGGCATCCTGTAAACGGGTGGATAAGCGGTCGACCGCTCCGCCACTCCAGCCGTGGGAACCAAAAGCGCTGGCGTGTTTGTTACGAAAACGCAGACCGGTCATCTCCTCCACCAGACCGGCGATTTTCGGCATCATCACATTGTTCATCGTGGAGGTGCCGACCAGCACACCTTTAGAGCGGAAAACGTTGGTCAGGATTTCGTTTTTATCGCTGCGGGCGACGTTAAAAATTTTCACTGCCACGTTCGGGTCGACTTCGTTAATTCCCTGCGCAATCGCATCCGCCATCATGCGGGTGTTATTGGACATGGTGTCGTAGAAAATTGTGATGCGATCTTCCTGATAATCCGCCGCCCATTTCAGATACAGCTCAACAATCTGGGTCGGATTATCGCGCCAGACCACGCCGTGGGAGGTGGCAATCATATCGACCGGCAGGTTGAAGCCGAGGATTTCGGTAATTTTTGGCGTCACCAGACGACTGAACGGGGTCAGGATATTGGCGTAGTAACGCTGGCACTGTTCGAACAGCTCGGTCTGATCCACTTCATCGTTAAACAGACGTTCGTCGCAGTAGTGCTGACCGAAAGCGTCGTTACTGAACAGGACGGCATCGCCGGTCATGTAGGTCATCATGCTGTCCGGCCAGTGCAGCATCGGCGTTTCCACGAAGATCAACTGTTTGCCGTTACCAATATCCAGCGTGTCGCCGGTTTTCACGACGTTAAAATTCCACTCCGGATGGTGATGATGACCGGTAATTGAGTCAATCGCGTTGGCGGTGCAGTAGATAGGGGTATCCGGGATCTGCGTCATCAGCTCGGTCAGCGCCCCGGCGTGATCTTCTTCCGCATGGTTGATAATGATGTAATCGATGTCTGCGAGGTCGATTTCATTACGCAGGTTCTGCACAAACTCACGGCTGAATTTATGATCGACGGTATCGATCAGGACATTTTTTTCTTCACGGATGAGATAGCTGTTGTAGCTGCTGCCGCGCAGCGTTTTGTATTCGGTTCCGTGGAAATCACGCACTTCCCAGTCACGTTGGCCAACCCAATGGATATTATTTTTAACCAGAATAGACATAGCAACCTCAATTCATTTAGCGTTGTTCAAATAAGTTGTTTCGCTTATTGCAGGTCGCGTGCCAATTTTTTATCTATTTGATTTTTATTGATTTAAAATTTTATACCCATTAGATGGTAGTCAAAAAGACTATTCATAACACAGTCAATATGACAGTATGGATTGTCAAAATGACAGTGAGGACAGCATGAGTTTTTCTGTTGATGTTCTGGCGGGGATCGCCATTGAATTACAGCGCGGAGTGGGCCATCAGGATCGTTTTCAGCGTCTGATTACTACGCTGCGCCAGGTGCTGGAATGCGATGCTTCTGCGTTGCTGCGTTATGAGGCGCGCCAGTTTATCCCGCTGGCGATTGATGGTCTTGCACGTGATGTGCTCGGCAGGCGTTTTACCCTCGAAGGGCATCCCCGACTGGAGGCCATCGCCCGCGCCGGAGACGTGGTGCGCTTTCCGGCAGACAGCGATTTGCCTGACCCGTATGACGGATTGATCCCGGGGCAGGAGAGTCTGAAAGTGCATGCCTGTATTGGGTTGCCGCTTTTTGCCGGGCAGAACCTGATCGGCGCGCTGACCCTCGATGGCATGGCGCCGGATCAGTTTGATGTTTTCAGCGATGAGGAGTTACGGCTCATCGCCGCGCTGGCCGCTGGTGCATTGAGCAATGCGCTGCTGATTGAACAACTGGAAAGCCAGAATATGTTGCCGGGGTCGAGTACCGATTTCGAACAGATAAAAGAGACGCAGATGATTGGTCTCTCGCCGAACATGATGCAGTTGAAAAAAGAGATCGAGATTGTGGCAGGCTCCGATCTTAACGTGTTAATCAGCGGCGAAACTGGTACCGGGAAAGAACTGGTGGCGAAGGCGATTCACGAAGGTTCACCTCGCGCGGTCAACTCGTTGGTCTACCTGAACTGCGCCGCGCTGCCGGAAAGCGTGGCGGAGAGCGAACTGTTTGGTCATGTGAAAGGGGCATTCACCGGGGCCATCAGCAACCGTAGCGGCAAATTTGAAATGGCCGATAACGGCACGTTATTCCTCGATGAAATTGGTGAACTGTCGCTGGCTCTGCAAGCCAAACTGCTGCGCGTATTGCAGTATGGCGATATTCAGCGCGTCGGCGATGACCGCAGCCTGCGCGTGGATGTGCGCGTGCTGGCAGCAACGAATCGCGATCTGCGTGAAGAGGTGCTGGCGGGACGTTTTCGTGCCGATCTGTTTCATCGTCTGAGCGTGTTTCCGCTTTTGGTTCCCCCGCTACGGGAGCGTGGGGAAGATGTGGTGTTGCTGGCGGGTTATTTTTGCGAGCAGTGTCGATTACGACTGGGGCTTTCCCGCGTGGTGCTCAGTCCTGGGGCGCGTAGCCATCTGCTGAATTACGGCTGGCCGGGTAACGTGCGTGAACTGGAACATGCGATTCATCGGGCGGTAGTGCTGGCGCGCGCGACCCGATCCGGAGACGAAGTGGTACTGGAAGCGAAGCATTTCGCGTTGCAGGAGGAGGCCATGACGCCGCAGCCGGAAGTGACAGCGGGTTTACCGCGCAATCACAATCTGCGTGATGCGACGGAGGCGTTCCAGCGGGAAATGATTCGCCAGGCGCTGGCGCAAAATAATCACAACTGGGCGGCCAGCGCCCGGGCACTTGAAACGGATGTCGCCAACCTGCACCGGCTGGCGAAGCGTCTGGGGCTGAAGGATTAGAGTATCCCGGCCTGATAGAAATCCTGCAGGTTGATGGCGCCGGTGAGCTTACCGGTTTCATCCACCACCGGCGCGGCGGTAATTTTGCGTTTCATCAGGATCTCTTTGGCATCAATCGCCCGGCTTTCTGACTGCAAGGTGATGCCGTTGTGGGTCATCGCTTCACTGACCGGCGTGGTGAGCGCGCCGCCGCCAACCAGCCAGCGACGCAGGTCGCCGTCGGTAAAGACGCCTTTCACCTGCATCTGGTCGTCGCAAACGGCGACCAGACCCAGACCGGTACGGCTTAATTCCAGCATCGCGTCCATCACGCTGGTAGCAAGTTGAACCTGCGGGACAGCATCGTCACGGCGCATCAGGTGATGCACTTTATTAAGCAAACGCGCGCCCAACGCACCGGCCGGATGCGAGCGGGCAAAATCTTCTTCATTGAAGCCGCGTGCCTGCATAATCGCCATCGCCAGCGCGTCGCCCATCATCAGGGTATTGACGGTGCTGGAGGTCGGCGCCAGGTGCATCGGGCAGGCTTCGCGCTCAACGGAGATATCCAGAACAGCCTTCGCCGCCAGACCCAGCGGTGAATTGGGTTTGCCGGTCATTGCCAGCAGGGCGATGGATTTATCTTCCAGACGCGGGATGATGAGATCCAGCTCTTTTGCGCCGCCGGAATAGGAGATAAACAACATCACATCACGGCTTTCGATCATCCCCAGATCGCCATGCAGCGCTTCGGCAGGGTGAACAAAAAAGGCCGGGGTGCCGGTACTGGCGAGCGTCGCGGCGATTTTCTTACCAATATGGCCCGATTTGCCGATACCTGAGACAATCACTTTGCCTTCACAGTGGATAATGGTATTGGCGGCGCGGATAAAATCATCGCCCAGACGTTCCGGCAGACGGCTTGCTTCCTGTAATTCCAGCATTAACGTCTGACGGCCCGCGTTCAGTAGTGCATCACTCATTGGTTTCTCCGGTTATGATCACTTCAATCCCTTTCTCTTCCAGCGCCTGACGAAATGCGGGATCAATACCCGCGTCGGTAATCAGTTTGTCGACGCTTTCCAGACTGCACACAACATTCGGACTCTTGCGGCCAAACTTTGATGAGTCCGCCATCAGAATGACTTCGCGAGCGGCGTTACACATCGCTTTGCTGACGGTGTAAACCTCATTAAAGGTGGTCACGCCGGCACTGAGATCAATACCGTCGGTGCCCATGAAGAGTTTATCAAAACTGAACTGCTCAAAGGCGTTTTCGGCCAGTTGTCCGTGAAATGAGGCCGATTTTTTACGAAATGTTCCGCCAGGCATCAGGATGGTTTGTTCGTTGTCTAACTCGGACAGCGCGTTGACAATGTGCAGGCTGTTGGTCATGACGGTGATATTGCTAAAGCGGGTAAGCATCGGCACCATTTGTAGCACGGTACTCCCGGCATCCAGAATGATGGAGTCGCCATCATGGATAAAGCGGACCGCAGCTTCAGCAATACGCTCTTTCTTATGCGTATTGATCAGCGTTTTGTGATCGATAGGCGGATCGGACTCATCTTTATTTAACATCACGCCGCCATAGGTGCGAATGACGGTACCGGCATTTTCCAGAACGACAAGATCTTTGCGAATGGTCGTGCCCGTGGTGTCAAAGTACTGGGCCAGTTCTTCCACAGAGCTTTTACCCTGTTTTTGCAGATGCTCCAGAATGGCGGCCTGACGCTGACGAGGTTTCATAGGCGAAATAACCCTGAATTAAATTTGCGAAATGATAATTTCGCAAGCTAATAGCATTCACAACGAAATTACCCATGTTTCAGATTAAGCGCCAATGATAGTGCATTCTGCGATAGCGGATCATGGGGAAAGATCACATCAGGCTGTAATTCATTAAGATGTTTGCCCTGAATGTCGGCGATTTTTCCTGGTCTGGCGAATACGGTGAGACCTTTCATAAACAACGTATCGGTGACTCGCTGATTGTCATCGACAGCGACGGCGACCACGACGCGCGGTTTAAAACGTCCTCCTGAACGCCCTACGCCGACACGTCCCTGTTGGCAAAGCCGGTCAAATGCATTGTTAAAGCGCGATATTTGCCAGTATCCCAGCGCCAGTTGTGCACACCAGGCAATGACGGCGACAGTAACGAGTGCGGATACCATATGTTGCTCCTTTTATTTTGCCAGACGGCGGTTTTACTTTATCCGGCCAGCGGGTAGGCCCGGTAAGCGTATCGCCACCGGGCGATACCCATTAAAACATTACTTGTCCACCGGTAACGTTGATTGACTGCCCGGTGCAGTACGACGCTTTCGGGCTGGCATAGAATAACAACATGTTCAGCACATCCTGATAGTCGCAGCCGCGCTTCAGCGGAACCTTATCAATGTAATACTGCTCCACTTCGTCTGGCTTGATACCCAGCTTGGTGGCGTACTGCGGCAGCAACGACTGGAACATCGGTGACTTTAACAGGTTGCCGAGCATCAGCGAATGCACGGTAATGCCATATTCCGCCAGATCCAGCGCCAGCGACTGCGTTAACCCCACGCCGCCAAACTTCGCCGCGCTATAGCCGGAATTGTGCTTGCTGCCCACTTTACCGGATTTGGAGTTGATCTGAATAATACGTCCCTGAATACCATCGCGGATCATCAGACGGGAGAATTCACGTGCGCAGAGGAAGTAGCCGACCAGATTCACCTGCAGCGAGCGGTCAAAATCACCGAGCTGGAAATCACTGATAAATGCTGCTTTCGCAATCCCGGCGCTGTAAACCAGCAGATCCACGCGGCCAAAGATTTCATCCACACCGCGAGAGAGTGCGAGCACGCTCTGTTCGCTGGTGGCGTCGGCGCCGAAACCGTAGGCCATGCCTTCGCCAAATTCTGCGTTAATCTCCTGTGCAACGTTTGCGGCTTTATCACTCTGAATATCTACCACCGCAACGCGATACCCTTCTGCTGCAAGCCCACGGCTGAGGAACGCCCCCAGGGTCTGTCCTCCACCAATGACAACGGCAACCTGATTCATTTTTCTCTCCTTAAGCGACAAACTTCAAAATACAGCCCGGTGCGATATCGTCCGGTACAGGCCCCGCGACATGCACGGTGCCGGGAAATTCCGCTTCGCTCAGCCCATCGAAGCGCAGGGTGATATGCCCCAGTTCACGTAAATTCTGCTCGGCCACACTGCCAACGGCAGTGACCGGATAACGATGCTGACCCAGTTCGAACTGGGCGCCGGGCTGCAGCGGGCCGTTCAGTTCGCCATGACAATGGATAAAGCAAAACTCCTCGATATCCGCAGGCGCGCCTTCACGAAAGGTAATCAGCATCTGGTCGCAGAGCGCATCCGGTGCGCTCTGGCCGATACGGGTGATGGTGGTCTGATAAATAACGGTCATGTCGACACCTCTTATTGATAGATAAAGCCGGAAACAAACCAGGCGATGAGAACGGTGGGCGCCCCCGTCAGGAAGCGGCTCACCAGTACCGACGGCACGCCGACGCGAACGGTGTCCTGACGGGCTTCTGCCAGCGACAGACCGACCGGAATAAAGTCACAGGCTGCCTGGGCGTTAATGGCAAACAGGGCGGGCAGCGCCAGATGCGGCGGGATGTTGCCCAGGCCAATTTGCACGCCGATCAGAACGCCGATAACCTGCGCAATGACCGCACCTGGGCCGAGGAACGGCGACAGCAGTGGAAACGAACAGATCAGTGCCAGCGTCACCAGACCCAACGGATGGCTGGCAAGCGGCGCCAGGCCATGGGCGATCCAGTCACCCAGACCCGAGGCCATGATGATGCCGATCAGTGCCGAGACGAATGCCATGAACGGCAGAATGGTTTTCAGAACCGTATCGATGGTGTCGCGACCGGACTGGAACAGCACGGCCACCGCCGACCCCATCCCCATGCCGACTTTTGCTAACAGGCCATCGCTCTGTTCGGTGATTTTTTTGCTGCTGTCGTAATCACGCCCGGCGGTAGCGCTTGCCGGTTGTGATTGCGGCTGCGGTGCAGCAGACGCGTCGCTGATGACGGTGATGTTGTCTTCCCTGACGCCAGAGACATAAATGTCTTCAACAATATACTGGGCCAGCGGGCCGGATTTCCCGGTTGAGTGAATGTTCACGGTCGGAATACGGCGTTTAGGATAGATGCCACAACGCAGCGTCCCGCCACAGTCAATGATGGCAACGCCAATTTCGTCTTCAGGCGGTTCTCCCTCTTTAAAGCCATCGACAGCCTGCCAGCCGGTTAACTGCGCCAGTTTGTCGACAATCGCCGGGCGAGTGCCTGCGGTGATATAGACAATTTTCTTTCCGGCGGTCACGTCCAGCTCTAACGGGCCACCCCAGCCGCCAGTTCCTCGTTCAATTCGAATACGCGTCATGATGCTGCTCCTGCAAGGTGGACTTTCTGCTCAAGTTGGATACCCATCTTTTTCTCAAAGATGGAGGTTGTGAGGTCTGTGACCCAGCCACGAAAGAAGTTGGTGACCACTCCGACCAGCAGATAGCTCACGGCCAGTGGCCCGAGCGGGAGACCTAACGTGGTCAGGCCGCTGGCAATGCCGAGGTAAACGAACAGTTCGCCAGGGTTGATATGCGGGAACAGGCCGTTCATTGAGTGACAGCTGTAAGAGGCGGCTGCGTAATAGCTGGGCTTGTATTTCTCTGGCATGAAGCGGCCCAGACTCAGGGTCATGGGGTTACAAAACACAAACGTGCCAATAAAAGGCAAAATCAGGTAGCGGGACAACGGATTCCCGGCGCAGCGCTGGGCGAAGCGTTCGATTCGCTGCTGGCCGATAAAGTTGATCAGCGCATTCATGATGACCAGCAGGCTGATCAGCAGTGGAAGAATGCCGGTGACCATCCCGGTAAACACCTCTCCACCTTTCTGGAACAGCCCGATGAACCACTCTGCTCCATGTGTAATGGTTTCGATCATTGTTCTCTCCTGTAGGGATTTTTAGTTATCTTGCGAATGGGTGACTTATTTTAATCAGATTGAAAGAAATAAAAGTGTTATTTTGATCTCAAAATGAAAGTAAAATATTTTAAGTTGAAAGTTTTTGTGGAAAGGAAAGAATGTACTGACAATCAAACGAGGGGAAGTGATACGTAAATTGTGTGACGGAGCGCGTCTGGTGCTTCCTTGTATGACGGGGGATGCTTTACCATACTTCTCTCTGGCTGAATCTGTTTAATGGATGTCTCATGTTCAAGCGTCGTTATGTAGCATTACTTCCCCTGTTTGTGTTACTTGCTGCCTGTAGTAGCAAACCGAAACCTCAAGAGCCTCAAACGACAACGGGCACGCCTTCCGGCGGCTTCCTGCTTGAGCCCCAGCACAACGTTATGCAGATGGGGGGCGACTTTGCCAATAACCCGAATGCGCAGCAGTTCATCGATAAGATGGTGAACAAGCACGGTTTTAATCGTCAGCAGTTGCAGGAGATCCTGTCACAGGCGAAGCGCCTGGATTACGTTTTGCGTCTGATGGACAGGCAGGCGCCGACCACGCAGCCGCCGGCCGGACCTAACGGCGCATGGCTACGCTATCGCAAACAGTTCATTACCCCGGATAACGTGCAAAACGGCGTGGCATTCTGGAATCAGTATGAAGATGCGCTCAACCGTGCCTGGCAGGTTTACGGCGTTCCGCCGGAGATCATCGTGGGCATTATTGGCGTGGAAACCCGCTGGGGCCGCGTGATGGGAAAAACGCGCATTCTGGACGCGCTGGCGACGCTGTCGTTTAACTACCCACGTCGTGCGGAGTACTTCTCCGGCGAGCTGGAGACGTTCCTGCTGATGGCGCGTAACGAACAGGATGACCCGTTAGATTTGAAAGGATCCTTTGCTGGCGCGATGGGTTACGGACAGTTCATGCCGTCGTCCTATAAAGAGTACGCGGTAGATTTCAACGGCGACGGCCACATCAACCTGTGGGATCCGGTCGATGCTATCGGTAGCGTGGCGAATTACTTCAAAGCGCACGGTTGGGTGAAGGGCGACGCGGTGGCGGTGATGGCGAACGGTCAGGCACCGGGACTGGCGAATGGCTTTAAAACGCAGTACAGCCTTTCTCAACTGGCGGCCGCCGGACTCACGCCGCAACAACCGCTGGGCAACCATCAGCAGGTGAGCCTGCTGCGCCTGGATATTGGTACCGGCTACCAGTACTGGTACGGTTTGCCGAACTTCTATGCCATTACCCGCTACAACCACAGCACCCATTACGCGATGGCGGTGTGGCAGTTAGGTCAGGCAGTGGCGCTGGCGCGCGTGCAATAATGGTTTTTACCCAGGGTTGCTTCGGCTTCCCTGGGCCTCACTCGTTTTTTCGGAATCCCCCTCGTAAAATTGTCACCTCATCCCCATCTCCGTTGGGAAAGTGTTATCTTGTCCGGCATATTTTTTAACTGACAGAGGCTGATATGACTGACAGTGAACTGATGCAGTTAAGTGAACAGGTCGGGCTGGCGCTGAAAGCGCGTGGTGCGACGGTGACCACCGCAGAGTCCTGCACCGGCGGTTGGGTGGCGAAAGCCATTACCGATATTGCCGGCAGCTCCGCCTGGTTTGAGCGCGGTTTTGTCACCTACAGTAACGAAGCAAAATCGCAGATGATCGGCGTGCGGGAAGAGACGCTGGCGCAGCATGGCGCGGTCAGTGAACCGGTAGTGGTTGAGATGGCGATTGGCGCACTGAAAGCGGCACGTGCCGATTTTGCGGTTTCCATCAGCGGGATCGCCGGGCCGGATGGCGGCAGCGAAGAGAAACCGGTCGGCACCGTCTGGTTTGCCTTCGCCAGCGCGCGCGGAGAAGGGATTACCCGCCGGGAATGCTTTCACGGCGACCGTGAGGCGGTGCGTCGGCAAGCCACGGTTTATGCGCTGCAAACCCTGTGGCAACAATTTCTACAAAATACTTGATACTGTATGACTATACAGTATAATTGCGACAACAGTACAGAATCACTATCCGGTTTCAGCCGGCATGACAGGAGTAATTAATGGCTATCGACGAAAACAAACAGAAAGCGTTGGCGGCAGCGCTGGGCCAGATCGAAAAGCAATTCGGTAAAGGCTCCATCATGCGCCTGGGTGAAGACCGTTCTATGGATGTGGAAACGATCTCCACAGGTTCGCTTTCACTGGATATCGCGCTGGGCGCAGGCGGCCTGCCGATGGGCCGCATCGTCGAAATCTACGGGCCGGAATCATCCGGTAAAACCACACTGACGCTGCAGGTGATTGCCGCGGCGCAGCGCGAAGGTAAAACCTGTGCGTTTATCGATGCAGAACACGCGCTGGACCCGATCTATGCACGTAAGCTAGGCGTTGATATCGACAATCTGCTCTGTTCTCAGCCGGACACCGGTGAACAGGCGCTGGAAATCTGTGATGCGCTGGCGCGTTCTGGCGCTGTCGACGTTATCGTTGTCGACTCCGTAGCGGCACTGACGCCGAAAGCGGAAATCGAAGGCGAAATCGGTGACTCTCACATGGGCCTCGCGGCGCGTATGATGAGCCAGGCGATGCGTAAACTGGCCGGTAACCTGAAGCAGTCCAACACGCTGCTGATCTTCATCAACCAGATCCGTATGA
>ERZ507044.132-NODE-132-length-61662-cov-7.15454_pt1 | contig 61662 bp, 89 predicted proteins | sample MGYA00512870_ERZ507044 | MGnify/ENA metagenome assembly ERZ507044
TATTTTTGTACAATAGAATATTGTTCCTCTCCCATTAACAATATTCGAAAGTATACAAAGAGTACAAGTTCACCTCTCCCGTTTTGGGCTTGTTCTCTTTTTTGTTAGCTAAAAAAAACAATATTGTGCAACATAATAAATTAATATATACTAAGATTATAGTATGGTAATTGTAAATACCATGCTTCCAGCATAATTAAAATTATGCTAAAGAAAACACAGCGTTCCATTCCCATGTCGCTGTGTTTTTCTTTTTACAATAAAAGATGTACACCATCTATATATATTATACCTTTTAGAGTGTATTTAATTTATAAAAATTATGATTAAAATAATTATTAGCGAGCATAACATATATGTGTAATTATTAATACATCACACATTTTATTATAGATCCTTTGTTAAAATTCCACTGTATATTAAAAAGCTGATTTATTAATCAGTTTTTTAATTAATTCTAATAAAATATATTTAAATTTTGTACTGTACACTAATATAACTGCATATATATTAATGTATAATTTCTTAATTGTACAGCAAAATTAATTTTGCGTCATCTTTATACTCATCTTTAAAGATTGTTAAATTTGTTTTGCCATCTGTAAACAAAAAAGCCAGATAATAAAAAATCTGGCTTTTTTGCATATCTAAATTTTACTGTACGAAATTAATTCATTTTTAATATCGTCTATTGACTCCCTGATCATTCTCAATTCCTTAATTGCTTTATCAAGATCCTTCCCTTCACTTTCTAGAATTTTTTTAGCGCGGTTGAGCATTTCTGCTAGTTCATCTAGCCTTTCCATACTAAATCTCCCCCTTCTTATAAATTATAGCATATGATGTATATTGCTGTATGCTATAAATTTATAGACTATAAAGGACTCAAAGAATTAAAAGATTAGATTTTTAATTTATTTCATAACAAAAAGAACACCTTTCAAAGTGTTCTTACATGACTAAAACTTATCTAAATTAAAACTTGGTGGTACATCATTTGGATTAAAATTTTGACCATCCAAATCTGATAAATCAAAATATATTAAGGAATCCCTTGTGACTCCCCAATCTTTTTGTGATTCAGCAGAATCTTGAATCTTATTAAATGCCTGACGAAACATTGTATTATGAGCTTCTTCACGATTTAATAAGAAATCAATTGTTTCCCTAACACCACTGTCATCTATTTGACGATATAAATTTTGATAAACAACCTTTGCACGCTGTTCAGATGCTATATTAGACAAAATATCAGCGGCAAGATCGCCTGTTTCATTAACATATGCTGCAGTCCACAAATAACCAGATGCATTTGCCAGCATCGGGGTTAATCCTGTTAATACATGTGCCTCAACACTTCCAATATCTGCCTCGTTAGCATTTGGATTCTCTCCATTTAATAAATTTATCAATTGTGCAATCATTTCTAAATGAGATAACTCTTCCGTTGCAATATCCAAGAATAAATCTCTGATTTCTTTATCCTTAATACGAAAACTTTGAGCGAAATATTGCATCGCTGCCTTTAATTCTCCCTGTGGTCCACCCAACTGTTCCTGTAAAAGAGCTGCATAATTAGGGTTTGGACGATCTACTTTTACTGGACATAAATACCGACTTTCATATTTAAACATTACTTTCACCTCAAAATAAGTATTGTCCATCTTTTTTATTTCTATACGGGAAAACCATTTTAATGTTTTATTTATCATAAATACTTTATTTTACTTAGTCTAATTTTCATTTATTTTCCCCTATCTATTAAAATAATTATCTTTTTATTCCATAATCGTTCCACGGTTTTTAATTTTTAACAAAAAACTCTTTACATACGTATATACGTATGTTATAATAATATTGTAAAGAAAGGAGGTAATTAAGTTGTGGATAAGAACAATTTAAAAGACTTACTCGATATTGTATATAAGCTAATTCAACTTGCAATCGCTTTAGCAACATATAATATCTACCGTAAGTCTCACAAGGGGAAGTAATTCCCCTTACCTATAATATATTATACCATAACTTAAAACAATATCTATGAAAAGTGAAAAAATTTTAAATCTCTTGATCGGTCTTATTCTAATAGATTCTATACCTGATTTGCTTGAATTCAACAACTCACTTTTAGGAATCGTAAAATTAATCATTAATATATTGACAGTTTTAATTTGTCTTTATATTTTAAAAGAGGTAAACAAGAATGAATGAACGGCCACAGGAAAAATACGACAAAAAAAATATGGCTTTTGTAAATGCCAAATACAAAAAAGAATTTGTACAGGAATTCAAGTCGGCTTGTAAATCTCTAGGAATCTCGCAAAGTGAAGTATTTCGCGAAGCAATGATCGAAACAATTGAAAAAGCAAAAAAACCTAACTCAAAAAAATGAGTTAGGCTATATTTTTAAATATTTATTATTGATATATATTTTTTTGCCATATCCAGAAGTTATTATGCTATGAGATAGCCCCTTATGTATAAGGGTGTATTCTATTCGGGTATTTAATTTGCTACCGTGAACATCTTCAGCACCGTGTTTTAGATAAACTTTATTAATAAGCATAAACACCCATCTGATTTTGAAGTTCTTCGGACAGTTCGTAATATTTTTTATACTGTCCTTGATAATAATCTCTATCGCCTTGAGTATCTTGTAATTCCTGTTTTGTTAATTCTAACCTAACCTCTAAATTATGTTTTTGATAATCCTTATAAAGAGTAGTGAAACTTAGACCAAATACAGTTAGAAAGAGAATAAAAATAGTAATATTGATAGTGTTGAATCTCTTTTTAAACATAATTACATCTTAGTTCCTTTTAAAAGCCAATTCCATGTATTTTTACCAACAATACCATCTTGGCTTAATCCACGGTTACGTTGGAAAACTTTTACAGCGTTATAAGTTGCTGTTCCAAAAATACCATCTACCCCTAGACTAAAGCCAACACTATTTAATCGTTCTTGAATTAAGCGTGTAACGTTTCCTTTTGCACCTTTTTTAACCGTAGGACAAGCATTTAGTGTCTTAGGTTCTTTTAATCCATCTACTGTTAAACCTCGCTTAAATTGGTAATTTAACTCTTGTTGTAAACGTGCTACCCATTCATCATAACCGCTTGGTTTGGCAGGTTGAGATGGTTGTGGTGCAGGAGTTACCGTTGAACTTGACACTTCACCAGTAATACCATTAACAATTGCATTTGCCATAGAATCCAAATTATAGCGATTTACATCTTCTTGATTATCACAGAAGAACGTTTCGATTAACAACGCTGTGTTTTTAGTATGTTTTAAATAGTACAGATCATTACGCACTTTTACACCCCGATTAGTATATCCCAATTCTGAAATTGAATTAACAATATTCTTTGCGTACTGTTCGGCTTTACCTCCCAATTTATATACTAATACTTCTGTGCCTTTTGCTGACCCATTGTAACAATTTAAGTGAATAGATACATCTAAATCAACTGTATGTGCATTTGCTTTGTTACAAATGTCTTTTAATACTTCGGTTGCACTTCCCCCATTTTCGCAAGTACAGTCATAAACAGTATGCCCTAATGCTCTTAATTTAGCAATAACCGCATCCTTAATTTCTCTATCTACAATACTTTCGTTTACAATTCCTACTGCTCCACTTCCTTTTTTACCAGCTGGGGCATGTCCTCCATGAATATTAAATACTGCCATTTTATTTTCCTCCTTAATTTAACTTAAAAGAGCGGAATCACTCCGCTCCGTTTTCTACTCTCAATGGAAGCTGCTGCACTTTGTTATATAATCTTTCTGCTGTTCCATTACCTCCTAAAGCCCTGTAGGGGTTATAAAGGTAGTCCAGTTCCTTTAGATCATCAGCAGTAACATAACCGATTATCAGCAAACGCTCACAAAACCTCACGATACGTTCGTGAAGCATAGCACATAGCGCCTCTTCCATAACAATCTGTCTTTTGGTCTGGTCTAATTTCTCCTGCTCCCTTTTTTCTTCGAGTTTTTTTCGACTTTTCTTACTGTCTCTGGAGTTAGTTACAAGATAACCAACTGCAGCAGTTAAGACAATAGACCATGTACTCATTAAAAATTCTTGCATCAGGTTTTTACTCCTCTTTTTTATTTTCGATAATTCGAGTAAAAGCCTGATGCAATCCGGTACTAGCTAAACCGCATACTGCACCGGCTACAACTGTTTCTACTGTTACATTTCCGGATACAATGCAGTTTAATGCAGCACCCTCGAAAAACACAACTGTAGGAATCCATTTATTATCAACATCTTTTATCCATTTTTTAACAACATATCCAGTTGCTAGACATCCGGCCATTACGACCGGAACAAAATAATTCGAAATAAAACCTAAATCCATATTTTACCTTCTTTCCAGACGATTTTTATGCCATCCTGAGGCAATATAAAAAGACACATACTTCAGTGTCCTAATAACCAATTACTCTTAAAATATGTTCTTCCACAGCATCAACCGATGCTCCGTTAATAACCTGTGTACGACCTGTAAGAGTCACGTTTCTGCCACTAAAAGTCATTTGGCAGCGATAGACAGTAGTAACTCCGTTTATGGATTGTGTGCGTTCTAAATGCAGCTTACTGTCTTTAGATGGAATCATTGTATCCGAACACTGCCCCAAAGTAGGATGCGGACGCCACACAACTTCTATATAATCATAATTGATGTAATCATCATTTAAAGTAAAATTGCTTGTTGTATCACCGTTATATAAAACAGTTCCCAACAAAATTTTTTTACCAGTTGAATCTATAAGTTTACCCATATTCCCTCCTGTTTTTTAAATCATCCAACACTCTCGTCATAATATACCGCTTTATTCAGCTTTTCATTGTGATCATTAAGCACATCGATAAGCTTATTAATATACTGTATTGTAATTTGAATCTCACTCCATACCTCCCGAATATCGGCAGGATCGCTCATATCGATATCCGGCGGTACTGTAATTTTTGCAGGGATATTAACCGCCAATCAGATCACCCCACTTCTTTAAATCGTAAAGGTTTTTCCAGCTGTAGTTTTTCCCAACAAAATCCCACGTTCCTATAGAAACACGTATAATAAACTGCTCTTTAACTGCCAAAGTGGATTTTGTCAGTTCAACATCAAGAATTTTATAACTCATTTATCTTACCTCCACTTTAAACATTTCTTTCAGCGTTTCATCAGCAATAAAATATGTAACGATAAGATCGTAACGGCCGGGCTCGTCTATACTTAGCATAAATTCAATATCGTGTTCATCTATTTCGCAGTCAATCTGCTTTATATTCTCACCATACTGCATAAGTTCAACGTATGCTCTGTTAATAGAAAAATTCTGTTCTTTCCTGCTGTGCACCGAAAAAACCGTTTTAAGATTTTCACCTGCAATCAGCTTTAATTCTTCACTGCACACGGCATTACCTCCCTTATCATACATTTATAGTCATTTTTAAACCTTACTGTTACATCGTAGTCAATAATTTTAATATGCCAGCATAAATTTGCAGTATCCACTTCAAATAATGCTTTAGACATATATCCTACATTTCCGGCTTTATCGTATGCATACAGATCAATATAGTATTCACCGGATAAATTAGGAGGCAGTTCCGCCTCCCATCTTTGTCCTTCAATGAAATAGAAAATAATCTCAAAGTTTGGATTTTTTCCTATTACCTTTTCAACCATTAGTCTGTTACTTCTACTGCAACGACATACGTCTTGCCGCCATCGACCGGATTCGGTGTAATCGTAACGTTTGTAATTACCGGTGCTTTTGTATCCAGATTTAAAGTACGTGTAATTGTTGTATCGACACCACTGGCACTTGTAGCTACAAATGTAACGGTATTAGCACCCTCAACTAAAGTAACATTTCCTGTAAACGTACCGTCACTTATTGGTACATTCTGAGCATTGCCATTTCCTACTTTGACAGTTAATTTAGCTCCATTTGTTGAACCGGCAAAAGCTACAGATGCATTTTTATGCCAAGAACCGTCTTCCGGACTGGTAATAGACAAGTTAGGTGCAGTTGCCAGTACTCTAAATGTTAACGTTGCAGGTGTCGCAGCATTTCCATCATTGTCGCTCGCATTTACCGTAACAGTGTGTTCACCATCTCTTAATGCAGTTGCAGGAGTATAAGTATATCTAAACCCTCCCTCGATAGCGGACTTGCTCAATCCGCTTACTGCAACATTATCAATTTTTAATGTAACAGTAGATTCATTAACACCCGAATCATTGTCTTTAACTTCAAAATTGATTTCTGGTTTGTTTTGAGACATAAGCTGACCGCTTGTTGGTTTTAAGATTGTGATTGTCGGTGCTACTTTTTCTTTAACTACTAACCGCAGTTTAGAACCAAGTGTTTCATGCTTATCATCTACACTCACTGCATTGCCGGCTTTGTCTGTTGCCTTTATCTGTACGGGGTAATAATGTCCTTCTTTAGGATAACTGGAAGTTGCGGGGGCTGTTAATGTTGCCTCATATTTTCCAGTCTGGTTGTTTAAAGTCAATATAGTCGTAACCCCGTTGATAATTGCCTGTACTGTTTGTATTGCCATTTATTTGCTCCTTTCCTTATTCTCTGTTTACATCTAATTTTCTAATTAAATCTTTAATATTTATATCGCCGGTATATACCGCTGCATTAAAAAGGTTAATTATAGCTTCTAAAGCTTCATGAAATGAAATAATATACTTAAACTGCCTGGTTACTTTAGTAATGTTTATTCCATCAATTTCAACCAGATAAAGTGGAAATTCATTCACCGTTCCACCGTTAAATGTATCACTCACAGTATGTTCGGGTATTTTCCCATCATTCCCGCCTTTTAAAACTCTAATATCATGTGTTTCTGTTACTCCATTAGTCTCAAAATGTGAAACTATCAGATCATATCTTTTTTGACCAACCATACCGTTTGAAATGTTGACTTCTTCATATGATCCGGGAACAATACGATAAAATCTGCCCTGATTGACAAAAAGTCCATCGTACAACTTTAAAATGTTGTTGCTTACAGTTTCGCATCTTATTTCTTCTCCATATTTAAATACTCCTTCATAGCCAAACCAGCAGTGATGAAGATAAGCATCTACCGAAGCCTGAACATTAAATCCGTTCAGTGTTATACTTTCTAACATTTATTCACCCACCTTGTATTCAAATTTACAGTTTGCTGCAATATTATTAACAGTTACTTTTAGTATTTTTTTAGTAATCTGTTCTTTAAATGAAAGCTCTGTAATTTCCTCTTTTGCACCTACAACATCAAACAGTGAAGCATCATCGCTTGAAAATACAGCTTGAACGGTACTGCTTCCATTTTCTTTTTCCACTGCCTCTATAGCCCCTTCAATAAGTGAAGTTTCATCATCTTCACTCGAATTGTCATACAGATATGTTTTTCTGCAAAGCCCTTTATAATCATCATTTTTTGATGATGACCACGTTTTATCACTTTGAAAGTACAGATTAACCCTTAACCGCTCTGTCAATTCACCTTTTCCTAAAGCGATGATATGGTTATAACTGCTTTCAGGAGTCTGTGCAATCATTGTTATACCATACGATTTATCATATTGAAGCAGTTCAGATAAATCAACAATTGGAATAGCCTGAATATGCACTTTTCCATCATGAAACACAATATCAAGTCTTGATGGAATATCTGCTTTATAAAGCATTTTTTCAAGCGCATCTAAAAGATTCAGATCTCTAATTTGATAATTAACATTTATATCACTCAAGCCAACATTATCTACAGTAAAAAGACTATCGAAGTTGTCTCCAATAAGCTCATTTATCACACTGTTGGCCTCGCCTCTTGCTACAAAATACGCCTGACCTTCCGGGGGCTGTATGTACTCTTTTTCCAACATTCCTCTAAATGTTTTTCCAGTAAAGACAATTACATTTTTTGATGTATCGACCTTTTTACTGTCAATAATTCCACCGAATTCACTTTCCGATGAGTAAAATATAGAACCTTTATTAAATGCTTTATCCCATGCATTTATCGAAATTTCTAAAGAATAATCATTAGTCGCAGTTTTGAATTTTCCAACTTCAAAATCAATAGACGTATTTTTCAAAACACCGAGCTCCGTATAGTTGGAATCCGTATATATAAATTTCATTATATCCATCTTGGTTCACCACGCTTATCAAATATAACTATTTCAGCTTTAAACGTTCCATTCCATGTTGCGATACTAAGACCGGATGGAATTTTTGTAAAAAAATCGCCTCGCGATTTATCTCTGAAATTAAAAAGATTCCTTTTTTCACCATAATCTGAAAAGGCATATATTGTATTTTCCTCTGAGTTTATTTCCATGTACTCACCAGCACTTAATGTAGTATTTACCTGATAAAGTATTTCTCCTATTTTAATAAACGGATTACTGCATGGCCCGTAAACTCTTATGATAAAATCACTGTCTGCCGGGGAATCATTGATTATTTGAACTGCACCTTTTAAAGATGAATATACATACGGATAACAATAGCTGTACTGCTTTATACCTGTGTCATTCTTCGAATCACTGTACATTACCAGATTATATGTTTTTTCTTTAATCCAGTGCTGTTTTGGACAGTATATTCCTAATTCAATATTTGTTCTTGTCTGAATACCCGCAACACTTGTATTAGAAGATATTACATAGCATTTTATTTTATAATCCCCGTAATGAAGCGTTCCTGGTGTCTTAACTATACAATCATACTCAAATATATCGCATATTTTATTAAGCATGTTTTTTCTCTGTTCCAAACTGCCTTTCAATGTAAGGGTTATAGTATAAGTACAGTCACCCTTATCAATAACTGTAATATCATTTTCCTTGTTTGTATTCCATTTTCTCTGATGCAAATAACCGCTTGTTGGAAGTATACCGGCACCAATAAACTCCAGTACCTCATTTTTTGAATTTATATATCTTACCGTCATTCAAAAACAACCCCCAGTTCACGCAAAGCACGGGCAACTTCTCTATTGTTGAAATTCAAAACAGTTGTATCTTCTTTGTTTAAGATTAATTTCAACAGTTTAATGATTATTTGAAGCATACCGCTAAGCTCGCTGCTGTTTTCACTCATATCAATGTTACTGAATTCTAACCCATCAGCTGCGATATCTAGTGTATTTCTAGAAAGCTTATCCATTTCATTGTAAACCTCATCAGCACTTGCTTCGATACCTACTGCCATTCCTTTAGGAAGATACTTACCAACCTCATCGGCCATTACTCTGGATGGAGAATGTATACCAAAAAATTTCTTTATTCCTCCAACAATACCGTCAACGAATCCGCTTATTTTATCTAGTATCCAGTCTTTAACGTTCTTGATTCCTTCCCATAATCCTTTAACTACATTTTTACCGACATCTATCATTTTCGATGGAAGTGATTTAACACCGTTTACTACCCATGTTACGATTTTTCCAGCAGTTGTCTTTAGCCATGATCCCATTCCTGAAATACCGCTCCCCATTTGAGAAATAGCATTTTTCCCTAATGTAAACAGCTTACCAGGAAGAGAAAGTATCGTATTTACAATACTCTGAACCGCACCAAGGCCTTTTTCACCTAAAAATCCAAACATAGCAGAAATACCATCGCCTAAAAATGTCATTATCTGCCCACCTAGATTCAGCCACTGAAAAGCCATAAAAGTATCCCAGATTGCCTGTATAATCTGCGGTATATTAGCAACTAAAGTAGGAATCGCACTTAACAGCCCGGTAATCAGCTGCCATAATATTTCTGCCCCTTTGGCTAATATAGTTGGAAAATTTTCATTGATTATATTTGCAAAAGTAGAAATTATAGTAGGAACGTACTGTATTAAAATAGGTACAGCACTCACTATTCCACTTACCAGCCGGCTTAACAGGTCAAAGCCCATATTAATAAATTCAGGTGCTTTTTGAGCTAAACCGATACCAAAATTTTGAACAAACTGTAAAATCCGTGGAAGTACCACAGGTATATTTTTTACAAATCCATCAACAAGCCCGCTAAGCAGTTCATATCCCTTTTGAGCAAGCTGAGGAACTGCGGCAACAAGAGCAGTTCCAAATCCCGAAACAATATTAATAGCCATTGGAATTGCATTATCAAACAAAAAAGTTGATGCAGTTGATAGAAGATTTGACAGAGTACCGGTAACATCACCGCCAATAGCAACATTGCCTAAGAAATCCTGTGCAGCTGCTTTCATAGAAGCAAACGATCCGCTGAAAGTACTTGCAGCCTCCTTAGCAGTGGTTCCAGTGATTCCTAGATTGTCCTGGATAACTCCTATTGCAGTGTAGACATCCGCGAGATTACTTATATCATATTTTTGTCCGCTCAATTTTTGAGCATCAGACAACAGACGCTGCATTTCTTCTTTTGTTCCACCATATCCTAATTTCAGGTTATCAAGCATAGTATAATTCTGCTTTGCAAAACCTTGATATGCATTTTGGATATCCTGAATATTTGTACCGAATTTATTGGAATTGTCCGACATATCCCGCATTGCACGGTCAGCAGCAGCGGCAGCTTTTTCGGTGTCACCTTTAAGGCTTGAAATCAAAGAAGCAGAAAATGACGTTACATTTTCCATGTAGGCATTAGCACTTACTCCAGAAGTCTTATACGCTTCACTGGCATAAGCCTTCATTTTTTCTGCACTTCCCTTATAAAGTGTTTCAATACCACCTATGGACTGTTCAAGCGCTGCACCTTCCGTGAATGACGATGCAAGAACTTTCCCGATTCCAGCAGCAACGATTATCCCTTTAATTTTAGATGCGATTGAATTTCCGGCCTTTTCTCCAGCCTGATCCGCTTCATTTCCCATCGCATTTTCTAACGAACCCTTAATGCCGTTTGCCGAAGGTACAATCTGTACATATGCTTTTGCTAATTCTGTTCCGCTTGCCATACATCTGCCTCCTTCCCTAAAATTTTCAATTTTGCTTTTTCAAATTCTTCACCGCTTGAAAAAGATATATTTTCTTTAGCTTCGTTTTCAAACAGTGACTTAACGATCGATTTAGGCCTGTTAAATCCTTTCTGAGCATCTTTAGACTTTGTCCAGACTAATAATTTAAGGCTGTCCGCAATCACACCAAGAAGTACAGTTTCAAAAGGAACAGCAAGCCTGTTTTTTTTCATTTTTATTCTTGAATTTTCCCTCAGACCAACACAAAAAGTCGCGACCGTTAATACTGGAAGCGACTTATAATCAAATATACTGTATGTTTCAGCCAGATCACAAATAACTGCTGATTCATCAGTATTTATCATGTCGGCGAGGATAATTAGTTTTTTGTTTCTTTGCTTGAATCAATAATCGAAAAAATCTCCTCCTCCATTCTTTCAAGAGGAACTCTTCCATCCTTAGTCCTGCAGTGGTCTTTTAAACGATTATACTGTTTAATCCCTAACAGTCTTTTAGCAATACTAATCATTAAAATCGGATTTTTATCTACTTCTGCCATCATTTCAAGAAGTTCCCAGTCAATAAATTTTTCATTGATATTAAACTTAAACCCTGTTTTTGATTCACCTTTGATCATCTAGCATTCTCCTTATTCAGTATTTTTTACTAAGTATTCATAATGTGTTGCACCGTTTTGATCCGGAACAGCTGCAACAGTACATTCATAACCGACTGATTCATCATCTTTATAAACAATATCACCAATTTCAGTTACCGATGCGCACGGAACTACAATTCTTTTTAAAATTCCGCCTTTTAAAATCATTTCAAACACCTATTCGAACTGTTCAGGCTCATCGTTTTTTGCGGCTATTTTTAATCCAGATTCAAGGGTGCCGGTTACATTTTTACTGCCGTACACTGTCTTTAGAACATCTGTATTAAGCGATTCAATCAATTTAAACTGAAATGTATCCTCTTTGCTTGTTTGTAAAACCAGTACTACATCACCGCCCCATGCTTTCTGATTATCGGTTTCCGGACTGTTTGAGTTAGTTAATCCGTCATCAGAACAGTACCCCAATGATTTAAAAGCTTCATTTAAAGGTGTTTTTGCATCGGTTGGAATTTCTGTTTTTAACGGTGCCACCCAAACAGCACCGCCAACAGATGGTTTTGAAGATGTTACATTACTTGCATCACTTGACATTTATTTTTCCTCCTTCACAAGTTAATAAAAACCGATATCATATACTGCCTGATACCGGTATTTCTTTTTGGCTGTATCTGTAAAATCATAATCGGTATTTAACCGGGAATATGATATTTCTTTGAGTTCAGCCAAGTCGTCCATTGCTTTTTTTACCTGCTCATTTAACAATGCAGCTTTATATCTGGTAGATGCATACGACTGTAGAAAAAAAGTGGCTGAGTTAGCAAAATTCACTCTTCCACTTCCTGTTTTGCCTATTACGACATATTCTTCGATATCCCTGTTTTCTAAAAAGACAGGAACAGTTAATTTTTTATTTAGATAATTTAATACAGTTTCTTCAATCACAGATTTCACCTCAGACTTTTAAGCAGTGTGTTGTTTTTGTAGTTATCACTGATTGTTTTTCTGGTATTTGCTCTTACAGAGGCATTCACACGCGATTTTCCGGTAAATGTTGTTACTTCGTAACCCACACCGCCTGCACTTTGACATGTTGCATTAGCATGTTCAAGGCACACTGCCATCATCTCTTTTGATTTCAGTAGACTTCCTACTCCTTTTCTGTTTAAAACAATTCTGGTTTTAGCCATATCTTTCCACCATTACCTTTTTATTCCAGCAAAGCGGAATATTTTCCTCTATTCCTTCAATAGTGAAACCGAGTACATGCCATCTCTTGCCGAAAAATATAACATCTTTATCTTCCCAAACGCTGTTATCACATTTTGGAATTGCTAAAGTGTACACGGCTTTTTTTCCAGCCAGATCCTGAGCAGTGACAATATCATCAGAAGTTGACGGGGCAACAAGAACATTTTTTATGCACTTCTCGATTTCTTTATACACCGGCTCATTAAAACTGTCTTTACCGGTTTCAATCTTTTCAACTAAGATTACATTTATTCCTTTAATCCCCATATGTCCAGTACTCCTATCCTCTGTCTTCTAAGTCCCAGTCTTGATAATTCACTTTTTTTAATAAACAGCCCTCCACCGGGTACAAGATATGTTCCTGAAGCGGTATATCCCAATGCCGACTGTGAAAACTGTTCCATAGGCTCGCTGTCAGTTGAGGTCATTAAATTTCTTGCGATAATGTCAACTGCAACTGATTTAACTACATTTTCATACACTTCGCCATTTTTTATCATTTCATCAAGGTTCTTTCCGACTTTTTTAGCTTCCTGGCGAAGAGAGTCAGAAACAACCTCCAAAAGTGCTGAGGCCTTGCGTTCTTCTAAACTACTAAGATCTCTGAACAACAGCGAAATATCCTTTAATGTAACGAAAGGCTTCATCATCTTTCACTTCCTTATCCTTCAGTTTTTAAAATTCTGGCAAAAGCATTCTCGTCCATGATTGCCCAACCTAAATAAACTTCTGACCGGATAAAAATCTGATTATTTCCTTTTAAATCTAATCCTGTATTATCAGGATCACCATAAGGAATCACATCCATTAGGATTTCTTTAGCAATACCGTATTTAAAATAGTTTGCAAAATCTCCAACAATTGCCAAATCCCTAGAATCATTAAATGCAACTGTTGAATTGACATCTACGGCTAAACCGCGTAATGCTGAAGTATTACTTCCCCATCCTAATTCTGGAAATTTGGCAGCTCCGTTTTTATACTCGAGTTCACTTAATGAAGTTCTGAATGCTTTTGCTATTGCAAATCCCGAAACTTCAAAATCGTCTGATTCATCAAATAAGGCAATTGCCTTATTGATGTCCTTATCTTCTTCACCGGCAGTTGTTGTAACTGTAAGCGAACCATGATCGAAATGATTATCACCAATCAAGTTAGATGCTTCTTTTGTTCTTGGATTGATTCCATGCATTGCCATAATATCTAATCCTCGTGCGACTTTTTTAGCAAATCCCTCATTGAACGCTTTTAGAATATCAATTTTCTTTTCTTCAGTAGCATACATAAATTCATCTGAAATACGGATACCGTACTCGATTTTGATTGGGACCATAGTTTTAGTGCTGATATCTGCTGATCCTCTTGTTTTCTTTCCTGATTCACCAACGATATTCACTTCATCATCCATTGTAAAGATCATCATTTCTTTTCCGTTGAAAGGAAGCGGCTCTTTTTTAGCAAGATTAGCTAATGATGAGTGACCTCTTACCTTTGAAAAAAGATCAGTTACTAATTCTGGTGTAAAAACTGTTTTATAATTTTTAACTTCTAAAATTTTTCCTTCTGACATTTCTAATAACCTCCTAATTTTTTGGCCATTTCTTTATAACCGTTTTCTAATTTTAATTTTTTTTCATCTTCTGCTGTCATAGTATGTTCTGACGATGCTAAAGGCGGAGCAGGGGAATACAGACCGGATAAAAGCTCCGCATCCGCTCTTATTTCATCTTCCGTTGTTCCTTTAAGTCTGTCCTTTAGTTTCAAAGGAATACCCATATCAATTGCCACTCTCGTTTTTACTGAGTCGGTCTCATAATCAGCAATTTTTTGAATATAACCCTCGATTTCACTGCTATACTGACTGTCTTTATCGCTGAGTGACTGATTTAATGTATCAATCTTACTTTGATAATCACTTTTGATAGTTTCCAAATCTTCCGGCGAAGTATATCCCTCGAATTTTTTTAATACATTTCTTTCTTTTTGTTCAAGGCGCTCTTTTAAACGCATTTCAAATTCTTCCTGTGTTGTAATTGCTTTAAATTCTGACATTTCTAATAACCTCCTAATTAACCGTTTAGTGTACGTAAATTTAAAATAATAAAAGCATCCATAAAATAGATGCTTTCGTTAATAATTAACACGTTGTTTCTTTTTTTCTTTAGCTGATGCACATAGCCAGTGTGCAAGAACAGCACTGTCCATCAGTGCTATTTCATGTTCTTCAATTAAGGCTTTATATCCAAAACCGCCATTCGTTCCAATAGCACGCTTAATGCAGTTTGTAACGACCTGTCTTAATGATTCCTGCCCATTATGGCATATATTTTTTAATGAAGTTATGCTCTGTTCAAACATGTTGTTGGCTACTATCACGTCTTTTACTTTAGGAAGCACAATTTTTATTTTTATACCGTACTCCTTAAGGTCCTTTTTTAAAACGTCCTGAGCTCCTGCTCCGTCAACTGCAATTTTTTCTATATCTGCATTTTTTAAAAAATTTATGATCCACAGATTTCCGTTTCTCTGACTTTGACAGTCTATGGATTCAATAAATATCTTATCATCTGTTTTGGTTGCTATAGATAATGCAGCATGTCGTCCGTCAGCTCCAAATTTTATTCCAACAAACAGTTTGTTTTTAAAATTCGGTATTTTACTTATTTTCAATGAATCCCATTCATTTTCAGTAAACAGGGATTTTTGTGAATATGACAGCCAGTGACCTAACCTCTGAATATTAAAATCGACATCATCAGTCGTATTTTCATTTTCAATAACTCTTTCTGTAAGTCCTTGCCCTAAAGAGGGATTTGTCTCATACCATGCTTCTCTGTTCTTTGGATCCTGCATCGTATCAACAGACCATTCCGCCCATCCGGTATTTTTCGAAAAACCGCTTAATACCTTTTCTCTTATTTTCTGGAATACTGTACCATGCGAAATAGCTGTTGGCGGAGTACCCAGCATAATAATTTGAGGATTGGAACTCGCTGAAATAGTGTATTTCAACGCTGACTCCTGGTCAATAGTGTACTCCTGTGCTTCATCGATAATTAACAGGTCATATCCTTCACCCAGCCCGCCATTATTTGATCTGGTTCTAAAATTAATCATATGATCAAGTTTATAGGGCTTGTCATTCTCATCTAAAAGTCTGATATTTTCCTGCCCCTTGGCTTTTACCGAAGCATATTTAATATCCATACTGTCTAACAGATATGTAACTGTTTCCCAGACTGAATGAGACGTTGAGATAAGATGAGAGGTATAAATGATTTTTTCACCATTTTTAAGTCCCCATAAAATACGCATTATCACATCTTCAGTTTTACCGTTACGACGCGGTACCGCATATCCATAGGTAGAATGGACCCATAAGCCTTCATCATCATATGCCATAATATCGTAAATTAGCAGTTCCTGCCATTCCCGGGCAGTTCTGCCGGTTTTGTTGTAAATTTCAACTGCTTCTTTGCCTTTTGTTTTTTTATAAGGCAGCACTAACGAGGTTGTAGGAGTCTGACGGCCAATTCTTTTTGGCTCCATACCTTAACCTCCTATTTTTTTATTCCATAATATACTAAAAACTCATCAAATTCTTTTTTTGCGCGCTTTTTTTCTTCTTCACTAAGCTCTTTGCGCCCGGTAACTTCAAAAGCCGGCGGAGTACTGGTACGAACAATAAATTTATCATGATCGCTCAGTTCCTTATACCGTATTCCTTTCTGTTCTTCTGACAGCTTTCTCCATTCTTCTAGACTTAAGGTCATTTTACAGTTCCTCCATGAAAATATAATAAACACCTTTAATATGTCTCTTTTCCAAGACTATAAAACTGCTGTTTCTTTTATATAATATTTCCTGTTCTTTCTTATTGTATTTTATCAGGTTTCTGCCTCGACGACTAGTCCAGAACATCTGAACCTGTCCGTCGGGATTATACAATTCTTTTGAAGCAGTGGAAGATGTAAAATCTTTATACGTAACAGTTTGCCCCGGCTCATGATCAGATAAAAACTTATCTAAATCTGATGAACTGTAAAACTGAACTGATCTGCTGACCCTCCCTTTATAGCTGTCTAGTTTCTCCAATGCGGAATCTAGGTTTTTCACCAGTGTATTCTGCTCCTGATTTAATATATATCCATTTCTTAAACAGTCGTTGATAATATAAAAATCAGATGATATATGACTGTTTACCGCATACTGTTCCATATCTGTTAATCTTTTTTTATCAACTCTGTTTTCCAGGTAAAATCTTTTTCTTTCCTGAAAGGCATCCTGGTTCTGCCATCTCTTCGAATATACATCCTGAATTTTTTTTGATCCGTCACCAGGATCATATGAAACTGTACAGGTGCAGTTGGCGTGTCTTCTAAATACATTGTTACCGGTATTCCTTACATCCTTGTAGTTATAACTGCCTTCGACCTCACGACACCACTTGCACGCTTTTCCTCTGCAAATCCTTACTATTCGCGGACTTAACCCGCTTTTGTAATGAAAATCAGCATTCTGCTTTACAGAATCATCTACAGTCTTGCGACAGTTATTGCTTAATCCGTCTAAAAAACTTTTTTCTACACTGCTGTATTTATCACGTGTGCATACATAATTTATGATTGCCTCTGTTCTGGCTTTATCATACTCAGGTTTAACAGCATTTAATCCTATGCCGGCTTTTTTATTTAATGAATGTTGTACAGCACTGCACTGTGCTGCAATATCATCATGACTTTTCTTAAGCATGGGCTCGATTATTCTTTTTGCTATATTGTAATACATCCTGCTGTCGGGCAGCACATCGTCGCTTATATTGTGACTGAATGCACTTTCCAGACATCTGCCCAGTTCACCTGCATAATCATAGACATCTTCATATGCGGCATTGCCCTTTTTTGCTTTTTCTAAAAAAGCATCCAGCTTTTTACTTGATGCTTTTTCATTTTCGTATGTACTTTTTATCCTCTCATACAATTCAGGTGCAATATCTTCCATTACTGTACGATCTCTCCTGCAGTTTTTCCGATTCCAGCATTTTCACTATAATCGATACCTGTTAAATCTCTTAAAGTATCCTTGTCAAAGAATCCCGGTACCGCCTGATTAATTTTAATAGCACCATCACCTATAACAGATAATGTAGACGAATCAGGCTCGAATAACGGTTCCCATTTAGCTTTTGACAAATAAATCTGGTATCTGTCATATTCATAATTATCTCTTAAACATGCAGCAAGATATCCGGCATTTAAAAAACCTACACTGAAAGTTTTTTGCGCTTTTCTAGCGATAAGCCTTAAATTTTCATGCTGCGCTTTTATAGCCTCAACACTTGACGGGTTATCAGTTGAAAATCCCAGATCATCCAAGGTAAGACCTGTCTCGCCTGCAAATAGACTAGCAAACATTTTCAGTTGTTCTACATACGGCGCCATAGACTGCTGTTCAAACTGTCCAACTGTTGGTGAATCACCATCCTCGTCCTTATCGAGCTGAAGCATAGTTGAGACAGTAGCGCGCCATTTGTCCAGAGCCTCAGCATCTGGGCTTAACCCTAGTACATACTTTTGTGGGAAAGAATAAAACTCTGCTGATACTTCTGAACGCTTGAGCGTTCGCATTGCGCTCTGCTGAATACCTATGCAGGCTCTGGATATTCTTGAATGTCCAAACGGTCTTTTTGGATCAGGTCTAAAAATAACCGGAACGAGCAGTGGATACGGGGCTTTGCTTGAAATAAAATAAGGTGCTTTATCTTTTTCATAAAACCATGTACCCTCTTTTATAAAATAAGCCTCCTTGACCGGTTCATCATGAATATTTCTTTCAAGAACAGCATAACCCTCGCTAAGCATGTAAGTAATAGGATCAATTATTCCTGTGGCGTTTCGACCGTCAATTATCTGCATGCGGGGAAATCCGCTTATATCATTTGAAATATATATGAATGAGCACGATGTAATAAGTGCTGAGATAATCGCACTGTCAAAAAGAACATCAGGATTATTTAACTGATATATTTCATTTATTCCGAAATTATCATTTGAAAATTCTCTAAATGAAAGCCTGTCAGCGATTGAATCAACTGCCTTCGCTGACCATCCAAGACAGCTTTTTAGCCATATGAATTCTTTAGGCATAGTAATATTAAAATCCCTCATGGTATTCTTCATTTCATAATACAGATACTTTTCTTCATTTCTTGGTCTTTTTGATATCAGTTTATTTCTTAAATATTTCATTCCTAAATATGCCGTCATTTTTTCACTCCTTTCGCCTTAATTTATCCGTGAGAAAATATTCACAGTACGCCGTGAAGTAAGGAAAAAAGATTTTAGGGGGTATCATGCCCCATATTTAAAACACCTCTCAAATGGCTTATTTTGACGATTTATAAGCAATCCAGTTGATTGTATGAGGAAGGTCTCTGTTTGTTACTACCTTCGCCTTGTGCATCCCACTACTTGAAAATAATTTGTCACTCTTTTGTCTGTTGCATGTCCAGTGTGCCAGTTGAAGATTATCAATGTCACTTGGATGTCCTCCTTTTGCAACCGGTATGATGTGATCGATACACGGTGATAAAGGATGCGGATATTTATAACTAAAATCTACCGGCTTTCCGCATATTCCGCACACTGTTTGAGTTGCGTATATTTTCTTTTTATTTCTTTCGAACTGCTTACGGTGAGACCCATCACGATCTAATCTTTTAATTGCCATTTGTAAACCTTCGCTTTCATACATAAATATTTTCCTTCTTCACAAAAACAAAAAGAAACCCTTTCGAGTTTCTTCTAACAAAGTGTTGATAGTGTAGAGTTCTTTCATACAACTCTACAGTATATACTATACCACCTTAAAGCCGTGAAGAAAGTATCATCATACTAATTTTTTTAAAATATTTGTAGCTTTTCTATATAGATTGCAATTTTCTTTTATCTCATATTCTTTCATAAGCTCACGATAATCAATCTTCTCAATATACATTTTTCTGATAAAATCTTTGTCTTTTTCGTTTTCAATCGATTCTACATACGATAATACTGTAGCTATTCTTTGGTTCCAGTGTGCTAAATTACTGAAATAGATAGAATTATTTCCTTTAAGCCATAAAATCTTAGCATTCTTAGTATCTTTGATTTTATCCATAATAGAATTTATTTGACTAGACTTATCTACTGCTTTAGCAACCGCAATATCTTCTGATGTGTTAGGACTTTTAATATTTTTTAACTGCTCCTCATAATTTTTAATCTTTTGATCATAGTAATCTAAATTATTATAATACCATGTCTCTAGATTATCATGTTGCTTAATATAGTTATGGTACTGCTGCATTTCTGATTTGATTAACGATACATTGATTAATCTATCTACTTCTCTTATTTTCTTTTCTTCTTTGTTAAACACCATACTTAACCTCCTTTAAACGCGCAATATATCCAAGATGTTATATTGCATTTATATTTTCTCTCTAATCCCTTATCTACCAACGAATTAGAGAGAATTTTTAATCAAAATAGTTTTTGTTAAATTTCTAAATCCTCCTATGTCCTTAAATCTCTTTTATTGCTTAATTCATAAGCAATCTGATTTTCTTTGTTGTAGCCTATTGGAATGATTGATTTAGGACCGCTTCTGTTTTTCTCGATAACTAGATAATAATCTTCTGCGCAGTCTTTTTCGTTCTTCCAGACAAATATAACCTTGCTTGCACTTTGTTCCAGCTCACCCGAATCTCTTAACATTGATAAATTAGGCTGTTTTGCATTTTTAGTTGCTTCCCTATTCAATTGACAAAGTCCAATAATCGTACAGTTGTTGTCCAAGCTCATTTTTCTTAGCTCCTTGGCTACTTCTGTCATTTTTTCATAACTGTTCTTAGCTCGTACACCAATAAGCCCTACATGGTCCACAAACACTATAAAATGCTTATCGCTTTTGTAGCTCATAATAAATGATCTTAATTTATCCAACGTCGATGAATGATTTATAATATCAATATGTCTTTTTGAAATATCATCAATTGCATCATTAACAACGCTCATATTTTTTTGTGGCAATGTTTCATAACTCTCTAGCATTTTTTGATTTAATTTTGAATTAATTGAAATAAGCCTTTGATACAGCTCCTCTTCTACCATTTCGAAATTGAAATATACACAAGGATAATTACGAGATAGATCATCCATCAAATTTATAGCAATACCCGATTTACCTACACCAGTAGCACCGGCAAGTATAACAAAGTCATTTTCCTTTAAATTAAGCTTCTTTTCTAAATTACTAAACCTTGTAAATTTGATATTGTTCTTATGCTTGGTAATCGAACCTTTGAGCAGTTCTTTAGTAAGCCTAGTCGATGAATAAGACCCTAAAGATGCAAAATTGTTTGTATCCTTGTAAAATTCATCAATTGTAATTTCATCATTCTGGAGCTTTTTAGCAGTTGCTAATAGAGCTTTTTTCTTGTATTCCTTAACTGCATAATCCTGATACTGTTCAAATAGAGCAGTTGTTGCGGTACTTGTAGAACAGGCAATAACAAGATCAACATCAATTGCCTGTAATGCTAGGATATCCTCTAAAATAATAGTTTTATTTTCCTTATACGACTTTTTTATAGCAGTAAATATATCCCTGTGCTTCTTATCGAAATATGATGGTTTTAGAATAGTTAAATCCAGAAGCTGCGGTTTAACAAGAAACATACCGATTAAATCGTCTTGATAATTATTCATATCCGCTCATCCATTCATTATCATCATTTGTATTGTTTTTAGAGACCGTACTGATTTCATCTTCCCATCTTTCGCCGTTAAGCCATGTGGAAGCGTGAGGTATAAATCTTTCATTCTGCCACTGTTCTGTCTCTTTATAATCAACAACTGCGCTTAACATCTTTTGCAGTACAGTTTCATCGGTACATTTTTTAACAAAAACATCAAATGCTTTTTTCTTGTTCGTATGTCTTGGATATACACTCCAGAATCTTTTAAATGCATCATTTTTATCAAATTTTGCACTATATATATTACTAGTATTATATTCTATATTATTAGGGAACATTTTGTTACTACCCCCGGAACATTTTGTTACTGGTAGCAACTCAGGAACAACAGCCTTATATTCACAAAATTTTACTCCATTTATAACATTTTCTTTTTTTATTATAAGTCCATCTTCCAATAGTTTTTTTAAGCATCTTGATACATTTTGGACTGTAGAATTAGTCCATTCAGCAAGATATTGACGACTTCCAGTATACGAATCATCACCATTTTGAGAAAAACCGTAAATAATTGCATAAGTAAGCAGTGCGTTGCCTCTTAACTTTAGATCTGAGACCATCCATCCTAAAATTGTTATGTAATTGCTTTGTCTAACTTTAGTCTCCATCATTACCACCGATCCTGTTTTTTAATCTCTGTATCTTTAATTCAGCATTGACCTTTAGTTCAGTTTCATCGATACCGAAAATAAATTTAAGCTGTTCAAGCATTATGTAGACATCTGTCATTTCCATAGCTATATCACTTCTATTCTCTTTACCTCTGCGGTCTTTAAGCAGCTCCTTTGTAAGTTCGCTCATTTCCTCTATGGCCATATCGACCTGAGGACCGTTCCCGTAATGTTCCAGGGCATCAAGCATTATATTAATTTGGTTTGTGTTAAATTCCATGCTGTTTCCTCCATTCCTTAAATAAATATCTGATTCCCAAAACAAGAGACAAAATAAACGCAGTAAGCATTATCAAAAAAAATACTAATGCCGTCTGTTTAGATGTCATCTTGCATTACCTCAGCCATTTCAAAATTATATTTTCCCCCACCATAATTGCGCTCTATTTCTAATAATTCATCATTGATTATCTTTCGATACATATTTAATCTTGATTTACGTGTTTCCCGTGATACTTTTCCGTTTACTTCATAATTATCGCTTCTTTGTAATTCGTCTTTAAATTTATCAAACATACGTTGGGCTATTGCAATATTAATTAGAAATTCATTTTTAATATGTACTTTATTCATTTTCAATAACCTCGCATTTTAATAGTTCTTCAATTAACATAGGAGATTCATTCTCCCATTTAACAAATTTAAATAATTCAGCAAACACGGGTGTAGTTCTATCTTCGTAATCCCAATCATTTTCGGCTTTCCATGGTTTATTTGAATACAAATACAAGTTGTTATTTTTATCTCTTGCAATAAAGTTGTATCCATTTTCCTTAGCAAACTTTAAATATTCATATTCAAATTTTGATAATTTAACAGTTTCTTTATATTCTTCTAATAAATCCATAAGTGACAGCTTTAAGCAATCTGAGCAATCTATACCTATTCTATAACAGGTATCATCGTAATTCTGATTTGTTGCAATCCGAGATAAATAACATTGCAAATCCTCACCGGAATTCACCGTATCAAAATTTTTAATTATATCTTTTATTCTTTCAATTTTTAACATTTTTTCATCCTCACCTTTCCGGTTTCAACACCTGTAAAAAAAGTTACATAATCCCTAAGAGTGTCAATTTTTTTGTTAGAGTACATAAATCGTTTAAACTCTATAACCATCAACACTCTTAGCCGATTATTCATTATTATTTATTCAAAAAAAAGTTACCGTGACCCCGATTTACGTAAAATCGCACTTTCAGGGTACTTTTTTATGCATTTTCAAAATCATTAAATCCTAATTCTATATACTTATCAGGGTCTATTCTTTTAAGAATTTCTTTCAATTCCGGCTCACTGTATTCCTCGATAAAATGTTCATAAGATGGCTTCTCTTTCACGTAGCCATGAATGAAATAATTATCTTTTTCTGTTTTATATACATCAACGCTATACCATTCATAAAAATTCATTCCACCAAAACTTGATATTTTTCTTTTTTGCATGAAACTGTATATTTTTTCAGCCTTTTCAGTATCATACAGTAAATTACCTATTATCTTTTTCATCTAAATTCCTCCAATCTATCGCCTCGCCACATTTACTGCAATATGCAAAATTTTTAATTAAATTTTTACCACTTGGGGAAATAACAATTCTTTTTTCAATAAGTAAATTACCACAACAAGGACAAGTATAATAACAATCCCCCATTGGAAATGAAACAATAGGCTTTCTAGGCGTTGCTTCATCAACTTCATTATTAATAAAATCAACAACAAATGTCTCTATTTCTTTATAGCAATCTATTGTTTCTGTTGTACCATCTTTTAGAACTATTTCATTTTTTAAATCCTCAACGCCTAGATTATTAAATAATTGTTTTATTCCAATTAAAGAATGTAATAAACGCTCTTTTTTTGTTAATTTACTCATCTTCATCATCCTTTTCTTTCTGACCTAAATAATCAACGATTAAAATTGTTATTATTGCTTCTATACATACAGTTAGGATCACGCCTAACCAAAAATCGCTTATCATTCAATCACCTCTAAAATTTCAAATTTTCGAGTTTGCGACGTTTTTGTTCGTTTGAGAGTGTTGTATACTTACGAGTAGTTTTTAAGTCTGTATGACCGAGAATATCAGCCAAATCTAAATAATTGCCACTGTTTTGATTTAGAAACACTCGTGCAAATAAATGCCTAAAGGAATGTGCATGCACATATTCTTTTTTTACCCTAGCCATTCCTGCTATTTTTTTCATTCTTCGCCATATCGTGCTTTTGGCCGGCATCTTCCCGTCTTTCTTCCCAAGAAATATATATCCTGTAGTAATTTTATTTTCTTTGCAGTATTTCTTTAATTCTCTCCTTAGATCCTGACGAACCGGAACAACTCTTTCTTTTCCTTTATTGAAAACCTTGATATAGTACTTCTCCAAATTTTCGACTGTAAAATACTTAAGCTCTTCTATACGTATTCCAGTCATTGCCAGAGTAAGCATGATGTAGTATGTCTGCATCATATTCATTCTTTTAGCCATTCTTAGAAGCCTTTTATAGTCTTCTATTGTTAATACATCTTCATTGTTAAAAGCTGCCTGCTGTCTTATTTTTTTGATTTTAAGTTCAGGCATATCAAGCCATTTAAAAAATTTATTAAGTGTTGTTATCCAGCTGTTTGCTGAATTGACTGAATCGGATATATCACGAAGATAACTTTTATATTCGATTGTAATGTCTTTTGAAATATCAACATCACAATATCCACTGTCTTCAAGCCAAGTGATGAATTTAGATATTCCATTTTTATATGATTTTAATGTATTTTCTGCCAGTTCATCATGTTTCTGCTCGATTATCCATAGATCAAGATTTTTTTCCAAATCTTTCTTTTTCATACGCTCCTCCTGTTAAATTTTCAATCAATCAACACTTTGCTTTTTTGCATTTTTACACCTTTTTTAGATGGAATCGGTGCGCAATATAACCTATATATTATATTGCATTTATATTTCCTCTCTAATCCCATATGTACCAACGGATTAGAGAGATTTTTTTATTAAAATAGTTTTTGTAGTTTTTCTACCTTGTTTGATTAACTAACTGTTTTGCCATATAATCTCTTTAAGGAGGTTTATTATGGATAAAACAAGTAAAATGATATTTGAATATATTAATCAATTACCTAATAAAAAATTACGTTATACTAATCCCGATATTGATAAAGCTGCCAATAAATTAAATATTGATCCAAGTGAATTTCTGAAATGTATAGAATATTTAAGAAATGATGGAACTTTAAAAGAAAGTCGTGGCGGAATCGGAATTAAATATATCGAATTATCGCATCCTAGCTTACATATCAAAGAATTTAAAAGAATTCAATTCAAAAATTATTTAAAAAATAATCTCATTAGCATCATAGCGCTTTTTGTCTCAATAATTTCTTTAATTATTTCAATTTTTTAGTTATAAAAATACCGATATAAGAACTGCTATTGTGGATATGATTAAACTCAAAATATCTATCACATTAGCTTTTTTATTTTTCTGCATTTAATAAAACACTTTACTGCTGTGCTTTACAGTCGGCATCTTTACAGGTACCCATTCGATATCATTTTTATGTGTTGCTGAATTATATTCATATTTCGGCTTCAATCCTTGTTGGCGCTTTTCCTTAAGCATTTGTTTGCGCGCCTTTTGTTCTTGTTCTCTTCTAATTTTTCTAATAAATCTCATTTTCTTTTCCTCTTCTTTCTTTTTTTAATATTCAAATCCACCAAAATAATAATGATCTTTGTGGATAGCAACTCTTGTAATTTTCTTCTTTTTAAATATCCTTCTAAACTGTTTTACTGCCTTTTTATAGGCTGTTTCCCTTGTTTCTGCATAAATAACTAAGGGTAGTACAATTACCTCACTTTCTATGTAGACATAATATTTAAACATCGCCTTCTATGCCTAATCTGCCTTCAAGCTCGATAATATATTCATTGTTGTTGATAATCTGGCATTCAGCTGCTCTCAGTTTTTTTAACACTTCATCAAGATTATTTTCAAGCTGTTCAATGCGTGTATGCGCCTGCTTAAGTTCATTCATTACATAGGTTTCTGTACTTTTGTATTTATCCATTTCCACACCTCCGGATATTCAATTTAGTTTTATTCTCCATCTCTTGCCCATCTTATCTTAAACATAGGCTTTTTGACCTTTCCGTTGCAGTAGTCCGAAACTGTCTGCCTGCTTATGTGAAGGGCTTTTCCTGCTTCTCTGGTCCCCTTGTAAAAGCATTTATTTTCCATATCATATATAAGTCTCTGCATCCGCGTTCTTCCGCCGTACAGTGTGCCAAGTTCTTTTTTAGATACTGCTTTTAAATTAACCGCTGCATTGTCGCTCTGTACCTTGTTACGATGGATAATGTTATATCCTTCGGGAACCGTACCGATAAAAAGCTCATATACAGTTCTTGAAATCGATGTTTCTTTACCATAGACCTTTACAACCCACAGTTCTGAGCCTTTCCTGTGACTGACTTTATACGGCTTCAAAAGGCGTTCTTTATGCCTGTATATCCGTTTTACACGTCCGTATGATGAAAAATAATAACCTGTACCGCGGTACTGCTTCCACAGTTCTCCCTTAAGATTTTCTATCATTTCATTTTCGCCATCCTTGAAACAATGTCACTTATGCAGGTCTGTTCTAGAAGCGTTTCATTTTCATAAGAATATGTAATAAACATGCCGATTTTATTCCACTTGATTTTTTCATTTATTTTACGAGTCTCATGATTCCATACCGATGCCTTCATTTTTATTTCAAAAATAACTATGCATGAACCGTCGTCGAGCGGTCTTGACTTCCTGTATCTGGCAAATTGTGAAACAGTGATGATTTCATAATTGTCTTCATTTTCAATCCATTGTTTTCTTTCATTATTGTTTTTTAACATCTATAGCTCTCCTTTCAGATAATCAGTGTCATATTTACATTTGAAAGCATTTTTTCCTTTGCTTCCTTATAAAACTTCTTTTTTATTTCAAACCCGTAGCATGAACGGTTTAATTCTGCGCAGGCTCTTAATGTGCTTCCGCTTCCAGCTACCGGATCAATAACAACATCGCCCGGATCGGTATATATTTCGATAAGCCTTTTCAATACGCTTACAGGCTTCTGAGTTGGATGTATCTTTGGATAGCTTCCCCCCCTGTCCCACTCGAACCAGTCAAGAATCATCATTCCGTCATTGTTGAACTTTGGGAGTTTATCACGATACAGCACCAGAGCAACCTCCGTAGCCCCGCATATCCGCATGTTAGCTTTTAAAACCTGCGATGATGATTTTTTAATGAAGAATAAAGGCTGTGCATGGTTGAATCCGAATTTCTTGGCATAATCCTTAATCTCGTTTAACTGCTGCCATGCGCAGAATATGATCATGCATGGAGCCATTCCTTTTTCTTTAGGCTCTTTTCTTAAAAGACGGGTACAGAACTGAAAAAAGTTGTATATCTTAAAATCATCATCAGTATCGAAAAACGTCTTTCCGGCTTTTTCACTTTCCCCGTTTCTATTGTCGCCATTGATATACCAGTCAGATCTTGAGCCGTATGCATTTATCCCGATATTATAGGGAATATCAGCGATAATTAACTGCGCTCGTGGTATCTGATAGCGCTTGGCATTTTCAAAGTGATCATTATATAATTCTATTTTTATATCCATAAAATCCTCCTTTTTCCTAAAAATGATGCAAATAAAAACAGTACCCTAAAAACACTGTTAAAAACCTATATATTTTTTATTATCCTAACGATAAAATCAAAAATGATACCTGAAGCTCCCGCAGCTATAAAACCTACCAAAATAATAATTAAAACGATTGTATAAAAGCCTCTGGCATTAAGTCTGTTAATGTATTTTTCCATTTTCAATATCCTTTATCAGCTTATTTACAAGAAATGAGCTTATGCCTACGATTGAAATAAATGTAGATTCTTTACAAAGAGAAAATCCCGCAGCATCCGGATACGCTTCGATAAGCTCCTCTAAAGTGTTAGAATCAACAACGCGTTTTATTTCATTTAAACGTTCAATAATTTCTTTATTCACCTTTGACACACTCCTTTTTATAGTCTATAATTAACGTGGTTTCATTGATTAGCTGCTACTGGACATAGCAGCTTTTTTCATGTGTTTTTCATGTGCTGTTACTGTTTCAACATAATTACTCATGCGTTCACCACGATATTCTCTTTGAAAATCCAGAATTTCTTCTTGGCTAAATTTCCAACCTTTTCCTAAAAAAATCGGATTAAGTAAGCCTAAATCAATAAAAATGTTTAGTTGTTTAGTAGAAATTCCTAAATCTGTCTTAACCTGCTCGAATGTAAGCATTGCTGTAGGTCTCATTTATATCACCCTTTTTTTAATTTATTAATCTCATTAATTGTAAAATCACACGTTTTGCGAAATTTATCTTCAATATCCAATAAATGCCTTACCAATAACAAATGTGTTATCAAATAAGAAATGGTCACACTTATTGTTATACTAACTAATATACAATCCATACTATGCCCCCTCATTCACGCTTGAAATTTCAATCTGTAGATTATGATCCGGTCTCCATCCCTGCAGGTATTCTTTTGCCTTTTCAAAATCAATTTTTAATGTATCTCTGTAGCTTGGAATCTTGAAATAATCTTTATAATCTCTCCAAAGTTGACAAAATACCTTATGATGAAGTTCTAAATATGCCTGACTGTCTTTACCGCCTAAAACTCTAACTGCTGTTGCACTCGCCATTTTTCTTAGTGTGTACTGCTTTCTGCTGTCTACAGTAGTTGTGTTTTCTAGATTAGTTACGCGACTGTCGATGTGTTCAACTTTTTCATCAACTTCAACTAATGCCTGATTTTGTAATTTCAACAACTGCATTGCTGACATGCTTTTTACTTTGAAATATGTTTCTTCTAATACATCAAACTGCTTCCACGCTTGATCGGTGTCTAAAATTTTGCTATGGCGGTTTGCTCCTCGTTCGGTCCATAGATATAGATGCGGTGCTCTTGGATTGACTAGGTTAGTATCACTAACGTAGTTCTTAAACTCTTTAAGATCATTGCCTTTTAATAAAAAATAATCTTTACCTTCTGTAAATCTTTCTTTGTTGTTATTAAAATTAAACTTAATATTGTTCGCATTCGTTTCATAAACTTCTGCTAGTTGATGAGTTGTTAAAACTCGAATTCCTTCATGTTCAATAATTTGTAAATTATTCATAAAATCCTCCTTAGACTATTTTTTATGTGTTAAAACATATATACATATAAATTCAATAAATACACAGAGCAGTAAAAATAAGATTATCCAGATCATATCAATTACCTAATTTCTTTATCAGCATATACATCAGTAAATCACGATTATCGCATTCTTTAGCCAGTGCAATCATTAGTCTGTATCTGCTTAAATTTGCTCCAATCAAATCATCAAAACCGTTTATAAACCCATTTCCAAGATTTAGGCTAAGCATTGTTTTAGCCAGTTTTATTTGACACCAGTCATTGCATGAAAGATTAGATTTCATGTAATCATCAAATTCAGCTTCTGTTTCTATAAGTTTATAGTTACCCTTTTCTTTAAATATTTCCTTTGGTGTCTTAACACTAATGACCTCATATTCTAAAATATCTTCTGAATCAATAAACCATCTATCATCATGAAGTTTAAATTCAATAATCTTTTTTGCTTTTCTCTTTTCCTGATTCACTTTACGTTCAACACACTCATCATAAGTGTTAGGAAATTTATCATCACAATATCTAATAATTTTGAAGTTGTCTTTATGATTGGTTTCAATAATTTCATCTTTCTTTACTGTTATTGAAAAACCATACCAACCCGATTTACTATAAATGATGGTGAATTCATCCTGATCAATTAAATCCTTTTGTTTTTTAATCATCTAATGTCCTCCTTTTCATTTTTTTGAATCTGTTTTGAATAAATCATCGATTGATACATCTAAGGCAGAGGCAATCATTGGTATATGTTCTGGTCTAATCAATTGTCGATTACATAACATATTACTAAAATTTCTTTCATTGATTTTGCAACGTTTTGCAGTTGGCAATTTACTAGATAGTATTAGGCTATATAAGCCGGATTCATTTATAATCATCAATCCTCTATTCAGAATTTCTAAAGTACCATTTTGGTAGTTTTGAATTACTTGTCTATCCTCTTCATCAACGTGTCGCTTAATATCTCTACTACCGTTTTGATACCCCAAAATATCAGCAACCTGTTTTCCAATAAACCATGGCTTATTATTTATTAATAGACTTCTAACTTCTCCAAATTCTTCACTTTTAAAAACTTGTAAATTATTCATTTTTACACTCCTCTCTAATTTTCTTTTTTTGAACAAGTAGCTAATTTGATACCTTCTATCATCCATTTAAGACGCTCGGAAATTTGAGGGTCTTTTTTCTTTAATTCACTTAACATAATAGCTATCTCAATAGCATCCTGTTGAGCATCTCTAAATTCTTGTGCCGTCATATATTCACCCCTTTCGCGAGTTAACCCCTCAAACCTGTATACCATTTTAATTGGGAGAGGGGTAATGATATACAGGTTTCAAAAGTTAAATAATTCGGTTATCTAACTTACATTGATTATTATATATCGGTAAACTAACTTAGTCAATATATTTTTGTTAAGTTACCGAAATATTTTTGTTTACTTTTGTTCGGTAATATATTAATATAGTGTTGTGAAGGAGGTAAAATATAATGTCCGTGGGTAATAGAGTTAAAACAGTCAGAAAAGCATTAGGAATTAGTCAAGAGAAATTTGGAAACCAAATCGGTATTTCAAAAGTTGCAATTTCTGATATCGAAAATGAAAAAACATCTCTTACAGAACGTAATGCGAAATCTATTTGTCGTGAATTTAATATTGACTATTTCTGGCTGACCGAAGGTACTGGAGAAATGTTTATTGAGTTTCCAGATGTGGCAATTGATATGATTGTAGATGATTACAAACTTGATGAAACTGATCGTATATTAATAGAAACATATCTGAATGCCAGTGCTGATGAGAGAAAATATTTAAAATCTTTTTTACAAACGTTTGCAAAAAATTTAGAGAACAAAAAAAGAGAGAACAAAGATTAATTTCTTTGTCCTCTCTTTTTGTTAGTGATTGGAATATATTTGCATTGTAACAGCATACACTTTTTTTATTTCCAATAATTCCATATCTTCCAACATTTTAAATATTTTTCTTAAGTATAATATTTTTGCTGTCATAACTCCTCCCTCTCCTTGCTATCCATAAATTAATTATATGTCTAAAAACACAATAAAAAAGGGAAAACAGCATAATTCCCATATATGGGAATTTTATTACGTTTTTACGAATTTTACTTGACTTTTGAATCAAATAGGTCTGTAATTTTAACGTTCATTGCTAATGCAATCCATTCCATTTCTAGCATATCCGGTCAGAGCTCTTCACGTTCATAACGGCTAATAGATGATTTGCTTATCCCGGTTAATTTTGCTAATTCAATCTGCGTTAAATTTCTTTTTTTTCTGACTTCTCTTATTTTTAATTTCATAAACATATTATTGTTATTCTAACAATATTTTATTCACTGTTAAAAATTGTAAAATTGTGTGCTATTATAAATAGTGTATAGAATTAGGTAAACACACTTCATGGTGTTTATATAAATAAAGAATATGAAGGGAGAATTTAAAACAATGGCAACAAACAAAGAAATTGATTTCATTTGGACTTTTAAGACTAAAGTTGAACCAGATGACACTATTACGTCTATTCTTCTTGATGGTGAAGAGATACTACAATGCTATAAAACCATAAGAGATCAGGCTGCATTAACAAACAAACGGATTATTATCATGGATAAACAAGGGCTGACAGGTAAAAAAATAGAGATATATTCAATACCTTACCGTACTATTGATATGTGGTCTAGCGAAAATGCAGGAAAACTATTCGATGTAAATTCAGAATTAGAATTATGGACTAAAGCGGGTCACTTTAAAATTAATCTTGACCCTAAATGTGATATAAGAGAATTTGATAAAATCCTAGGCAATGCAATATTAAATGCCTAACCTAAAAAAGACCACCTTTTACAAGGTGGTCTAACAGTAGTATAGTTATAACGAATTATTCCAATTGCACACTGTTATAACTATGCTCCTATTATATCAAATAAAGGAGTTGTTTTAAATGTCAATTAGAGAAGTAAAATCAAAAAAAGCAAAAAAAGGAGTTACATATAGAGTTTATTTCGATTATAAAGATAAATATGGAAGACCTCAGCATTATTCAAAGAGTGGCTTTGTTAAAAAAACAGATGCACAAAATCATGAAAGACTTATATATTCTAAAATAGTTGATGGATCATTAATAAATATTAAAAAAACGTTTGGCGATGTCTGGGAGGAATATATAGAAACAGATCCCCATACCTCAGTGACCACAAAACAGATTCGCAGTTCATATTATAATAAGCATATCAAGCCTAAATTTGAGGGTGCTGATATCGCACTTTTAGATTACAGTATCATTCAAAATTTTATTGCAGAAAAAGGAAAAGAACTTTCCAAAAGTACAGTCGAAAATATAGTAAAGGTATTCAGCGGAGTATTTAAATTTGCTTACAATCGCAACTATATAGATCGCCTGCCGTATGCACGGTTAAAAATAACCGGCAAAGCCAAAAATGATTTATTTAAGAAAAAAACAGTTGCTGAAAATGAATTTAAAGAGCTTCTAAGCGTTGTTGATAAAAACAGGTCTATCAGATACCGCTCATATAAAATCGTGTTTATGCTTGGATATTATATGGGATTAAGACTAAGTGAAGCTCTAGCGCTTGAAAAAAATGATGTAGATTTTGAAAATGAAAGAGTAATGATTACCAAAAATATATTTAAAAACAACGAAACAAAAGAACTTGAGATTAAAGAGACAAAGACTCCCGCATCCTGTGCGATTGTTCCATTGCCTTCACTGCTTGTTCCAATTTTAAAAGCATGGTTTGCTGAAAATGAAAGCAATTTAGTTGCTCCCGACAACGATATGAACTTATTAGATCCGCAGACTGTAAAAACCTTTTTAGAACGATATAGCAAACGTACAGGGGTTCATATAAGCAGCCATATGTTCAGGCATACTTTTGCTACAAGATTGTGGGAAAATAAAGTAGATGTAAAAATTGCGCAAAGGCTATTAAGACATGAAAGTTATCAGACCACACTGGATGTTTATACATCCTTGGAGAACGAAAATCTAAACAATGTTGTTAATAATGTGTATTCATAAAAAAGACATTCCTAATGCAGAATGTCTTTTTTAGTTTTCCTAGATATGTTTAAAAATTCTATCTGAATAAATTAATGCTATCATCTATTTTAGACCAGTTAACAACCTGAACTCCATAATTTGCCGTAGCATCATATATACTATCATCGACATTATTTGAATCATTAATCAATACTATAAATTTTGTATCATTTTTTCTCATTGGTCTAGTATCATCCCATTCAAACAAAGCCATCTTAATAGTTGATTTTGATGCATTGTTAATTAGCTTACACAATCTTTCAGGCTTATTTTTTGAACGCTGAAATAAAAAATCAAAATTAGAAGTATATCCACTCTTTCCAATGAAACTAGGATTTTCCGTGTAGTATATATCATTTTTATTAAAATATTTTACAACATCATCTAGAAAATATGACTTAACCTTACTACTAGTTGTAAAATTCATATCATCAACTCTCAAAATACATTGAATAAGAGAATTCAATCTATTTGAAAACTTATCTTTGGTTGTTCTAATTGATATATTATCGCCATCAAATTGAGCACCAAAAGTCAAACATGTTCTTTCAATTTGTTTTATTCTATTCGGACTCATACCAACACCATTCATTTTTAAATTTCCAATGGTATTTCCATCATCATCCATATAAATATTATTATTTTCAAATTTTGCATATATCTGTATTGCATCACCAATAAAGTCATAAAACGGAACAGTAATTTCATAATATTCATTTAATTTAATTGTATTAGTTTGAGATTTCAAAAAATCATAATAATCATTTATAAGTTCATCCATATTACTATTCCTCCTTTCGATTAATTAAAAACAAAACATTCCTGATGTGTTTTAGGATAATTTATGACATTTACTTTTTTCATAAAGAAAATACAATCATCTATAAACGAACCATTGCTTTTACACTCCATAGCATCAGATAATTCTATATTTTCTTTAAAAATATGCAGATGTGAACCATGAATAATTTTACCATTACTATTCTTATGTGAAAGTGTACTACCAATATCTAATCTTAATAATTTTATATTTGACCCTTTTAATCTTATCTGAATACTATATTTATCTCTATTTTTTGATTTTCTATATATATTAATTATAAATAAATCATGACTAGTCAGACTTTTTACTTCATATTCTTTAGTCTCACCAATATCTGGATAATATATCTTGTTATCTATAAACTCTTTCAAAACAGCAATTAAATTTTCTGCATCAACTTCACTCATAAATTACACCATCCTTTATTTAATAATAATATAACTACAATACAATATCAAATAAAAAAATAAATTAACTTATCATCACAAAAATAACATAAAATTCATTATTTTTCACTTTAAATTTTAGATTTTTTATAAATCAATATTTAAATTTTTAGCAGGAATTTAGCAGTTAAGCAAATACATAGCTGTGCTATACCTACTACATAATTGACGATTTTTTAGGAAATAAAGAAAAAAGGTATAACATAGCTGCAATATAGTTATGATATACCTAAATTTCTTTAATTTACTAACCCATACGGTTATAGTATTCAACGATTAATGACTCATTGATTTCTTGATTTAATTCAGATCTTTCTGGTAAACGAGCAAGTTTTCCAGTTAATTTAGTATCATCAACTTCTACAAAAGCAGGAGTATGTACTCTAGCTTCTAAGCTAGCTTTAATGATTGCTAAATTTTTAGATTTTTCTTTAACTTCAATAACATCTCCAACTTTAACGCGGAATGATGGAATATCAGTCTTAATTCCATTTACTAAGAAATGACCGTGGTTTACTAATTGTCTTGCAGCTCTTCTTGTAGGTGCAAATCCTAATCTGTAAACAACATTATCTAATCTTCTTTCTAATAAGCAGAAGAAATTATAACCATGGATACCTTCCATTTTACCTGCTTGTTTGAATGTGTTATGGAATTGTTTTTCATTTACTCCATACATATGTCTTACTTTTTGCTTTTCAGCTAATTGTAAACCATATTCTGTTTGTTTTTTTCTTTTTTGACCATGTTGACCTGGAGCATAAGCTCTCTTATTTAATTCTTTACCATTTTCTAAAGTAGAGAATCCTAAACGACGAGATAATTTCCATTGAGGTCCTGTGTAACGTGACATTTGTCTTCCTCCATTTATTGTTTTATTTGCATAAAACAATAACATTGCATAGATTATTTGAATTGTGTTTATATTAAGTATTTCACTTTGCAGCTAGCTACTCTACAAACTTAAGTTATAAACGCTCTTTTCAAAACTCTATGTGCTGCTATCATTTGTTGCTTATTTACTATACCTTTTTTTATTGACTACGTCAACATTTTTTTCTAAAAGAATTTTTTCTTTTTCAAAATTAACATTTCAATAATTACAACTAAAATACTTGCTCCAATAACAATAATATAACCATAAGGATTATTTAACTCTGGCATATTTTTAAAATTCATTCCATACCATCCTGTGATAATCGATAACGGGAAGAAAATAGTTGTTGCAACTGTTAAAACAGTCATAATTTTATTTTGGTGGGTATCAATTTTATTTTGATACATTTCCTTTATTTGCAAAGAATAATCTTTTAAAGCATTTAACTGGTTATCCAAACGATCAATCCTACGTGCCTGCATGCTGAATAAATGACATTCATAATCATTTAAGAAATCTGATTCATTATCACTTAAAATATCGATCATATCCCCCAACTGATTATAATAGGAATTTAAAATTAATAGTTCTTTACGCAGCAAGATTATCTCATTATTTATTTGACTATTGAAATTAAAAGCTATTTTGTCTTCGATGACCTGTAAACGATCAGCATATTCTTGTAAATACATTCCATCATCAACAGTTATTAAGAAAATCAAATCATGAAAAAATTTGTTCAAACTTAGACGATTATTAGTATATGTATCTTTCATTTTTTCAATAAGTTTCATCACATAATCGTTATCATCAATAAAAATCATTTTTTGTTCTGTTAAATAAAAACTAAAACAATGTTTTATTTTTAAATCCTTTTTGTCAGGTATAACAAACGCTCCGCAAATCACATCGTAAAATAATTCTACTTTACAGTACATAATATCCCCAATATGCCTAATCACATGGTTTGCATGATTTTCCTTTTGATACTGGTTTATGAAATCTTCTTTACTAAGAATATCAATAACTAAGCTTCCTTCTTTATAACTATTTGTAATTTCTTTTTCTAAATAATACCGCATTATCTCACCTACCCGGATAAATTATAGCACATTAAGTCAACTTAGTTGAACGTTAACCATAAATATGATAACCTATTAAACGAAAGCGAGGCAATACATATGCAAGAAACTGTATTATTATACAATATTGATAAAACTGATGCTGGTAAAGCAATTATTTCAATTCTTGAAAAACTGAATGTTGAAGTAATCATTGTTAAATCAAGTGATTTAATGAGCCCGATTGGGTATATTTTAGGTGCTGATAATTTTGAACGTGGAACTGAAGCATTAACAGAGATTCCACAAGATGACATGATGGTTATGGCTGGTTTTGAAGATAAACAAGTTGATTTGCTATTACAAATTTTTAAAGAAGCAAACATTCCTTTCATTCCGTTAAAGGCAATTGTAACTCAAACAAATGTAAATTGGACATTTATGCAATTATTGAAAAATGTTAAAACTGAATATATGGAATTAACTGGAATGAATAAAGATATGATCAACTAGATTATTTGTCTTGTTAGCAGTATCTATATCAGCGTTATAATATTTTAATTATTATTAAAGAGATTATTTGATTCTTAGAAGATTAAGTTTAATCTTCTTTTATTTTGTTAAAAATAAAAGTGGAGGTAACTTATATATGGAAACAAAAACCAAAACAAATTTATTAAGAGCTTTTGCTGGTGAATGTCAAGCTCGAATGCGTTATGAAATGGCTGCTAAAGTCGCAGGTAAGAATGGAATGGCTATTTTACAAGATATGCTTTATTTTACTGCAAATCAAGAGAAAGAGCATGCGATAGTTTTTTACAATTATCTTAAAGATGTTTTTAAAGATGCTAATGTTTCAATGGAGGCTAATTATCCTGTTGATCTAGATCAGGATTTAAGTTCGTTATTAGAACAAGCAGCACAACACGAATACGATGAAGCAACATCTATCTACAAGCAATTTGGTGATGAAGCTAAAGAAGAAGGTTATGTTGAAATTGCAACAACTTTTTACATGATTTGTGAGATTGAACACTATCACCATGAACGTTTTAAAAAATATCATAATTTATTAACCAGTGGTAAATTATTTAATGACCAGTCTACTGTAAAATGGATGTGTATGAACTGTGGTTTTATTTATGAAGGTACTGATGCACTAACGATCTGCCCAGTTTGTAAACACCCACAAGGTTATAGTCTACGTCTTGATGAATCTCAATTTCATTTATAAACTAGTAAAAGCAATCCTCTTGAAAGGATTGCTTTTTAAGTTAATTTTTTAACTTGTCTAAACTATTTAATATTAATTATAAAAAGTCTATAATTAAAATATAGTCCAAAAAAGGAGTTTAATTCAAATGAGAATACTAAGTTTTAAAGGCGGAATCCATCCCCATGATAATAAAAGTCTTTCCGCCAATCATCCAATCAAACTATTAAATCCTGGAGATGAACTGATTTATCCATTATCACAGCATATTGGTGCTCCAGCTAAAGCTATCGTTGCTAAAGGTGATCATGTTTTAGTTGGCCAAATTATTGCTAATGGAAACGGTATGATTTCTGCCAATGTTGCTAGTTCTGTCTCTGGAACCGTTAAAACAATTGATTTACGACTTGCCCCTACTGGTTTTTTTGTTGATTGTATCGTTATTACTAACGATCACCAATATCAAAGTATTCCAGAATACAACACAACAAATGATTATCATAATTATAGCAGTATGCAAATTCGTGAACTTATCGCTCACGCAGGAATTGTTGGTTTAGGTGGCGCCGGCTTCCCCAGCGCAATAAAAAATACCCCTAAAGATGATGACTCAATTAAATATGTAATTATCAACGGTGCAGAATGTGAGCCCTATTTAACTTCTGACTATCGTTTAATGCTAGAAGAAACAGATAAATTAATCGCTGGCATCAAAATTCAATTACAGTTATTTAAAAATGCCAAAGCAATTATTGCTATTGAAGATAATAAGCCAGAAGCATTAGCTCATTTAAAAAAAGTCGTTGTAGATGAAGATAAAATTGAAATAGCAGCCTTACCAACAAAATACCCTCAAGGAAGTGAACGCGTATTGATTAAAGTATTAACTAATCAAACAATTGTAAATGGGATGTTGCCAGCTGATGTTGGCTGTATTGTCAGCAATGTTGCATCTATTATTGCTATCTATGAGGCCGTTGCCTTAAATATTCCACTAATTGAAAAGATTGTAACGGTAACTGGTGATGCAATCTTTCAACCACAAAATTTTAAGGTTCGCCTAGGAACTAAATATCAGACCCTTGTTGACGCTTGTGGAGGTTTTAAAGTACATCCTCAAAAAATCATTTCTGGTGGTCCCATGATGGGTACTGCTTTATTTAATTTAGATGTACCAGTTTCTAAAACTTCTTCTGCTTTAGTTTGCCTAAGTGAAGATGAAGTATCTAAAACCGCTCCAACTGCGTGCATTCACTGCGGCCGATGCGTCGATGTTTGCCCTATCGGTCTTATTCCACAATTACTATACCGTTATGCCAGAACAGGCGATAAAGAAAACTTTTTAAAGGTTCACGGCAACGATTGTATGGAGTGCGGCTGCTGTACCTTCACATGTCCTGCAAAGCGAAACATGACACAATCATTTAAAAAAATAAAAAAAGCAATTAATGACGATCGCAAGAAAGGAGCAAAATAATGGATAATTTATTTAATGTGTCTACTGCTCCCCATATTCGTAGTTCAATTACAACTAAAAATATTATGTATGACGTAATCATTTCTTTATTACCAGCAACTTTTTTTGGAATTTATCAATTTGGATTTAATGCGTTTCTTGTTATTACAACTGCTATTATTACAGCTGTTCTAAGTGAATATTTGTATCAACGATTGATGAAGCTGCCAATCACGATTAAAGACGGCTCCGCAGCCATCACAGGCTTATTATTAGCGTTATGCCTATCAAGCTCATTGCCATTGTGGATGGTTGCTTTGGGAAGTATATTCGCAGTTATAATTGTTAAGCAACTTTTTGGTGGACTTGGTCAGAACTTTATGAATCCTGCTTTAGCAGCTCGATGTTTTTTATTAATTTCATTTGCCGGAAAAATGAACAGCTTTGTTAGCATCGACGCAAGTACTAGTGCTACTCCGCTGGCAATGATACAAAATGGACAAAATGTCAATCTTCTCAAAATGTTTATAGGAAATACTAGTGGTACGATTGGTGAAACATCAGTAATTGCTCTGCTTTTAGGCGCTATCTACCTAATTTATCGAAAAGTAATTAGTCCTAAAATACCGTTGTGTATCCTATTTTCATTTTCTTTAATCATTTTGATCAATAATAACTTTAACAGTCTATTTTTATTACAACAAATTTGTGGTGGCGGTTTAATGATTGGGGCATTTTTCATGGCTACTGACTATGTGACAAGTCCGATTACTCCAACCGGTAAAATTATTTATGGACTGGTTATTGGAATATTAGCTGCTGTTTTTAGGCTCTATGGTAATACTCCTGAGGGAATGTCATTTGCTATTATCATTACTAATTTACTTGTCCCTTTGATTGAAAAAGTAACAGTGCCTAAAATAAAAGGTAGTGGAGGTAAAGCATAATGAAAAAAAATCTTCTAAAAGATATTCTCGTTTTTGTTGTAATTACAGTTGCTGCTAGTTTATCTCTAGCTATGGTTAATTCTATTACCAAAGACCCAATTGCTAGACAAAATGAAAAAATCATACAAGATTCTTATCGAAGTGTTTTTAAAGAAGGTCAAAATTTTGATAATAATAAACAAATAAATCAACTTGTTAAAAATTTTCCTAATGTTATAAAAGACAAAAAATATAACTTTGGTGAAAATGGCATTGTGATAGACGACGTTTTAGTCGTTACAAATGATAAAAAAGAATTAATAGGACATGTTGTCAAAGTCACTACTGAAGATGGTTATGGCGGTGATATCACATTAGTTGTTGGAATTGATACTAATGATGAAATTACGGGAATTGAAGTCCTCTCAATTGATGAGACGGTTGGATTAGGAATGAATGCTAAAAATGATAATTTTAAAAATCAATATTATCATAAATCAGTAACTGATTTTAAAATCACCAAAACTGGTAAGCAAAATGAAGATGAAATTGATGCTCTAAGCGGAGCTACAATTACTTCATCAGCTTTTAACAATGCTATTAACGGAGCCTTAGCAATCAACCAGGAAATCAAGGAGGCTAATCATGAATAAATATGTTGAACGTCTTTATAATGGAATCATAAAAGAAAATCCAACTTTGATTTTAATGTTAGGAATGTGTCCTACTCTTGCAGTAACAACTTCTTCTGTCAATGGATTAGGAATGGGCTTAACAACGATGATTGTCCTTGCCGTATCAAATTTTATGATTTCGTTCTTACGAAAAATAATCCCTGAAAGAATGCGAATTCCTTCTTATATCGTAATTGTCGCTTCAATGGTAACAATTGTCCAATTACTATTACAAGCATATTTGCCTTCATTATATGATACATTAGGGATCTATATTCCTCTAATTGTGGTTAATTGTATCATTTTAGGACGAGCTGAAGCTTACGCTTCAAAACATAGTTGCGTTTTATCGTTATTTGATGGTGTTGGTATGGGGCTAGGTTTTACGCTTGCACTGACTTGTATTGGTTTAATTAGAGAAATGTTGGGCAGTGGTACTTTTTTTGGAATTGAGTTTGCGCCACTTTTTAAAGATTTAGTTGGCACTAATATTTATAGCTTTTTTGCTCATCTTGAACCTGTAACTATCTTTGTAATGGCACCTGGCGCTTTCTTTGTTTTAGCTGGTCTAACGGCTATTCAAAACCGTTTAAAACTGCCAAGTGCAACTAATAAAAACAAAGATGGTAATTGTAATCATGATTGTCTTCATTGTCGTAGCAGTGATGAAAAGGCACTTTGTGATTTAAAGGAGGAAAAATAAATGACGGGAATGATTTTATTATTAATTAGTGTCGCTTTAGTAAATAATGTTGTCTTAAGTCAATTCTTAGGTCTATGTCCTTTTTTAGGAGTATCAAAAAAAATTGAAACAGCAGCAGGAATGGGTGGTGCTGTCATCTTTGTAATGTCTATTGCTTCAATTGCAACAAGTTTAGTTTACAAAATACTAGTACTCTTCCATTTAGAATATTTAAACACTGTTACCTTCATCTTAGTTATTGCTGCTTTGGTGCAGCTAGTTGAAATGTTCTTAAAAAAATATAGCTCTGGCTTATATAGTTCTTTGGGAGTATATCTTCCTCTTATCACAACTAACTGTGCCGTTTTAGGAGTTGCTATCACAAATGTTCAAAATAATTATGATATTTTGACAAGTCTTGTTTGTAGTTTTGGAACAGCTGTTGGATTTACGATTGCCATCGTTATTATGGCTGGGATACGTGAAAAAATCGCTGATAATGATATTCCTGTTTCATTCCAAGGTTCCCCCATTGTACTAATCACAGCAGGACTGATGGCAATTGCATTCATTGGCTTTTCAGGTCTAATATAAGGAGGAGAATATAAGATGAATGAAATTATAATTGCGGCCATTATTGTAGGTGCAATCGGTTTACTTATTGGTATTCTTCTGACAATTGCTAGTGAAAAATTTGCCATTACTGTTAATGAAAAAGAAATTCAAATTCGTGAAGAACTTCCTGGAAATAATTGTGGGGGGTGTGGCTATCCCGGATGTGACGGGCTAGCCAAAGCAATTGTTGCTGGTGAAGCAAAGATCAATCAATGTCCTGTTGGAGGAAAAAGTGTAGCTGACGCCATTGCAATGATCATGGGAGTAGAAAGTGAAGGAACAATGCGAATGACAGCATTTGTTCGTTGCGGTGGTACTTGCGAAAATGCAACGATTCAGTACTTATATCACGGTATCAAAGACTGTAATAACGCAGCCATCGTCCCTGGTGGTGGAGATAAACAATGTAGTCACGGCTGCATGGGATACGGCAGTTGTGTCAGAGAATGTGAATATAATGCCATTTCAATTATTGATGGGGTTGCCGTTATCAATCCAGACTTGTGCCAAGCATGTGGTAAATGTCTTAGAGTCTGTCCAAATAATGTAATTACTTTGATTCCATATCAAAAACAGGCAGTAGTAAAATGTAATTCAAATGAACCAGCTCTCCGAGCTCGTAAAAATTGCGCTGTTAGTTGTATTGGCTGTGGTATATGTGCTCGTAATTGTCCTAATAATGCAATTATTATTGAAAACTCTTTAGCACGGATTGATTATACTAAATGTACAAATTGTGGACTTTGCAAAGAAAAATGTCCTCGAAAATGCATTATAACTGCTTAAAATTATATTAATCAAATGAAAAAGGTGACTTTGTGTAGTGAACTTCATTGTATCAAAAAATCACCTTTTTTACTTATCACTTTTCACTTATCATAAAATTACTAATTAATCTACTCTATACTTCATTCTTTTATTATACTTATTTTCCTCTATTAATAAATATGTTCAGTACAGTAATTCTAATTATCATCTCATAAACTACTTTAATTTTTCTCTTGACTTGAAGTAAACTTCAAGATGTATGATATTATCACCTATAAAAAGTATTTTTTATAGTATCTAGTTATATGGGAGGTAAATATGTTTTTAGAAAAAATAGACGATACAAACGATCTTAAAAAATTGAATAGAAAAGAATTAAAAGAACTTGCTAACGAAGTTAGAGCAGCATTGATTAATAAGATTAGTAAAGCCGGCGGACATAGTGGTCCCAATTTAGGGATGGTAGAAATGACAGTAGCTTTACATTATGTTTTTGATTCACCAAATGATAAATTCGTTTTTGATGTTTCCCATCAGTCTTATCCACACAAAATATTGACTGGCAGAAAAGAGGCATTTCTAGATGAAGAACATTTCCATGACGTAACAGGATATACCAACCCACTTGAAAGTGAACATGACATGTTTACAATTGGTCACACTTCTACATCTGTATCACTTGCTCTTGGGTTAGCAATTGGAAGAGATTTGAATAAAAAAGCCGAAAATATTATCGCTATTATTGGCGATGGTTCTTTATCAGGTGGAGAAGCACTAGAAGCTATCGATTATGCAGGCGAATATAATAAAAACTTGATCATTATCGTTAATGACAATGATCAAAGTATTGCCGAAAATCATGGCGGTATTTATCAAACGCTTAAAGAATTACGAGACACTAACGGAACAAGTAATAACAATATATTTACATCATTTGGTCTTGATTATAAATACTTAGATGATGGGCATGATATCGAAAAATTAATTGAATTATTTGAAAGTGTTAAAAATATCGATCACCCTATCGTATTGCATATCCATACAATCAAGGGAAAAGGATTACCATATGCAGAGGTAAACAAGGAAGCTTGGCATGCTGGTGGTCCATTTAATGTTGCTGATGGAACATATAAATTTGTTGATGAAGATGATCAAACCCTATTCAATAGCTTGACTAACTTATTAAATGCAAATAAAAAGGCTGTTGTTGTAAATGCCGGTACACCGATGGGGCTAGGATTCATCGAACCTGTAAGAAAAGAATATGTCGAACGTGGACAATTTATTGATGTTGGCATTGCTGAAGAAAATGCTATGGCAATGATTAGCGGGATTGCTAAAAATGGCGGAATACCTGTCTTTGGAACTTTTGCTCCTTTTTTACAACGTACATATGATCAGCTATCTCACGATTTATGTCTGAACAATAATCCAGCAACAATTCTTGTTCTATCCGCTGGAGTCTATGGGATGAATTCAAATACTCATATAGCTTTATGCGATATTGCAATGTTTGCACATATTCCAAATTTAATCTATTTAGCGCCGACAACTAAAGAAGAGTATTTACAAATGTTTAAATATGCAACTACCCAAAAAGATCATCCAATTGCAATCAGAGTCCCAGTACAAATGATTGAAAGTGGTCAAGAAGACACAACTGATTACTCTATCCATAATAAATCTCAAATCGTTCAACAAGGTAATGATATTGCTATTATCGGAGTAAGTAATCTGCTTCCATTAGCCTTAAAAACAGCTCAAAAATACAAAGAGGATACCGGTAAAAATATCACTGTAATAAATCCAAAATTTCTAACAGGTTTAGATGAAGAATTACTAAATGACTTGACTAATAATCATCGTCTTATTATTACTTTAGAAGATGGTGAATTAGAAGGTGGATATGGGCACAGAATAAGCAGTTTCTACGGTATGACAGAGATGAAAGTCAAGAATTATGGTATCTCCAAGGCCTTTCATACTGATTTTAATGCTGATGAATTATTAGCTCAACATGGTATATCCGTTGATCAATTAGTGACTTATATGAAAAATAGCTAAAAACTATATATTATTGTTTTATATATAATTCTCATTAGTATACAATAAAATTAATAATGTATTTAAAAAAGGCTGTAACGTCTAAAGTGAACTGCAACCTGTCAAGTAGACAATTGAAAAAATATAAAATTTTTCCTGCCGGTAGATTATCTACTGGCAGTTTTTATGCGATTTGCAAATAAATTTTATGTTTTTCGATTCTGATATAATAATGGAATTCTGTTACATCTGTGAGCCGTTTCTCATTTAGTGCATCGGTAGTAAACTCTCGATTAAGTAAATTTTTAGCTATATATTGAGGATTTACAGCCTGTCCTGTACATCCATTAGTAGAGTATTTAATAGTTGATTTGATATTAAGTAGTACGTAGTACTCGTTTATCATTAACATCAATGTCATGATAAGATTCTAGATCATCTCTAATTCTTCATTATCCTCTATCTGGTGACTCTGTATGGAGCTTTTCAATCTCATCAGTAATCCGTCTGTTTTTTTGTTCGTTTTCAGAGCTTTCTCTGTACAACCTCCAAATGCAGTTTTTCTTCCTTTTGTCATAATAGTGTGTTCTCCTATTTCAGATGATTTTAACTCTTCATGATTATTATACTTCTTTATCCAGAGTTGTAACTTCAATCTTGGACAAATTCCGTATTTTTTACAAATATCATCCAAGGAACCACGACCATCTAAATAATCTAAAACAGCTTGCTGACACCAAACATAGATACAATTCGATTTTGGCTTTCTTTTCCATCTAGATACAAATTTACAGCATATACCTTATCCTCAATGGATATTTTTCTTTTAGACATAAAATATGCTTCCTCCTAAGTGACAAGTTTTTATTATTTCACTTGTCTCCCCAGAAAGAAGCATATCAATTTTAATGCGTTACAGTCTCTTTTATTTATAACTATTTAACAACAATATTGACAATTTTATTTTTTACAACAATCACTTTTACAATATTTTTACCCTCAGTATGAGCTTTAACATTTTCTTGTTCAAACGCAATTTCCTTCACAGCTTCATCATCAGTATCTTTAGTCACTTGAATCTTGGCTCTAAGTTTCCCGTTAACTTGAACACCCATTTCAACTGTCTCGCTCACTAACATATTTTCATCATATGTTGGCCAAGTTTCATATGCAATCGAACTATCATGTCCCAACATTTGCCACATTTCTTCACAAATATGAGGAGCAATGCAAGAAAGCATTTTGATAAAATTAAATGCATACTCTTTATATACTGTCTCTGCTTTATAGCATTCATTAATGAAGATCATCATTTGTGAAATAGCAGTATTAAATCCTAATGTTTCAAAATCATCTGTAACCTTTTTAACTGTTTGATGATATACACGGTCAAGACTATGATCATTTTCATCACTTAATTTATCTTGTTCGATAAATAAACGATATACCCGATCTAACCATTTACGTGAACCATCTAATCCATTTGTTGACCAAGGAAGAGCAGCTTCCAATGGTCCCATAAACATCTCATATAATCTTAATGAATCTGCACCATGAGAAGCAACAATATCATCAGGATTAACAACATTACCACGTGATTTAGACATTTTTTCATTATTATCTCCAAGAATCATTCCTTGATGGAATAATCTTTGCCATGGCTCTTTACATTTCACTACTCCAGCATCATACAATACTTTATGCCAAAAACGAGAATATAGTAAGTGTAATACAGCATGCTCAGCACCACCTACATACAAATCAACAGGCAACCACTTTTCTAACAATTTAGGATCACAAATAACTTCACTATTATGTGGATCAATATAGCGAATATAGTACCAGCAAGATCCTGCCCATTGAGGCATTGTATTAGTTTCACGACGACCTTTTTGACCATCAATCTCTACTTCCAACCAATCTTCACAGTTAGCTAATGGTGATTCACCACTATCATGGGGTTGAAAATTCTTAGTAGCTGGCAATTCTAATGGTAATTCTTCAACCGGAACGGTTCTCATTGTTCCATCTTCCATATGTACGATTGGAATTGGCTCACCCCAATAACGTTGACGAGAAAATAACCAGTCTCTTAACTTATAAGAAATTTTCTTTTCTCCACACTTATGCTCTTCTAACCAGGCAATCATCTTATCAATCGCTTCTTGTTTTCCTAGTCCATCTAACCATTGAGAATTAATATGTAATCCATCTTCAGTATAAGCGGCTTCTTCAATATTTCCGCCTTCTAAAACAGGTATGATCTCAATTCCAAACTTTTTAGCAAATTCCCAATCGCGATCATCATGTGCTGGTACTGCCATAATTGCACCAGTTCCATAACTTGCTAGTACATAATCAGAAATCCAGATAGGAATTTTCTTACCATTAACAGGATTAATTGCATACGCTCCTGTAAAAACACCTGTTTTATCTTTGTTTAGTTCAGTTCTTTCTAAATCTGATTTACTTACACAACTTTCTTTATAAGCTTCAATAGCTTCTTTTTGTTCCAATGTAGTGATTTCAGCTACATATGGATGCTCAGGTGCCATAACACAATAAGTTGCACCAAATAAAGTGTCGCAACGAGTTGTAAAGACTGTAAATATTTTATCTGTTCCATCAATCCTAAAATCAACATTAGCTCCAACTGATTTTCCAATCCAATTTCGCTGCATTTGTTTTGTTGCTTCAGGCCAATCAAGATCATCTAAATCTTCAAGCAATCTTTCAGCATATTCAGTAATTTTTAAAACCCATTGCCGCATCGGCTTACGGATAACCGGATATCCCCCACGTTCACTTTTTCCATCAATAACTTCTTCATTTGCTAAAACAGCTTTAAGTTCTGGACACCAGTTTACAGGAATTTCATCTACATAAGCAAGACCGGCATCATAAAGTTTTGTAAAAATCCATTGTGTCCATTTATAATATTCAGGATCACTAGTTGCGATTTCTCTATCCCAATCATATGAGAAACCTAAAGATTTAATTTGTCCCTTAAATACCTCAATATTCTTTTTAGTAAATTCAGCTGGATGATGTCCTGTTTGAATAGCAAACTGCTCTGCAGGAAGTCCAAATGAATCAAATCCCATTGGATGTAAAACATTGTATCCTTGCATTCTTTTCATTCTTGAAACAATATCTGTTGCAGTATACCCTTCTGGATGCCCTACATGTAAACCATTCCCTGACGGATATGGAAACATATCCACACAATAATATTTTGGTTTACTATCATCGTAGCAGTCTGTTTTAAATGTTTTATGCTCATCCCAATATTTTTGCCATTTCGGCTCGATTTGTTTGTGATCAAACGGCATTTTATAATTCCTCCTTAAAATAAAAAAATCATCCTATCTAAGGACGACTTTTAATCGCGTTACCACCTTAGTTCCAAGTCTAAAAGACCTAGCCCTCAAAACTTTAACGCAGTTAACGACAACGACTACTTAATTCCCCGCTGCATCTCCTAGGTGAGTTCATAACCCGTTTTATCAGTTTCCACCAGCCACTGATTCTCTATAAAAAACGTCAATTACTACTAGTCCTATTCATCGACTTTCAAATACTAGAATATTATAACATAAAAAGGCTGATATGCAACAAATTTTATTACTAATAATTTGGTTGTTTTAATGCTTTAATAGGATCTAACCGGCCTGCCAAAAAGGCGGGAATATAGCTACTGCACAATCCAAAACATAATGCTCCTAAATAGATAACAATTACTAACTGATAATCAATTTGAATAAACGCTCCTGATAAATCAAGCTGCAGCTCATTTTCAACAAGCTGATTAATTAAATTAACTAATTGATAAAAAAATACATAAGAGCAGATAAACGCTCCACTAATTAAAGTAAAACTTTCTAATAAAACTAAATTCATGATCTGTAATTTACTCGCACCCATACATTTAAAAATACCGATATCTTTTGTTTTTTCTATAACAGACAAATATAACACTTCCCCAATTAAGAAACATGCTGCTACTATAGCCAATAAAGAAAATAGTAAAAGAACTCTTTGAATTTGTAACATAAATGTATCTATTCTTTCATTAATATTTTCTCCTGCAACTTTAAATTCAAATTGACTATACTGATCTTCTAAATCCATTAAAAGATCATCAAGATCCGCTTTGCTATTTAAATTGATCATAGCTAATTGAAACAATAATTGTTTCTTATCAATCGCAAAAGCTTGGCTAATATGATCGAGATTAGCTAATTCATTAATATAGATTGTGTCAAAAGCAGTTACATCTTTCCCTATTCCAACAACAGTGAGTGAGACTCCTTTAATTTGATCGTCCTTTAAATAATATCCATATAATTGTTGATTCAATAATTTTTGATAATCAGGATTAAGATGTGTTGCCGTTGTTTTTGATAAAACTATTTCATTACTATTTTTTGTTTCACGTCCTATTTCCAAATTCCTACTTTTTATTGGTTTAGTCATATCACTGATATAAATTGTTTTTTCAACTTCATAATCACTTTGCAGTGATACTCCCATAAATTCATAATCGGCTGGTTCCCCATAGATAAATTCATTCATATCTAAATTTGATAATGAAAGTAACTCATGATAACTAAGTAATTTTTTATGTACATTCTGAATCGAAATTAGTTGATTTGGAAATATAGAATCAAGCTGTCTTTTTATTTGGGTTTGTAATGATCCACTCAGTGTAAAGGTAATCATAATACAAATCAAAGCTACTGTAATACCAGATGATATTTTTAAATTTCTACCCAAATTAGCACGATATTGTAACAATGCCAGTTGATATAATTTTAATGGTGAATGCTGTTTGACTAAACGCGAATAAAAATGATTATTTTTATCCCGGCGATACTTCCCAATCAATTGTCCATTTTGCATAGAAAAGCATTGATCAGCATATTGATAAGCTAATTGCTCATTGTGCGTTATAACAATGACAAGTCGTTCCTTAGCTTCTGCATGTAATAATTCAAAAACCATCTTTGCATTTTTATCATCTAGAGAACCTGTTGGCTCATCACACAATAAAATATCAACATTTTTAATCATCGCCCGAAGTAATGCAACCCGTTGTTTTTGTCCACCAGATAAGATTTTGACCCTTTTTTTATTCAGTTTTCGGAGTTCTAATTTTTCTTCTTGATCTTCAACTGCTCTTTTATATGAAATTTTAGTAAAAAATTTTGCTAACAAATAATTTTCTTTGACATTTAGCCAATTAATTAAATTGAAATCCTGAAAAATAAAACCAATATGCCTACGACAATACTTTTTAATTTTTCGAATATCTTGATGATCAAATAATATTTCTCCTTCATAATCTTGATCTATTCCACCAATTAGATTTAATAATGTTGTTTTTCCGCATCCAGAATTTCCTACTATTATGATCAATCCCGTACTTGGTAATATTATGTTTAAATTTTTAATAATAGTTTCATCATATCTTTTAGTTAAATTTTTAATTTCCAGCATTTTAGTTCTCCTTTAACAATATGCTAATATCCATTCTGTTTATTTTAAGACTAGCTTGTAACCCTGCTAAATAACATGCAATTATATAAATAACAATCAACACTACATATAAATCATATTTTGTAAAAATATATTTCGGTAAGACAAACAACCTTGGAATGTTAAATAAATAATCACTTAAATCAAATAGCTCAATTAATCTTAATACGCCCATTGCTAAGATTGCTCCCGCACTTCCAATCAGCCCTCCTATCAAAATTGCTTCACGACAAAATAAATTAATTGCTTTACCTTTACCAAGACCATTAGCCAATAAAAGACTAGTATCTCTTTTTCGTTCAATAAAAATTGTTTTAAGAATAACTGAAATTAAAATTAATGAAATAGCAAAACTAATTACAATAAATAAGAAAATCACAAATCTAGTGATATCAAAAATTGATCGATAGTTGTCAATATAATCACCGTGTAGATTAATCAGCAAATAATCTTTTTGATATTCTTTTATCACAGCATCTACTTGATCACTATGAAATATTAAAACTGTTTTATCCAGGCAATCATCACTTAACTCTTCTTCTAAATACTGTTGTTCTAAATAAAGATTAACCCCTATATTAATATGATCATTAATGATTCCACTAATAGTGAATTCATATTCATCATCATTAATTTCAAAATTAATTCTCTCGCCTATTTTTAATTTATACTTCTTTGCCGTTGTCTGATTAATTAATATTTGATTCTCTTTTGAAGGATATTTCCCAGAAATATAATCTAACTTTTTAGTTTTAAATATCTGATATACCTCAACGTCTAACTCTTCATCATAACTGCTTAAAATTCCATTACTAAATACTAATTTGTAAGCAACATTTGCTATTTTATTATTCTTCTCAAATTTTTTAATTTCTTTGCGTTCAAAGATATTATTAATATAATCATTTTTTGAAACTTCAATAACTCTTTTTAATGGGTCTTCTTCAAATTTTTTTTCTAAATATTGCCATCCACCATTAAAAGCACTTAATAATAAAACAAAAGCTAGAATAATAAATATTTGTGATACAAACATCATTATTATCTTTTTAAATTGATATTTGAGTTGCCTTTTACAATAAAAAAGCAGTCGACCTGGCTGCTTTTTTATGATTATTGGTGAATATTTATGATATCGTTCATTACTAAAATTATAATAATTCTTTTTTTTATCAAGATCTACAATCATTTTTGTATATTGTTTAATTAATCGAGAATTATGCGAAATAACAATCACTAAATGCTCCTTGGCATACCTTTTTAAAAGTCTCATCACTTCAATACTTAATTTATCATTTAATGCTCCAGTTGGTTCATCTGCTAAAAGAATTGGTGTATTACACAAGAAAGCTCGAACCAATCCAATTCGCTGCTTTTGACCACCCGATAGTTCATCGGGATATCTTTCCAACAATTCAACTACTTTTAAAGTTCGACAATACTCCTCCAATTGACCAGACACTTGCTTTAAATCAATACCTTTTATTTTTGTAATTAAGATTAAATTCTCTTTTATTGTTAAAGCATTGACTAAATTATAAAATTGGTAAACATAACTAATATAATCACGTTGATACATTCTAATTTGTTGATAGTTGAGCCTATGCCCATCAATTAATACCTGACCATTGCATGGACGCTCAATTCCCGCAATAATGTTTAACAAAGTTGATTTCCCTGTACCACTTTGACCAACGATTCCTATCATCCCTCTACTTGGAAATTTAATTGTTAGATCATCAATAACGCGTTGTCTCTTTTTTCCATACTTATAAAATTTAGTAATATTAATAAGTTGTAATGCCATAACGTCCTCCTTATGTTATAATAGCAATGGTGATAAAATGAACTTATTTAAATATAGTGATGATAATAAACGCTATCATACTTTTAATTATTATCTGAAAAATAAATATCAAAGTAAAGTTGCCAAAGTTAGTTTGAATGCGGGCTTTACTTGTCCAAATCGCGACGGTACTAAAGGCACGGGCGGCTGTATTTTTTGTAGCAGCACTGGTTCAGGTGATTTTGCCGGAAATATCCAGGATTCATTAGAAATACAATTTAGTAATGTTAGTTTGCTTCTTCAAAATAAATGGCCAAATTGTAAATATATTGCTTATTTTCAAGCCAATACTAATACATACGGCCCATTAAAAAAAATCAAAGCTTGTATCGAACCATTTATCAATAAAAAAAATGTGGTTGCAATCAGCATCGCAACTCGGCCAGACTGCTTGGAAACCGATGTTTTAAATTATTTAGCAGAAGTTAATAATCGCTGCGATTTATGGGTCGAATTAGGTTTACAGACCATTCACGATCAAACAGGTGAACTAATCAATCGTGGCCATAATTATCAAGACTTCCTAGACGGCTTGAATAAATTACGAAAATTAAAAATTAATGTCTGTGTACATATTATCAATGGTCTACCTGGTGAAACATATGAAATGATGCTTGAAACAGCAAAGGCGGTTGGGCAGTTGGACATTCAAGCCTTAAAGATCCATATGCTTTATGTCATTGAAAAAACAAAATTACATCAGTTATATTTACAACAGCCTTTTAAAATCCTGAGTCGTGACGAATATATTGATTTAGTTGTCAAACAATTAAGTTACATCCCAGAAAATATTGTTATTGAAAGATTAACCGGAGATGGAAATATTTCAGATTTAGTCGCTCCCTTATGGTCAATTCGTAAAGTAACTATCTTAAATGATATTGATAAATTAATGGTTGCTAAAGATTATTATCAAGGTTGTAAAATAAAAAAGCCCATTTAGGGCTTTTTCTATTATTCAATTATTAATTACTAGTTTCAATTAAACCATAATCACCATCATTACGACGATATACGATACTAATTGAATCACTTTCAACATCACGATAAACGAAGAATGAATGACCAATCAATTCCATTTGCATGATTGCTTCTTCCATATCCATTGGTTTAGGGGTAATTGACTTAACCTTTACCAAGACATCTTCTTCAGATTCAACATCTTCAATTGAAGATAGGTTGAACGCAAGTTTATTATCTTTTGATTTACGACTTAGTCTAGTTTTGTACTTTCTGATTTGTCCTTCTAATTTGTCAACAACTAGATCCATAGCATTATATAGATCATCATCTACGACCTCTGCTCTTAAAAGTACATATTCAGTAGGAATCGTAACTTCAAGTTTTTGTCCATAAGGATAAACTCGACATAAAACTTTTGCTTCAACATTGTCACTTACGATGAAATACTTATCTAATTTAGATAGTTTTTCTGAAATCTTTGCTTCGATAGCCTCTGTGATTTCAATGTTTTTTCCTCTTACTGAGATTTTCATAAGAATTCCTCCTTTGTATAAACATATTATACAATATATATTTGTAAAATAACACTCAAATTATTGATAAAATTTCCCTAAATTTAACATAAACAAAAAACACTCGAATAAATCGAGCATTTTTATCTATAAATATTTTTTTAGAATTTCTACTTTATCTAACTCTTCCCATGGAAGATTGTTATCCCCACGACCAAAGTGTCCATAAGCAGCTGTTTTTAGATACAATGGTTGACGTAAATCTAACGTTTTAATGATTCCTCCTGGAGTTAAATCAAAGTTATCTCTGATTGCTTTTAGGATTATATCATGGTCAACATGTTCAGTTCCATACGTCTCAATAAAAATTGAAGTAGGTTCTTTAACTCCAATAGCATAAGAAACCTGAATTTCTAATTTATCACAAAGATTTGCCGCAACAATATTTTTAGCAATATAACGCAACATATAGGCAGCTGAACGGTCAACTTTGGATGGATCCTTTCCACTAAAAGCCCCACCACCATGGCGAGCAGCCCCACCATATGTATCAACAATAATCTTTCGCCCAGTTAAGCCAGTATCACCATGCGGTCCTCCAATAACAAAGCGACCAGTTGGATTGATCAGCACTTTATAATCAGTGTTTAAATTATATTTTCTTACAACTGCATCCATTATTTCTTCTTTAATATAACGTTTGAATTCAGTTTCATCAAAATCAGGATCGTGCTGAATCGACATTAAAATAGTATCAATTTTAGGAGTACTTTCGGTATAATCAATCGTTACTTGAGCTTTCATATCAGGACGGGCTGACTTAAATTCTCCAGTATCCTTTTTTTCAGTTGCATAACGAACCAAATGATGAGCAATTGAAATCGGCAAAGGCATATACCCTTTTGTTTCTTTACAGGCGTAACCAAACATGATTCCTTGATCCCCCGCTCCTCCAACTTCATCATTTGTTCCTAAAGCAATATCAGGAGACTGTAAATCCATTACTACCTGAACCTTGCAAGTCCGATAATCGATTCCTTTATCGCTATCATCATATCCAATGTCCTTTAAAACATCTCGAGCTACCTGCTCATAGTTAACTTCTGCAGTAGTTGTGATTTCTCCACCAATAACTACCAGATCAGTAGTAGCAAAAACTTCACAGGCCACACGTGAATTAGGATCTTCTTTTAAGCACGCATCAAGGATAGCATCACTAATTTGATCACAAACTTTATCAGGATGCCCTTTTGAAACTGATTCAGAGGTAAATAATACTTTTTCTTTCATTTTTCTTTCTCCTTCTACAAATAAAAAAGCTTCCTAAAGAGAAAGCATACATAGTTAGGAAGCCTTCTCTCATTGTTCAAGTATAAACTTGCTCAGTTAGGCACCTTCTAATTTAATATAGGGTTGCCACTACATCATCGATCTTCATCTAGTAGTTCTTAATAAGAGTCTTTTTTATTTATTTGTTCTATTTCTTCTTTAGTTAGTGACGTTATTACCTCAATAATATCGTCATCGAGTCCAATATCTAATAAGATACTGGCAATCATTTTTTGTTGCCTTACATTCTTCATATTATCACCTTAACTTAGTTTGCATAAATTAAAAAATAATATTCCTTAAAACAACAAATACATAATAATATATCTAAGACATTATTGCAAGCAATTTATTAGATACTAATATTTTAGCATGGAATGAATCTTTTTTTGTCTCAACTTTGTTTTAAATTAATACTCAGTTCCTTCTAAAATATTTTGCACTCCTAAAACTCCTGGTACTTCTTCCATTAAGATTTGCTCAACACCATCCTTTAAAGTTTCATCTAACATTGAACAACCCGCACAGGCACCTAACATCTTCACATAAACAATGCCATCTTTAAAATCTATTAATTCGATGTCACCACCATCACGATTTAAGTACGGTCTTAATTTGTTAATTACTTTTTCTACTTCTTCAATTGTACTTGTATTTTCCATTGTCCTTCACTCCTTTAGCACTTATCTATTTTACCACAAAAAAATTATTTTTAAATAAATATACACTTTAATTAAGAAAATTACTAGGATAATATGATTTTAACTAAAAACCATAAAAATCACTTAGATGATCTATATTATAATCGACTAACTGTCGGATGAAAAACACTGTAATGACGGTGTTGTAAAACAAGATACTTAATAAAGACCATTACTACTAAATATCCTATCTTCATCACTATTAATTCTTCATCACTATTAATTGTTTAACTTTTTTATTTTTTTTATATAAAAAAATGACTGTTTTTCTTTTGCAAGAATATATCAGCTATTACGGGATAAAAAATAGTGCATTATTTTTTCATTCTTCTTTTTATTTTGATATAATATATCCGGGAAATGAGTATAAGTCCCAAAACTCTCATTTCTCAAACATGCAAAAGGACATGTAACACAGATAAAGAGCCCCACTAAACTGAGGTTCTTTATCTGTCTGACAAATGTTCTAACTACGTACATATATGCTAAAATTACAAAGCTAGACACAATATTTTAATTTAAATATAAGGATTGATTTCTCACTCATAATGAAGTCAATCTTTTTAATTATGTTTTGATTTTTTGTTTTTAATAACAAAAATATCCCTCTATTTCCTACTCTGTTCTAATGATTCATATTCATAAAATATTTCATTCTTCATAAAAAATCCTCTATGACTTAATTACCAAAACAAAACTTTACTATAATACCTTCGCTTCTATCAAATTTTAGTCTCTCTATTAAATCATTATACTATCTGACCACTACCAAAATTAACAAAAATTTATTGTAAAATATTTTTTATTAGATATTTCAATATTACATTTTAACTTCATTAACTATTCAGCAGAACGAAAAGATAGCGTTTTCAAATTACTATGTTATAATAAAAGAATGATATGTGTGATATAAATGTGATATATCAGGAGGGGTGGTTATGATGAACAATAAAAATACTGCAAAGAAAATGTCGATTAATGAAAATGCTATTTTAGAAAAATATTTAAATACTCTGGCAACTCCAATTAGTAAACACAAACCTGATAAAAAACTCTCATTTATATGGGCAAATGATGCTTTTTATAAAATGACCGGGCATGAAAAAAAAGATTTTAAAATGATTTGGCAGGATTTAAAAACATACTACAAACCTTATACAGATGATTTTATTATTCTTGAAAATCAATTAGCAAAGTTGCAAGAGCATCGTGATTTACATCAAGAATGTATAATCCGAATTCCTTTTAGACATGATGAAATAAAATGGATTAAATTATCTATTTCACTTTCTTTCGAAGTAATAACAATTGCATATAACGATATTAGTAATTTAATCAATACACAGAATACACTCATTTCAACTAAAAATGTATATATAGATAACTTTCAATGGATGATTGCAGAAAATGCCGGAAATGTTTATATCAGTGATATTGACACATATGAACTTCTATATTTAAATAAAGTTGCATGTGAAACGCTTGGTACTAGAGCTGAACAAGCAATAGGGAAAAAGTGTTATGAAATCATACAAGGTAGAAGTCCCCCCTGTCCTTTCTGTACAAATAAATATTTAAAAAAAGATCAAACTTATGAATGGGAGTTTTATAACCCTTTATTAAAAAGAAATTTTATTATCAAGGATCGTATGTTGAATTGGCATGGCCACTCTGCCCGTATTGAGCTTTCCCATGACACTTATAGTACTGAATATAAGCTAGCAAAGAAAGATCAAGAACGAGAAGCAATTTTAAAAACCATTTCTGCCGCGATGGTACGTGTTGATGCAAGGAATTATTCTTCAATTCTCTGGTGCAATGATATTTTTCTTAAAATGATTGGTTATACAAAAGAACAATTTAAAAGTGAACGTTATGAGTTAAAAAGCTATATGCATCCTGAGGACTTAAAAAGAGCCAAGCAGATTGTTCATAAATTAAGAAATTCAAAAGAGAGCGTTGTATTCGAGGGACGAGTCTATACCCGTAATAAAGAAGAACGTATCTGGACACTGACATTATGCTACGTAGATGAAAGGGACAGCTGGGATGGTATCCCTTGTTTTTATAGTATGGGTCTAGATATTACAGATGAAAGACAAAAAATAAAGACATTACAGCATAAAGCAGAAAAAGATGCATTAACTGGGATATACAACCGCTCTGAAACCGAAAATCAAATAAAAAACTTTATTATTGAACATCATGACTCTAAGGGAGCACTCTTCATGATTGACACAGATAATTTTAAACAAATCAATGATACATTGGGACATATTGCTGGAGATATGGTATTAGGTGAAATGGCAACGGCTATGAAAAAGAAAGTACGTGATAGTGATGTCGTTGGTAGAATTGGTGGTGACGAGTTTATTATTTTCATGAAAAATATTACTAGCCACTTAGATGCAGAAAAGAAAGCTGAAGAACTACAAAAAACATTTGCCCATCTATTTGACAAAGAGAAAAGTAAGATTCAGGTAACAAGCAGTATTGGTATCGCTTTATATCCAAAAGATGGACATAATTTTTTGGAATTGTATGCAAATGCTGATAAAGCCCTTTACCAAGCCAAAATCCAAGGCAAGAATACATATATCGTATATAATGAAAAATCTTGTAATCAGCAAAGTATTACCGCATATTCTTCACTAGGTGCAACTATCGATTCACAACAATCTTATAGTGAAACATCTGTTTCATTAGCAGATTACGCCTTTCGTATTCTATTTCAAAACAAAGATTTAAAAACAGCTATTAATCTGATTCTTGAAATTACTGGAAAACGCTATGACGTAAGCCATGCTTATATTTTCGAAACCATGACAGACAAAGAACATTGCTCCAATACATATGAATGGTGTAATGAAGGGATCACCGCTGTAAAAGAACAACTACAAAATATTTCTTATCATGATATGGATGAATATGAAAGAGTATTCGATGAAAATTCTATCTTCTACTGTCATGATGTCACGTCATTAAGCAAAAAACAAAGACAACTGTTTGAAGCCCAAGGAATTCATTCTACACTACAGTGTGCGTATTATGAGCAGGAAATGATTGCCGGTTTCGTTGGCTTTGATGAATGTACAGGAAAACGAATATGGACAAAAGAAGAGCTTAGAATGCTTACTCTCATATCGCAAATTATATCAATCTTTCTAAAGCATAAAGGATTAAGTGACCAAGTATCAAAATTGTAATCTAGTTATTGTTTTAGACTACTAATAAATAAAATATATCAGTAATTTAAAGATATTTAGAAAATAATCTTATATACACAAATAGGCTGGACAATAATTCCAGCCTATTTATATTCATTAATTCTCTAATCGTCTTTTAAAACTAGTAAAGCCATCTTACTTCTACCAGCAAATCATTCATTTCCTTTTCACATAATTTTAGAATAACTATTCTTCTACTACATTCTTTAAATTGTTATTCCTGGTTCTAGATGGCGCAATACTTTATTCTTAGCTTAAATTTAATTTTAACAACCTTAAAAATGTATTCTTTTACTTAATAAAAAAATATACTAAATTTATTGAATCTATTGCCTTATCAATGATTTTTGTATTATTTATAAAAAATGAAATAATTTTATTTATTTTGTGCTATAATATCCACGCAGGGAGTGATTATTAAATGAGCCAAAAGATTAAACGCGGTGATATCATTGATGTCAAAATTACTGGTATCCAGCCATATGGAGCTTTTGCCAGTTTACCAGATAATTCAACAGGATTAATACATATTTCCGAAATATCTGATAAATTCGTTAAAAGCATCGATAGTTTTGTTAAGGTGGGTGAATCAATCAAAGTAAAAGTTATTGATTTTGATCAGGAAACTAACCATGCTAAACTTAGCTTGAAAGCCATTGATAATCGTTATCGTAGACGCAATAAACGTGTTTACTATAAGAATCCTAGACGATTAATCGTTGAAACGCCTAATGGTTTCAAACCATTAGCTCTTGCCATGGAAAAATGGCTTAAACAAGGAATCACGGAGGAAAGTTAAAATGATTACATTAGATTTATCTAAAGCTAAATTAAGCGAGGATTTAGAATCATACAAGGACAAAGTAAAAGAAATCCATGATATGATTCACAACAAAACTGGAGCTGGTAATGATTTTCTTGGGTGGGTTGAATTACCTGAAAATTATGATAAAGCTGAAGTTGAATTAATTAAAGAAACAGCTGCTAGTCTAAGAGAAAAAACAGATGTGTTACTAGTTTGTGGTATTGGGGGATCTTACTTAGGTGCACGTGCAGCAATTGAAGCAATCAACGGATTATATCCAACTAATGATGTTGAAATCATTTATGTAGGAAATACTTTTTCATCAAATTATATTAAACAAGTAGCTGATTATATTAAAGATAAGGATTTTGCTATCAATGTAATTTCTAAATCAGGTACAACTACAGAAACTTCTATCGCATTTAGAATTTTCAAAGAAATGTGCGAAACTAAATACGGTAAAGTTGGAGCTAAAGAAAGAATCGTTGCTACAACAGATAAGGCTAAAGGTGCATTAAAAACTTTGGCTACTGAAGAGGGATATACGACATTTGTAATTCCTGATGATGTTGGTGGCCGTTATTCAGTTTTAACACCAGTAGGATTATTCCCAATCGCAATGGCTGGAATTGATGTAGATGCAATGTTAAAAGGTGCTAAAGATGCGATGGAAAAATACGGTAATGCTGATCTTGATCAAAATGATGCTTATAAATATGGTGTTGCTCGTCAGATTTTACACAAAGCCGGATACCCTGCTGAAATGTTTGTAACTTACGAATTACAACTAGCTATGGTAGCTGAATGGTGGAAACAACTTTACGGTGAATCAGAAGGTAAAGAAGGTAAAGGTATCTTACCTACTAGTGCTACTTTCTCAACTGATTTACATTCTTTAGGACAATTTATCCAAGAAGGTACAAAAGTTCTTTATGAAACAATCATGCAAATTAAAGAACCAGCTGGAGATATCACTATTCCTAGTGATAAAGATGATTTAGATGGTCTTAATTATTTAGCAGGTAAATCTGTAGACTATGTAAATAAAAAAGCTTGTGAAGGAACTGTTGATGCTCATGTTAATACTGGTAATGTACCTAACATTTTGATTACTTTAGATAAAATGGATGCTTATGGTTTTGGTTACATGGTATATTTCTTTGAAATGTCATGTGCTATGTCTGTATATTTACTTGGTGTTAATCCATTTAATCAACCAGGTGTTGAAGTGTACAAAGCAAATATGTTTAAATTACTTGGTAAACCAGGCTATTAATTATTATGACGATCTTTGATCGTCTTTTCTTTTGCATAAATATTTAAAATATGGCCAAAATGTAAAAGAAGTGCTTATTATATTAAACTAATTATAAAAAAATTAATTTATTATAATTTTTTTTATTGACTAATTGAAAAGTAAATGATAATATATTTAGGCACCAAGGCACTGGAGGTTTAGCTCAGTTGGGAGAGCATCTGCCTTACAAGCAGAGGGTCAGC
>ERZ507044.133-NODE-133-length-61513-cov-10.5223_pt1 | contig 61513 bp, 61 predicted proteins | sample MGYA00512870_ERZ507044 | MGnify/ENA metagenome assembly ERZ507044
GTCTTCTTTAACGATAAGGGACATTCTGGCGGTTGCCCAGCTTTTGACAACCAGCCTGGACTGCATCTTAAAAATTATAGAACTCAAAAGAAAAAGTGCCGCAATCAGTCGCAAAGATCATCGGCACTTATCTGTCCACCACTTCTCAAATAAGAGATAGTGTCTGACGGGTATCGCTTTCTCAAGCGTCCCTACGCTTATAGTATATTCCATTCCTGAGTTATTTCAAGAACTTTTTATTTATTTTCTCTGAGTTGTCGCTCGCAAAACAAAAGAGGTGAAAATCTGTTTCCCCTTATTATCCAAAAAAACAAGTCCTCATCTGTGCCGCGGCCTACCAACACCGAATCGTTAACTCCATATCTTATAAGCAAAATTTCAGTATCGCAAAATTCTTCCTGCTGCCACTGTGGAAGCCTGCCTCTCCATTAATTTCTTCCGTTGCCAGCCATTCCACGCAAAAACCGCAGCGGATTTCGCTGCGGTTGCCTTCTTTCCTGATTTCTGACTTGAAAAAACCAGAGATCCGTGACTTAGATGAAATATTCAACAGACTTCTTCGCCGACAGCTTGCCTTCGATAAAGTCACGTTTTACTGCGGTATCATACGAGCGCGCGTTATACTCGCAGACAAATGAACAGCGCATACAGTTGATACACTTGGTCTCATCAATTTCCAATGTCTGCGGATCAATGGCTCCGGTCGAACAATTCGCCGCGCAGGCTCCGCACTGGATACAATTTTCCGCTTTGAATTCTTTCGGTGCTGCTGAGATTTCCTTCGCGAAATCAACTTCCGGCGTTCCTTCAATCGTGATCGCTTCAACAGTTCCGCTGTTCAGTTTATCCATAACCTTGCCCGCGAATTCAGCCATGATCTGATTGTCTTCAACATTTGGACGGCTGTGTCCCGCTTTGGCAACGCTGGCAAAGACATGCGGCGTTACCAAACCGATTGCGCCAACGACGACAAAACCCTGCTTGGAAACAATACTCGCAATGTTGGCATAGACGTTCTCCGCTGCGCGGTTTCCAAAGGCGCAGACGACGACGCACGGGGTGTTATCGCCCTTTAAGTTTGTAAACAAACCTTCGATCATCGGAATCTGTCCGCCATACGACGGCGCAGCGACGATCGCCAGATCCTCAGCCGCAAACGTCACTTCTTCTGTCCGGGATGCCGCGTTGGTCAAATCCGCAAACTCTACATCATCAGAGAACTTCGCCGCTAACATCGCCGCGGCATTCTTTGTTCCTTCTGTCGGCGAAAAAACCGCAACCTTTACATGTTTGGATTTCGGCGCTTCCTGCGGTGCCGGCGTGTTTTCCTCAGCGCAGCCGGCCAGTCCCATCAGCGCAGCCCCAGCCGTCAACGCAGCGGTTCCTTTAATAAAATTTCGACGTGATATTTCCTTCTTCATTTCTATTTCCTCCTCGTCTCTTCCATTGTATCAGGGTTTGTTCATTTTTCAACAATCAAACGATTATTTTTACAATCAATGAGTTATTTTATTTTGATCTTTGAGAATTATGCTATAATGACAGGCAAAGAGGACATGTCTATGAATGAACATAACGCTCTATTAAAGAAATCCCGGATGACCCGCTACTTTATCGACGCGGTCGTCTCACTGTCGGATGACATGCCGGTCGATGCGATCACGCTGCGCCAGGTCGCTGCCGCCGCCGGCTACAACAGCGCGACGCTTTACAACTATTTTCAAAATATGAACCAGCTGATCGCCTTCACGCTGATCGACCGAATGAGCCGGATCTGGATCGACGCTTCAAAGTTACAGGAACAGCTGAACGGCTCGCTCAATCACTACCTGGGCCAATGGCTCGCCCAATGCCGTGAATCTTTCCAGCATCCCCAGCTGTTTCTATATTTTTTCCAACTGGAAGAAAAAGCGCTGATTTACCAGCGAATTCCAGACTATTTTGCGGTCTTTCCAGAGATTCGCGAACAGCTCAGCGCCCCACTGTTGGCACAGACTGGAGAAACGGACTTTGCACGAAAGAATCAGAATATCCTGCTTCCCTGTGTAGAGGAAGGTTATTTCCTGTCGGCCGATGTGGAAAACCTGATCGCGGCAGCTGATATCCTGTTCGGCGGCATTCTCTTACAAATTCTGCGCCATCGCACAGATTCACAAGCGCCAGTTCACTACACTCAGATTTTTTTCCGTTTCCTGCATTCATTCACTGACGCTTATCGGCAAAAAGCAAGTCCGGAAAGTGACTGGTTGTACGAACAGATCGAACGCTGGGATCCTTCTTTCTCATTTCTTAATTCCTTTTTCATCTAACTTTAATCCTCTTATTTTCAAAGCTTTCTCCCGGGCATCACTCGTTTCGGGAGTTTTTTTCCTGCTTCTTCATTTCTTTCCTCCGCCGCCTTCCTTCTTTAAGGGAAAATGATGTTCTGTCTTTTCGCTGGTCTTGCTTTCACTCCACAATTAACGTTGTTGCAAAAAGTCCGCGGCTGATGGAAACCCTTCGCCAGATTCAACAGTTTTCAGTTTTGTTTGCGTCTGGCGTAAACAAAAAGGCATACGATCATGCCTTTTTATTCGGGGAGATTATGAAAGAGCTGAATTTCTCGCTTTAATCCTTGGATGCGATGCTCCAATTTTTCGCAGGAATCCTCCATTATTTCATCTGATCCGCAAAAAAGTGGACAGTTGCCTCGACGACGGCATTCTGGACGTCCGGATCGCTGCCGAATTCCCCGGCCCCAAGCGAGTGCGTGCCGCGCGGCACATCCAGATGGGTTGTGATTTTAGTATTGACCGCCGCTTCAAAGATCGGATCCGTGATCGTCTTGGTTACGGTGTTATCCTGCCCGCCGGTGACCACCATCAAACTGCCGGTATAGGCGCTGAGATTGCCCATCGGTTTGGCTTGCGCGGACTGTTCTAAGAAGTCGTGCGCGACCGGAACCTCCTGATTCCAGATCCGGATAGTAGCAACGCCGCTGTCCGCGGATTCTTCGATCAGTTTTCTAATCGTTTCCTCATTCCCCATGCTTGTCAGCGACTTCAGCCCGTCGGCCGCCGCCGGCGCCCATAAGACGGTCGTTCCGACCTTTTCCTCGCTTAAATACAGCGAAGTCACGCGGCCGCCCATACTGTACCCCAGCATCCCGAGGCGGTCTTCGTCAATCTTGTAATTCGCACGGGCATACGCGAAAACGCTGGCGACGTCGTCGTGCATATTTTCCAGCGTGTAGGCCATAAAGTCTTCCTGACTTTCACCGCAGCCTGGGAAATCCAGCCGGAGACTGGCGATACCTTGTTCAGCCAGTCCTTTTGCGACATCGGTAAACGCTCCGCTTTCTTCCTTGCTGCCCTGAAATCCATGAGCGAAAACAACTAACGGATAACCCGCTTCCGGCATGTCCGCCGGCAAATCCAGAACAGCCTGAATTTTGATGCCGCGGGCGGAATCGATCTCAACCTTCTCGCTGGTCGGCATTTTCACTGTTTCCGGGAGCTTCTCCGGATCGGACGTTGGAGTTGAGTCCTGCGCGGGCGAAGAAGCGCAGCCGGCTAAGCTCAGGCACAGACTTGCCGCTAATAAGCCATAGCTCCAGGACTTCATAACTCTGCACCGTCCGTTTCGATGACATGCTGAAACCAGGCATAGCTGTCTTTTTTCACCAGCTTGCGCGTACCCTGACCATTATTGTCCACATCGACATAAATCAGGCCGTAGCGTTTTTCCATCTCGCAGCTGTTGCCGCTGACGATATCGAACGGCGACCACAGCGTATAAGCAAACAATTCCACTTCATCTTCTATCAGTTTCCGCATCTGCGCGATATGCTCGCGATGATAGGCAATGCGGTAATCGTCATGAATCTGACCTTCGCTGTCCAGCGTTTCTTCCACGCCGATGCCGTTTTCCGCGATCATCATCGGTACATGATAACGATCCCAATAGGAGCTCATCGCGATATACAGTCCAGTCGGATCAATCGTCCACCCCCATTGCGTTGCTTTCGTAAACGGATTGGCCACCTTCTTGCCGGAAGCATCGACGCAGTGTGAATAATAATATGCCACCGCCAGGAAATCCATCGTGTTTTCCTTGATCAGCTCCGCATCACCCGGCTCCATCCGAATTGTAATGTGATGTTCCTTAAAATAACGTTTGGCATATCCCGGATATTCCCCGCGCAGCTGCACGTCGGAATAGAAATAATCCTTCATCCGGTTCGCCTCTAACGCCTGCTCGCAAGCTTTCGGATCGCTGTTGAGCGGATAAGTCATCTGATCGGCAAGCATGACGCCGATCTGGATCTGCGGATCAATCGCCTTCGCTGCCCGGACTAACAGCGCGTTTGCCACAAATTCGTGATGAACCGCCTGATACTTCGCTGCCGTGAAGTCCTCGTATTCATCCATGATCATGCCTAACGAGCTGAATGATTCGCCGAAGATCAGATTGATCTGGTTGACAGCGATCCAGTACGGGACTAAATCGTGGAACTGTTCAAAGCAGGTCCGGGCATAATTCACATACATTTCGATCGTCTCACGGCCATACCAGCCCTGATGATGCTGGACGATCGCCAGCGGCATATCGTAGTGCGACAGCGTGACAATCGGCGTGATCCCGGCCTCATGCAAGGCTTCAAAAACCTGGCGATAATAGGCAATGCCCGCCGCATTAGGCTGTGCGTCGTCACCATTAGGGAAAATGCGCGCCCAGCTGATGCTCATGCGGAAGGCCTTAAAACCCGCCTGCTTCATCAGCTCAATGTATTCCGGATAGCGATGATAGAAATCAACCGCCTCATGCTTGGGATAATGATGAACCGGGTGATCGGAGAAAACATCCGCCACCCGTTCCGTCAAGGATTGCCGTGTATAATTGACGTTGCCGCCATGCGCGTCGTGAACCCGGCAGATCTGGATATCAGCGACATTAACGCCTTTGCCGCCTTCCTGCCAGCCGCCCTCCATCTGGACTGCCGCGCTGGCGCCGCCCCACAGAAAGGTTTCCGGAAACTTCGCCATCGTTAACCCTCCTTTTCCGTCAGCTTCCGCATGACGACTTCAAAAGTCAGAATCAGATCGGCAGTCAGCTCGATCTCGCTGTTGATCGTCATCAGCGTATCCTGAGCGTGATTAAATAACATGCTGTATTCATAGCGGATGCCGCGGGCTTCATTCTGGATGATTTCCGTCTGTGCCCGATGCGCTTCCGCAATTTCCTTTTTCGCCATTTCCAACAGCACGTGGGCTTCAGTGAAATTCATTTCCCGCATCGCTTCGCGGGCCTGCTTGGCATAGTTGCGGGCGTCGCCGGCGTGCAGGATGATTCCCATCGCGGCGCTGACCAGGGCTGGCTGTGTGTTTTGTTCGCTCATGCTTCTTCCTCTTCCTTCAACACTTTCATTTCGTGGGCCTTAAAGAAAGGATACCAAATAACCCAGGATACCGCAAACAGGACAACTTCCAGCAATATGACCCGGAAATCCCCATGTGTCGCCAAGAAGGAACAGATCGGCATCGGCAGCTGATTGACGTTCATGACGGCATGTGGAATGGTGACCAGTCCGGCCTTTAAGACAAACCAGACGATCGTCGGGATAACCAGCGAGTTGATCCACATCGGCAGCATCAGAATCGGATTCAGCGCGATCGGCGCACCGTAGACCAGCGGCTCATTGATATTGAACAGTGATGGGACCAGCGCCACTTGACCGAAGCGCTTCAGGCGCTTGCTTTTGGAACGGCACATCATGACATTCAGCGCCAGCGTCACGCCCATGCCGCCGATAAAGATAACGCTGAAGGTGATATTGGAAGTATAGATATTGGCCGGCGCCAGCCCGTTGGCAAAGGCTTCCGCATTGGCGGTGATGCCGGCCAGCGCGATCGGTGTCGTGATCGGATTCATAAACCAGCTGTTGACGCCGAAGGAATAGAAGAACGCCGGAATGAAGATACATAACAAGAAGCCCGGGAACGTCTGTCCAATCGCGATCAACGGACTGAACAGCTGCGTGATCAACGCGAACAAATCAAGGTTCAGGCCATAGATCAAGGTCGTGGTCAGCACGAGTACGACAATGCCCGGGATGACCTGGTTCAGCCAGCGGACTAAGAAATCAGGAATCGCTTCCGAATCCTCAAACCAATGCAGCTTGAAGTAAAGATTACTGATAACAATCGTAACGATCCCCGCGAAGAACGCCGGAATCATACCGGTCCCGCCAAAGCGGCCGAAAGCCACCTGGAACTGGAAATTTTCGATTGACGGACGGATGATCATCATGAACATCATCAACGAGATCAGACCTGTTGAAACGCCATATTCGCCGAAGCCATATTCCTTCGCGCCATGATAGCCGACTAAGAAGACCAGCGTCAGCGACATAATGCCGAAGCTAAACGTGTATACCGGCGATAAATCCGGCAAGAACGGCAGATAACCGGCGATCAGATTGTAGATGGAGATCAACGATCCCAGCAACAGGATCGGAACGTTCGCCATCAGTGCGCTGGAGAGTGCCTTGATGATTTTTTTGTCCATAAACTTGGCAACTTTCGGGGCAAAATCGCTGCCCAGCCATTGAATCAACTTATCCATGATTGAATTCTCCCTTATTCTTCTTAATTGCTTCCATGCTTAATTCCATCAACCCTTTGCCATCCAGTCCGGCGTACATTTCCTTGGGAATGACGATCACCGGCACATGATACGGCTCGCACAGCTGCGTCATCTCCGCTTTTACATATTCCAGATGCGGACCTAACAGAAGCAGGTCGATCGCGTTCACATCATCCTGAACGCTGTTCTTGTTTTTAGCTTCGATCTTGGCGACGACATTCATTTTCTTAGCGGCGATCCGCATTTGCTGAGCGAGGAATCCGCTCGACATGCCCGCGCCGCAGCACAGCAGAATTCTGATTTTATCCATCTTGATTTTCCCTTCCTTTTCGTATGAGAACCGGTTCTTACGCTCTCATTATTGTCGATAAAGGGATTCCTTTCCACTCGCTTTTTTCACCACTGGTGTGAAAACTCCAACAATTTCATGCCTGCGGTGAATTTCATTGATTGAACCCGGCGGGAACTCATGCGTATAATAAAATCAACAAAGCGTCCGTGTTCAACCGGGATTTGTTCTCAAAACAGGCGGCTGCCGGATAAAAGATCCGGTATTCAGTGTCTGCCGAATAAGCAAACCGATACACGACAGCCATCCAAAAATACCGTAATTCTCATTTTATCCAATCGGAAGGAGGGAAACCGAATGGATCCAATCAAAGAGAAAATCATCCAGCAGCTGCAGAAGCAGCCGGAGCCGATAAGCTCGACCAGTCTGGCGGAGCAGCTTCATGTCAGCAGCCGGACGATCAAGAATCACATCAAGGGGATCAATCAGGAACAGCCCAATTTAATCCAGGCGACGGCGAAAGGGTACATCTTAAATAAACAAATGCCGCTGCCGGTTCCGGAAGAAACACCGGCGCAGTCCTATGAGGAGCGGTTTTCCTACATCACGCATCTGTTTTTTGTCGATCATGCGTCCTCGCTGAATCTTTACGATTTGTGCGATGAGCTGTATTTGAGCTATTCTTCGATGAAACAGCTGATTTCCAAAGTCAATCAACAATATGCTGCTTACGATTTGTCTTTAAAATGCAAGAACGATGCGATTTTTCTCATCGGCACTGAGCGCAACAAACGCCGCTTTCTGACGCAGACCTTATATAAGGAGGCCGCTGGACACTTTGTCGACGCCGCGATGCTGAAAACGCATTTCCCGGAAATTGATATCGCGTATCTGCAGACGACGATGCACGATATCTTCATGAAATATAATTGTTATATCAACGACTTCGGGTATACCAACCTGCTTTTACATATCACGGTTATTCTTGACCGGATCCTCAACGGCAACGCCTTCAGCGAAACCGACGGCCGGCAGGAAACAGTCCATCCGATCTGTGAGGAATTGATCGCTACTTTTTCCATCCACTTCAGCGTACAATTTAATCCGCTGGAGCGGCAGAATATGAACGAGCTGATCACCGCAAACATCAATTTTATGCAGCGCAAAGATGATGAAACATTAAAAACAATCGTCGGACCGCAGATTTTCACGCTGACGCATGAAATTATCGACGAGATCAACCGCCGTTATCACCTGCAGCTCAACAAGGAGACATTATTGGTGCCGTTGTCTTTGCATTTCAAGAATCTGTTCTACCGTTCTCAGCAGCAGACCAGCCTGAAAAATCCATTATTGGAAACGATTCAATCCTCCTGTCCGCTGCTTTACGACTGCGCGATCTGCATTACGGATTATCTCGACGAACATTTCAACATTCAGATCAGTCCCGATGAAACGGCCTATCTGGCAATGCACATCGGCGCGGATCTGGAACGGCAGCAGAAGGACATCAAGAAGTTGAAATGCGCGCTGCTCTGTCCGGATTATCAGCAGAATCAGCAACAGATTTACAACTGTTTGTTAATCCATTTTGATTCAGATATCATTATTCCGACGGTAGTTTCGTTTGAGGAGGAGTTGGAGGATAAAAGCTACGAGCTTCTGTTTACCACCGTGCCGGTCCATGCGAACCGGGGCTTTACGATCCTGCTTCCGCCGATGATCAGCGCGATGAATCTCAAAGAGATTTACAGTCAAATTCAGACTGTTCTGGACCGCAAAAAAATGCAGATTCTGACGGAATATTATCCGCAGTTTTTCTCGCCTGCCTTATTTTATCTTGACAAACAAGCGGACAGCCGGCGCGAAGACATCCTGAAAATTTTATGCCGGAAGCTGCATAATGAACAATTTGTTTCTTCTCACTTTCTGGATGAAGTGCTGAAGCGGGAGCAGGCAGCCTCCACCGCTTTCGGACAAATCGCAATTCCCCATTCGATGAAAATGGACTGTGAAAAAACCGGACTGGCCATCGCCATTTCTCCCGGCGGCATCCAATGGGGAGCACAGCGCGTGCATATCGTTTTATTGATCGCGATCAATGAGAAAGACTCGCACTTGTTTAAGGAACTCTACGAAGCGTTAATCCTGCTTTTCTCCGATCCGTCCATTCTTGAGGTCCTGCGCCAATGCAAGACCTTTGAGGAATTTACCAATGTCATCTTCAGCTTTACAATGTAATTTACTGTTTCAATAAAGCTTCAGGATTGGCATATCAACGTTAAAAAGCCAGGAACATTCCAGTTCTTTCTGATTTCAGATCTCTTTCTTGTTGAAACGACGAAACTCCCGTATTTCTCAAACGGGGGTTTTTTATATTTCCGAATCAGCGGCTTTAGAAAAAACAGCGTCTTCTGAATTTCCCCTAGCTCAAGCTTTTCTTGTTATCAGTCTCGTTCTTTATCTTTTAGCGGATTTTATAAACGAAAGGCTGCGGCGATGTGATCTGATTAGCAGCTGCCTTCCAATTTTCTCTTTGCCTCGGCACTTTCAGCCCTTTTCACTTCAGCCCAATTTTTCCTTTTGCGATATTTCGCCTTCCTCGGGAATTGGGTGAAAACATGCTATAATGATTAAGAAACCACCGCAGGCTATACAGCCTGATTCTCTTAGCAAATTGAAGACCGCAGTGGCTGAGCTTCCTTTGATGACCGGGAAACAGCGGTGCGGACAGGGAATCGCAAATGAAAGGGACGACGTAAATATGAATACAGAAAAACGGAAATCCGTTGAAGATTACCTCAGTTCATTCCCGGATAAACAGCGAAATCTGTTAAATCAGCTGCGGGCACTGATCAAAAAAACGATACCTCAGTGTGAGGAAAAGTTGTCCTGGGGTGCACCGACATATATGCTGGAAGGCCGTTATTGCCTGCAATTTGCCGGGAATCAAAAGCACCTGGGTTTCTATACGAGTCCAACAACGATCAGACAGTTTCGGACTGATTTAACCGCCTATAAAACCAACGAAAAAAACACGCTGCAGCTGAGCTGGGATCAGCCGCTTCCTGAAGATTTACTGATCAAGATGATCCAGTTCCGCGCGGAAGAAGTCCGGCAGGAGGCTCTGAAATGAAGCTGAAAGCGGGCTGCCATGTTCCCTTTGCCGAACGTTTGCAGGAAGAATATAAAATCAATGGCGATCAAATTACAGCCAACGTCGGAACCGATAAGATCGAATCCGTAATGCAGCATTTCATCGCGGTCCACGAAGAACCCCTTTTCTTTATCCTGGAGCTGCCCACTCAGGCCAGAAATGAACAGGAAATCCGACCGGGCGTCGTGGAAAAGCTGCATGTTGATGTGTATTATCTCGACGGCTGTTCGCAAGCTGCGGCGCTCGCCCTTTTAAAGCAAACGGGGCCGCTTTTGTTTGAAGACGGACTCTCGACCTTTGGCTTTGGCGGTTTGCAGAGCGGCGATGAAATTTTGTTCAGCAAATATAACATAGTAACGATCTTCAGCCAGAATCTTCAAAGTTACGCCGAGTTCTTCGCAGCGCATCAAATGCGCGAAAATCCTAATCTGCTTACGGCCTGGGATCTCTTTTATCCGCAGCATCCCGGCGTCAGTAAAACCGTCACGGTTGAGGGGAAGGACATCTATTCCATCCCTGAGCAATTAAAAGATTGGGGACTGTATCTGGCTCAGCGCCGGGAAGAAAACTAAGCGGAATATTGATCGCTCTAAAAGAAAAAGCAAGTAGAAATGAGGTCACTCTATGAAATACTTTTCGATGTTAATCAAACCGGCGTCCAGCTTATGCAACCTGCGCTGCCGTTATTGTTTTTACTGCGACGTCGCGGAAAACCGAAAGATTCCTTCCTACGGCGTGATGAGCGAAGAAACGATGAATATTCTGATCGACAAGACGCTGGGCTTCTTCCGTGAAGAAGTGACGATCACCTTCGCCTTTCAGGGTGGGGAACCCACTGTGGCGGGGCTGGACTATTTCCGCCGGTTTATCCGCCGGGTCAACCTGAAGAAGAAGAGCTACCACCAAATCCAATACGCGCTGCAAACCAACGCGACACTGCTCGATGACGAATGGGTCCGCTTTTTGAAACAGAATCGTTTTTTAGTCGGGGTATCGCTGGACGGCTACGCCGCGCATCACGATGCGATGCGCCCGGATGCCAAAGGTCAGGGAACGTTTGCCCGCATTTTGGAAAACATTGAAAAGCTGCGTCAGGCAAAGATTAATTTCAACATTCTGACGGTATTAACCCGTCAGCTGGCGGAGCATCCGAAAGAATTATTTGATTTCTATCTGAGACAGCATCTCGATTATATCCAGCTCATTCCCTGTCTGCCGCCGCTGGAGGATCAGAACGATCCTTATTCCCTGACGCCGCAGACCTTCTTCCGGTTTTATGATGAATTTTTCCAGCTGTGGCTGGAAGAATTAAAACAAGATCACTACATCAGCGTGACCTTGTTTGATAATCTGATCCCGCTGTTCGACGGTGTCCCGCCGCAGCAATGCGGTTTTCTGGGCTTCTGCAGCATGCAGTTTGTCGTAGAGAGCGACGGCAGCGTCTATCCATGCGATTTCTATGTGCTGGACGAATACAAACTGGGCAATCTGCGGGATTGCAGCCTGGCGGATTTATCGAAATCAAAGATCCTGTCCGGCTTCCTGCAGGGGCCGCGCCGATCAACAAAGCTTTGCGAAACCTGCCGCTATGCACAAATCTGCCACGGTCAGTGCAAGCGCCTGAATATTTGTTACTTCGACGAGGAATTCTGTGGTTATCAGGCGTTCATTCAGAAACATGAAGCGATACTGACACAGCTGGCGATGATCCTGCGCAGACAAGCGTAAACATAAAACGATCATCGTTTAAAGAAACAAAACAAAAAAGCATCGAATAATGGGAATGAAATAAATTTTGAGTCAGCTCTCCGGCTGACTTTTTAATTGACCTCCAAAAAACAGACGGTTTTCTCCGCCGTCTGCCCGCATTATTCCTGCTTTACCGGATGTCCAGCACGGCATTTGCGACCCAGCCCAGCTGACCGTTTCTTTTGCAGAACGACCGATCGGCAAAGGTTTGAATAACCGCCACTTCCTGCCCTTGACGCAAAGAGAGCCAACAGCTTGTGCTGTTAAAACAATGCGGCTTGCCGTCGATCATCCGCAGCGCACTTCGGGGGATTTCCAACAGACGGTGAGTTCGTTGATGCCGCACGCGCAGAAATTCGCCAGCTTCCTCCAGCACTTCGATTTCACTTTCAAAATACCGCACGAATACCTGCTGATCCTTCGGCGTGCCCGCTTGATCGGCAACAACCCGCCGCCGCGGCAAACGATCCACGCTGACCGTCTGAAACTGCTGAAAGTCGCCGTTGTGAACGATCAGGGCATTCAGCTGACCATGCGCATGCATTCCGCATCCGCCGTCGATCGCCAGGATATTCCGATCTTTCAGAAAATGCACGCCGCAATTTCCCTGTCTGTCACTCAGCGCCACTGTCGGCATGTGGCCCACGATCACCGGGAACGGAAATCCCACGGCAGACTTCAACAAAAAATCATTATCTTTTAAAATCAGGCGCGGATCGTTATTTAACAAATGCTGAAGGTCCTGAATACTGGAATGCACCGCAGCATAACCCGAACCCGCGGCGATCAGCGGCAACTCTTGCAAAAACGCAAATTCCGCGGCATACGCGCCTGTCAAGCGCTGACGCAGAGCCTGAAAATCGGTCTTTTCATCCATTGTCACGCCCTGTTTTCGAGCCATCTCGCTGATCAGCGACCGCCGCGTCCGCAGATAACTCAACTTCATCGGCAGCGGTATTTTATCTTCCAGCAGTTGTTCCGCTTCATCATTATTTCCCTTTAACACGATAACCCGTTCGTTGCGGGCCAGTGTCATCACCAGCCGCAGCGTTTCCAGACTGGCGCTGCCTTTCTCAATCAGATCCCCCAACAGAAACAGGAAATCTTTCCCCGGAACATAGTCAGCCTTTTTCAACAAAGCTTCCAGCAAGTCTTTTTCACCATGGATATCCGAAATGAAAAGCGCCCGATAGGAATGAAGATCCTGAATTCGAAGCTGTGAACGATCCAGCATCAGCCGCGGACTCCGCTGTGTTTCAGCCAGGTTCCCCGCTGATAATAAAGAAACAACGTCACGGCCGACAATGTCCAGGTCAGCGGATAGCTCCAGAACACGACGACGATCGAATTGACAAACATCATCGCCACCGCCAGGAATACCTGCCGGATGATGCAGTAATAGAAGACGTTGACCAGCATCGGCACAGTCGTATTGCCCGTTCCGCGCACCGCGCCGGTCAGCACCTGCGCCACATTGAGAATCGAATAGAACGGCACCAGTGTGCGCATCATCCACGATCCATAATAAATCACGTCCGCTTCCTGTGAGAACATCCGAATGCACAGATCCGAGAACAGATAGGCCGGAATTCCGATCGCGATGACAATGCCGATTCCCATAAAGATACAGGTGGTAATGCCCTTTTTAACCCGTTCAATCTGATTCGCGCCCATGTTCTGTCCGACAAACGTCGTGATTGCCAGCATGAAGCTGTTGACCGGCAGACCGAGGAAATTATCAAACTTGTTCGCCGAGCTGAAACCGGCGATCGCCGCCGAGCCAAACCGGTTGACATATGACATGACGAGCACGTTGGAGAAGGAAACGATCATCTGCTGCAGACCGCTGGGAATTCCCAGCCGCACAATCTGCATCAACATCGGCTTGTCAATCCGGATTTTCTTCGGGATGATCTGGTAGCTTTCCTTTGACCGCAGCAGCGTGACCGCCACCAGAATGCAGGACACCGTCTGCGCGATCAGCGTTGCCCAGGCCACCCCGGCCACGCCCATGTTCAGCTGGATGACAAACACCAGGTCCAGAATGATATTCAGCACGCTGGCAATCGTCAGAAAGCACAGCGGCCGGCGCGAATCGCCGACAGCCTGCAGGATGCCGGCCCCGGAGTTATACAACATCGTCGGGATGATCCCCAGAAAATAAATCCGCAGATACAGCACCGCCATGTCCATGATATCCGCCGGCGTCCCCATCCATTGCAGAAACAGCGGCGTCAGCGTAATCCCGGCCACCATCATCAGCACGCCGAACAAAAATGTAAACGCCACAAACGTATGCACCGCAATATGCAGCTCTTCCAGCTTCCGCGCGCCGAAGAACCGCGAAACCAGAACACCCGCGCCGGCGGCGACGCCCATAAAAAATCCGATCAACATGTTGATCAGCGGCGTGCTCGCACCGACGGCAGCCAGCGCCTGATGTCCGACAAAGTTGCCGACGACAATCGAGTCGACCGTGTTGTAGAGCAGCTGGAATAAATTTCCCAGCAATAACGGAATTGAGAATAATAAAAGTTCTTTCCAGATCACGCCGGAAGTCATGAGTCCACGTTGTTTCGATGCCATGCCTTTCCCCCTTGTTTGCTTTTCTATTTATTAAGAGTAATTATAATCCACTTTGTGAAAATTGTTAATCCTTCCCGGCCATTTCCATTCCCGGCGCAGGCCAGCGCAACGTCACGAATCCGCCTCGTTTCGTCGTTGTTCTTAACCACAGCGAAAGATCCGCTTCCTTGATCTGACTTTCGTCAAAAAAGGTGATCACGCCGGTTTGCGGGTCCAGTGCACTGATCATCACCCAGTGCCAGTCGTCGATCCGCTTTTCCTCCCCCGCGCACAGGTTGAGGAACGCCGCCGGTTCATCCCGCTTCAAGGCTTCCTCCAGAAACTGGCTGACCGCCGTCCACTGCGGTCTTTGGGCCGGATCCTCCGCGACCTCCAGCGCCTGAACTTCAAAGTTTTCTTTGACTTCAGCACGGTACTTCTCCAATCCTTCGGTAAACATCGAGACCCGGTTTACCCCGCCATGACCGGGCGTGATATAATTCCACAGCTCATTCATCTGATCCAGTAAATTCTGCCGGCTGGATAACAGCGGCTGCCTGTGCATCAACCGCTGTTTCTGTTTTTGATAAAAGAGGAGCGAAGCCGCAGCCGTTGGTCCGCAGCCTGCTTTGCGCTGCCACAAATCACCATACCATTCCTGATTCGCGCCCCAACTCACCTGACCGCTGGCAGGATCCACCAAACACATCGCTTCCGGAAATAAAATCGCCGTCATCCTTACCGCCCCTTTCGCCCTGCATCCGCTTTTCAATACCCCTTATCATAGTCCTAACGGGCAGGAAAAGCAAACTTCTTATACCGGTAAAAATCCCGTTTTCCCCCATAAAATCGCAGCGGTCATAAATAAAACGCCGGATTTCTCCTGTTTCAAAATCTCTGCGTTTCCTTTGCTTCCCATCCCCTCTGGAAATGGTATAATAAGGCTATAAAATAATTTGTTTTCGTTTAATCTTTACGTTCGTTCAATCGTGCAGCGTGTCAGAATAAAACTATTCCACCTTAATTTTAAAATTGTTGCTTCTGTTTCTCTCCATAAAATCCTCATGGAGAAACTGACCAGCCTTAATCATCAGATTCTTCCAGTAACTCCTGTTTCCAAGTTTTCGGATGCCTCAGTTTAACAGGCAAAGACGAGATCCCTTTCATCCAATACAAAGAAAGGAAGGATTAAGATGAAGATCAAGAATTCAGCTTTTACCCTGCTTGCCGCCGCAGGGCTGTCTGCGCTGATGTTGGCGCTCAATCAACACCGCAAAGCTTTGCTTCTGTTTAATCCAAAGGCCGTGATCGGGGCCTATTTCTGTTTTGGATTGCTTTGCGGGCTTGTTTTTCACCGCAAAGATTTCCGCAAAATTTCCGGGACTTCTCTGATCGCCGCCCTGATCGCCGGGCTGATCCTGACTTTCCTGATTTCATTAACAGGCCCGCGGTTTATCGCCTTCCACCTGTTCCTGATCAGTGACGCCGCGATGGTCCTTAGCGGCTGGGGATTAGTCGAAATCCTGTTTTCCGGGGAATGACTCTATCTTTTAAAATCGGAATCTGCTATAATCCAGATAAGTTAACATATTAAGTTAAGGAGTGAAGAGAAATGGAATACAAGGTCGCCAAGTATTTCCAAATCGAACAGGATATCATCGCCGCCATCAAATCCGGCCAGCTGAAACCGGGCGATAAGGTCGACAGTGAATCCGTGCTGAAAAAAAAATATAATGTCTCGACGATCACGGTCCGCAAGGCATTTACCGATCTGATCAACGAGGGTTATCTCACCGGTATTCAAGGGTTGGGCACCTTTGTCGCCAAGAAGCAGATGATCCGCGGACTGACTTCGCTCAGTTTCAGCGACGAACTGCTTCAGCAGGGATACCAGATTGACATGCATGTGGATAAAATCGAACTGATCACCAACGCTCAGATCGCTGAGAAACTGACGATTGATCCCGATCAGCCGATCGTCTGCGTCCGGCGAATCCGCCTGGCTAACGACGAGCCGATCGCCTATCAAAGTTCGTTTGTCGACAGCCGTCTGCTTTCGCTGGAACAGGCACAGACTGTCTACGAAACCAGATCCTTCTATAAAACGCTGGCTCAGGTCAATGTCACGCCGGTCTGGGTAAATGAAAATTACTCAGTGCGCGAGATCGGCAACACCGAGATCGCCCGGCTCATGAACATCCGCAAGAATGCCGCGACGTTCTTCGTTAAGCGGCTGACCTTTGATCAGCGCGATGAAATCATCGAATATGCGGAAACGTATTTCAACAAAGATTGGTATTCCGTCACCGTCAATATTAAAATGTAAAGGACATTCTTCGACAGAATGTTCTTTTTTTGACTGAAAGGGCTTGCATATTGCGAGGCTGCACCGTATAATGGAATCAGTTAATATGTTAACATATCAATATTATAAGATAATTGAGATTGTTCGTTAATATACTGACTGAGGAGGAATGAAGATCTATGGAAATTCAGAATTATAACCAGTGCTATGAACAGGCGGTTGTTGATCTGTGGAACGCCTGTCTGCCCTGCGATCCGCTGACCTTACAGAAATTCCGCAAGCAGGCGCTGCTGGACGACAACTTCGATCCATCGCTGTGCTATGTGGCGATGGCGGATGAGAAAGTCGTCGGCTTCCTGTTGGCCACCCGCCGCAAGTTTCCTTATCTGGAACGGGGAACGGAGCCGGACCGGGGCTGGATCAACGTCTTATTCGTCGAAGCCGGACATCGCCGTCAGGGAATCGGCCGGGCTTTAGTCGAAAGAGCCGAAGCCGACATGAAGGCGCGCGGCGCTAAAAACGTCACGGTCGCCGCGTACAGCCCGAATTATTTCTTCCCGGGCATCGACAAGCAGAACTATCCGGAATCGGCCGCCTTCTTTGATGCAATGGGCTATCAAAGCGGCGAGGAAAGTTACTCGATGTGCAAGGATCTGCATGGTTACCAGCTCGATGAAGCGGCGCTGGCCCGCAAGGCGAAAGCCGAAGCCGCTGGTTTCCGGTTCATTCCGTTCAGCTGGAAATATTGCGTCGACCTGCTTGAATTTGCCAAGGTGGAATTCGGCGGCGGCTGGAAGCGCAACCTGCTGATCAGTATGCAGAACAATCTGGCGGAAGACAACGTGCTGCTGTGCGTTGATCAAAACGATCAGCTCGCCGGCTTCTGCATGCGTCAGATCGACGGCAATCCGATGCGGTTCGGTCCGATCGGCGTCATGGCCAGCCAACGCAACTGGGGCTTAGGCAGTATTCTGCTCGATCTGATGCAGCTGGAAATGGAGAAGCGCGGTATCTATCACATGTATTTCGTCTCCACCGACGCACCGGGACGCCGTTTCTACGAGCGTCATGGAATCACCGTTTTCCGCACCTTCACCGATTACCGCAAGAATTTGGATTAACCGAAATCCGCACAAAAAGCATGCTCTATTAAAGAAAGGAAGAACACATTATGACATCAATCCAACGCGTCGTCAGCATCGGCGCACATTCGCTGGACGCCGAGCTGATGGGCGGACCGCTGATCCTCAAATATGCCCGGCAAGGCGCGCACTGCACGCTGATCCACGTCACTCAGGGAAGGCTGGAAGATCCGGCCGCGACGGAGGAAGCGAAGCAGCAGTATCTCAAAGATCTCTTGACCATGAATCAGAAAGCTGCGGAAAAGCTGGGCGCCGACACGATCTGGCTTGGCTACGTTTCCAGCAATATGCCTTCGCTGGAGGACTTCGCTCAGCGGATGGAGCAGTATTTCGTCGATGAGAAAGTCGACCTGGTCATCACCCATTGGCGCGGTTCAATGCATCCGCGGCACATCAACACTCACGACGCCGTCGTCACCGCCGTCAAGCGGCTGCGTGAAAAAGGCAATCCGATCCGCCTGGTCTACGGCGAAACGTTTGAGGATCTCGTCGGCTTCCTTCCGCAGGCCTACTTCACGCTGAATCCAGAGGAAGTGACCCAGTGGTACGACGCAATGAAGGAATACGCCGTCTTCCGCGGCGAGGTCAACGACTTTCCTTACCAGCAGTATTATCCGACAATCGGCAAAGTCCGCCAGATCGAATCCAACAACAGCGGCTATACCGTCGCGTATATGTACGCCAGTCTGATCGAACCGCAGCTGTGGTAAAAAGAGAGGAGAAATAACCATGGGTAAAATTGTAGTCCGCGTCGATGACCGGCTGATTCACGGCCAGACCATCGTCGCCTGGTGTCCGACCTTGGCGATCCAGGAAATCATTGCGATCGACGATGAAAGCGCCAAAAATCCAATGCTGAAATCGATCATGACGATGAGCGTGCCGCCGCTTTATAAAACGCACATTGTCACCACGGAGGAAGCCCGCAGCCTGTTAAGCCAGGACAGCGGCACCAACCGGCTGGTCATCGTGCGCTTCCCAAAGCAGCTGGAAGAACTGGAAGACACCGTTCTGAAAGCTGACTTCGTGATGCTGGGCAACATTGCCAAACGTCCGGATTCCGTGCATAAGGTTTCCGGTGCGACCGGCATCTTCTATCTCAGCCAGCAGGACGTGGAAGTGATCGACGCCTTGAGCGCCAAAGGCGCAGACGTCTGCTTCCAACAGCTGCCGAACACTACCCGGACAAGCTGGGACGCTTTCCGCAAAACGATTGAATAGAAAGTCAGAGGGGTAATTATGTCAATCATTCAAATCATCCTGATCGCAATCTTTGTGTATCTGGGATCCATCGGTTCTATCGTCGGCAACACTATCGGCTGGTACACTTTAGGCCGTCCGTTAGTCGCGGCGCTGGTCGTCGGCGTCATTTTAGGGGATATTCAGACCGCCATGGTCGTCGGAATTCCGTTACAGATCATGTATATGGGCAACGTCACGCCGGGCGGCGCGGTTGCCTGGGACTTATCGTATGCCACCTACATCGGCGTCGCTGCGGCGATCGTCTTCGGTCAGGGGATGGACGCGACCGGAACGATCGGTCTGGCTGTGGTCTTCGCCGGGATCGGCGGACTGGTCGGCCAGGTCATGTGGAATTTGTCGTATGCCCTAAACCTGCCGCTGAACCGGGTTGCCGCAAAATATGCGGAAGCCGGGGATACCCGCAAAATGATCGTTCCAAACGTCTTCATGGGTCAGGCAATCGGTTTCTTATGCCGTTTTGTTCCGGCGGTGCTCGTTCTGACGTCGATGACCGCAGCTTCCGGCCAGGCTGATTTCGCAACGCTGATTCCGGGCTGGGTCACCACCGCACTGAGCATTTTCGGCGGCATGATGGCTTCGTTGGGAATGGGCATCATCTTATCGTTCTTATTAAAGAAGAAATATCACATCGTCATCTTCTTAGCCGGATTCATTCTCGTCACTTATTTCGGTTTAAGCACGATGGCGGTCGCGGTTGTCGCGATCATCACCGCGGTTCTCTACTATGTCGCAGCCTCCTCGTTGGCTGATCGGAAAGGAGCTTAATCATGGCTAAGAAAATCAGTGAAAAAACATTAAAGAAATCCTTCCGGACGTGGTTTTTCTGGAACGGCTGTTCCCAGCAGGCAGAATCAATGCTGGGCATGGCGTTCGGTCAGGCGATGGCCCCGGTCATTGAAGAATTATACGACACGAAAGAAGAACGGGCAGCTGCGCTGCAGCGTCATATCACATTGTTCAATACTGAAGCACAGGTCGGTTCCATCTGCAACGGCATCGTCTGCGGTCTGGAAGAGGCCAATGCCAATGGTCAGTGTACTCCGGAACTCATCAGCAGCGTCAAAGTTGCCTTGATCGGCCCGACATCCGCCATCGGCGATTCGCTGTGGGTTGCGACGATCATCCCGATCCTGCTGACAATCTGCCTGTCGATCTCTCAGGCTTCCGCCAATATGCTTTGGCTGGGACCGGTCATCTACATGCTTGTCTATCCGATCGGCACCTGCGCGCTGAGCTGGTTTCTGTTCAAGCTGGGCTATAAGTCCGGACTGGAAGGGATGCAGACGTTTATGGCGACAGGCCGGCTGAATTTACTGACGGACACGATGACCGTGCTGGGCCTGATCGTCGTCGGCGCCCTGACCGCTTCCTTCGTTTCCTGCACGCTGCCGATTCAGATCGTCAAAGACGTTTATGACGCCACGACCAACACGATCCTGGAAAGCCAGGTGCTGTTCAACGCCGATTCCGTACTGAACTCCATCTTCCCGCAGATCCTGCCGCTGGGCCTGACATTAGGCGTCTATGGTTTGTATGCGAAGAAGAAATGGTCGCCGTTGAAATTGATGGGGCTGATCCTTGTTCTGGCGTGTGTCCTGACCTTCATCGGTTATGCCACCGGTTTCTACGCGTAAATCCGTAAACTGAATTCATCCATCCTCTTTTGGACAGATGAGGAAACACTCTCAGCGCTGCTTCACTCACAGCGCTGAGTTTTTTTGTGGAAAAAGGACAGCGGTGACGCGCTGCCCTGATCTAATCTGTACTCTCTGTTTTAAAATGGGAAACAAGGCTGCGCGACGCTGATGTTTCGCATTCGTTTGCGAACCGCAATCTGATCGACGTTCTCAGTCGCTTTCCTCATCGGGTTGTGCAGACATTCATCCGCATTTCTTGCCTGAACAGCCTTAATGCACTTCTGGACCTCATCGAGCTGATCAGCTGGTATGCTGTACCGTCGTACACAAACTTTCTGACACAATTAGCGGAAAGCTCTTCACGATTCATGATCGGTTTGATTTTGACTTTCTGCCTGATTACCAACATTCTCTGCCGACGTTATTACGCCGGATAGATGAAGGAAAGCATTGTTTGCGGCGGCGTCCTGTAAGGTCGCAAGCAGCGCGTCCGCATAGCCGCCTAAATTTCCGATCAGTTCCTCCCTATTTATTAATTCAATTTCAAAAGGTTCCTGCGCGGTGCTTAAAATATCATAGAGAGCGTCGAGATTATTTCCATAATAATCGGGAAAGGCAAGCTGGTCTTTAAGCTGCCGATGCAGCGTCTGTTTATCCCGGCATTCGCGTCCGTCAATCAAAGCACGCTTCATTCGTTTCCCCTCACCGCTTCAAAGCTTGCGTAATGATCATCCGAATAATAGATCAGACCGTCATCGGAAAAGACAAGGCGTTCCTTTCCCCGATAACCACCTTGATAATCAATGTCGCATTCATACCAAGTCCGGCCGTGAGCGTTGGGAAGCAAACCTTCGCGGTTGCCGAAGCGGTCGCCGCCGATGGATTTGCCTTCGGCTACGTCCCACAGATTTCCTTTCGCGTTATCCCAGCCCAACGCCTGAGCTTCTTTTTTCGTGATGTAATTCTCCGGCAGATGTCCATAGGTTTCCAGATACTCCGCGACTTCCTCCTTCGTGGAATACCAGCCGTCCTCCTGAACCGTTATTGTTTCTTCCATCGGCTGGGAAGTGGCCGGCGGGATCTGCGGCACCGACGTCGAAGCACATCCCAACAAGCTCAGCATCGCCCATAACGCCAAGCCTAATTTAAATCGCAGTTTCATAAACACGCTCCTTTTTTAACATCATAAAACAAAATAGAGAAGAACGCAAAGTCCATTCTTCTCTGTTTCACGGCAAAATAAGTTATGCTTCCCCTTCCCTCCTCTTTTTATAAGGAATCCCTTGAAGTCCTCCTTTTTCCAGTGTTAAAATAGGGGCGTTGTTTGCCGCGGAAGGCAAACAAAGAAAGAGGGGATTTGTTGATGATCATCGAAGGAAATCCAAAAGAACTCGCCGCGATGGAGCAATTCCATAACGGCAATCGTCAGGCCGGGTTGGCGCTTCAGGAAGAATTCGCCGCCGCTTTCCGTGAAGAGTACAAGGAAAAGGACCATTGTCCTTGCCGGAAAGCTTGCCGCTATCATGGCAACTGCAAGGAATGCGTCGCCATTCACCGCGCCCATCAGGAACATGTGCCGAATTGCATGCGGCCGCTGATCAACAAGAAGCTTAAGCTGCTTTCCGAATTGACGGAGCACACCCTCGCCCGCGAAATCGAAGCACCGCAGGAAATTGAACGAAAAGAATTCCAGACGGTTAAATAAAGAAGATTCTTTCCACATCCCTGAGCCTTAATCTGAGCAAGCTCAGCTGGCCTGGCGAGAAACAGCCTGAAACTTCCTGCAACAGGAAATCTCAGGCTGTTTTTTTATTTCTGTTTCCAAGCTGGGGAAAATGATAAGTGAGTCGATCCAGTTACAACTGAGAATTAGAGTGGAGCTGGGCTGCGAACTCCGCCAATCCACTGCTTTCCAGAATAAATTTCAGCAGTTCCTTTTCTTCGCCGCTTCCATCACGTTCTCCACGATCTGCGGGTTCAGAAAGACCAGACTGCTGCGTTCGGCGCCGAACACCGCTTCGCCCCACACAACTTCGTCGTCTTCCGTTTGCGCTAAATCCCGAAAGTCGCGGCTGCAGAAGGTTTTTATTTCGGCCATCAGCTGGGCAGCGCAAGCTTCCCGCCGGCGGACACAGGCTTCTGCTTCCTCGCTCGGAATCAGCCAGGCGTCGGCCAGAACTCCGCCCCGGGTAATCGGGTAGTCCAAAAAGGTTTCCGGCCCCCTGTGTTTGGCCTGAAGTTTTCGTTTCTGCGGCCGGATTCTTTTCTTTTCTGGATTCACCGGCACGTCCGCTTAGCGCCGGTCATTGCGCTGAACGATATTCAAAAGACGCAGAAATTGTGTAATCGCGACCGCCAGCGCCGCAACATACGTCATCGCCGCCGCTGACAGCACTTTCTTGGTTGAGCCTACTTCCTCGCTTGTCAATAAGCCGCAGTTTTCAATCGCGGCCACTGCCCGGTGGCTGGCGTCAAATTCAGTCGGCAGTGTGACCAACTGGAACACAACGCTCAATGCAAAACAAGCCACGCCGATATACGCGATCGTGATCGCCGAGCGCCCCATATTGGAGAAAATCAATCCCATCAAAATCAACGGCGTGGACATCCGGGAACCGATATTCGTCAGCGGAATGATCGCGTTGCGAATCCTTAACGGTGCATATCCATGGGCATACTGGATCGCATGTCCAGCTTCATGCGCGGCCACACCGACCGCGGCGGTGGAAGCAGAACCATAAACTGAATCGGATAACCGGATGACATTCGTGCGGGGATCGAAATGATCGGTCAGATTTCCTGATATCCGCTCGATCCGGACATCATACAAACCGTTGGCATCCAGCACTTCCCGTGCCGCGTCATAGCCGGTCATCCCGTTGCGCGTGCGCTGCTGGCTATATGTGCGGAACGTCGAATTCACCCGGGCGCTGGCCCACATGGAAAATCCAATCGCCGCCAGAACCAGCAAATAAAAAATATCGTAAAATGCGTAGAACATAAACATTCCTCCCTATCAGGCAGGTTTATTCTACACGATTTTACGATACTTTCCACTAGACAACCGCACGGCTTTGTCAATCCCGGTGACAAACCGGGAATTTTATAACGAAACTAACCAGGAATCGTTCTTTCCATTAAAACTTGCTTATCCTTATCTAAAGCTCGATAGATCCCCGGCCAACAGGAAACAGACGCCTCCGGAATTTCCAAGGTGATCAGCGCAAAATCATCATGTCCCTGTTCCACAGTCCACGTCAAACCGTTATTCAGCTGGGCTTCCACCCGATCTACACGCGGATCCCTGCGCACGATCACTGCCATATAAATTCCGTCGTTTTCCATCCTTTGAAGATCACAGGCTTCCTCCGGATTCATCACAAGGTTGATCTTGTTTCCCTCGATTTCTTTTGTTGCAGAGGATCACGGATAGATCTGTTCCTCAACAAGGTTTCCCTGCGCATCATAGGCCCGGTAGGTTCCCTCCCATGTCGCCTCTTCAGAGTTTTCCAGTTGCTGGATCTTGATTGAAAAATCATGCTCCCATTGATCAAAAACAATTACTGGCCGGCCTTTACCGGGATCCATTTCCACCTTCATGATTTCAGGCTGGCTGCGATGGATGACAAACAACTGATTTTTCCCATCACTCAGTCCGTCGATTTGAAATGCTTCGTCAGCATCCGCATAATCATTGTGTGTGCTCCCTCCGGTCGTGATATAAAAGATACCTGCCGTCTTCTCAGCGCCATGCAGCGCATATTGATGATCGTTCGCATACAGATAATAATAACGATCCCCAATTTGAACCTCGTCGATCTTTTCAGCCGGGCTGAAATACAGTCCCCGCAGCGAATCTTCCACACATGCCTGGGGTGATAGATAATAACCGCTAATCCATCCCAACAATACAAGTGTGATCAGAATCAAGGCTATGCCTGCCACAATCTCTCTTTTCCGTTTCATTTTTTCAGCTCCCATTCCTTCAGGTCTAACGACACCCGCTGTCCGTCGATCAAGGAAAGCTCAATTACATCGGAAGCCGGCGCTGTAAAAGTAAGCATCCCTTTCGAGCCGAAGAAAGAGGTCGCTTCAAAATAAGGATAAACTGGAAGGCTGTCGTCTCCATTTTGGATAGAGAAGAAGTTCACCGACCAGCCGGAACGAGAATAGGACAGCTTATTGCGGATATGATACGTTAAGATCAACTCGCCTTCATCAGATTTCCAAAGGGCGTCCAAAGTCACGGTATGTCCGGCTAATTCAATCTTTTCATTTACGGTCGCGATCTTTTCGGCATGTTCAGGGGTCATAGGCAAAAGGTATTGAATTTCATTCCATCCTGCAGTAAGCAATAAATAAACGAAGACAATCCCGGCAATCGCCGCACAGGACATCGTGATCAGCCAGAGCCATCCTAAAAGCGGATGATGAATTCGGTTCAGTTCCCGCCCAACGGCCTGTGGATCCCCCATTCTCGCTGCCGCTTCCGCCTGCGCCTGTTCCAGGGTTAAGCCCTCTTCCTGCATCAGATCCTCAACGCTGTCCTGCAGATGAGCGCGCAATTCATCGCCGATTCTGCCGCGGTCCAGAAAGAAATGAACCTGCGCCGTTACGGCTTGGACATAAGTCTCAATCGGATTCATGATCCGCTGCCCTGAAACGAAAGCACCTGATTGACTGCGGAAGAAAAGCTTTCCCACTGTTCCTGCTGAGCTTCCAGCTGCTTGACGCCCCGAGCCGTAATGGTATAGTACCGGCGCGTCCGCCCGTTCACCGTTTTGCTTACCGAACGGATCCAGCCTTCATTTTCCATTTTGTGCAGAATCGGATACAATGTGCCTTCCTTAAAATCAAACGCGTCATTCGACCGGTCTTTGAGCGTCTTGATCAATTCATAGCCGTAGCGTTCCTGTTCCTTCAACAAACTTAATACCAACAAAGCGGAACTGCCGGCGATCAAGCCTTTATCATAATTCATAAACAACCTCCTTCCATACCTAGAATTTCTATGCTTCTATTATACATAGTTCTTCAAGGTATAACAAGGCATTATCTATCAATACTTCATGCTTTGTGATCAAGAGGATTCGATGCCAAAATAAAAGCTGTGTTCCTGATGATTCAAGCACACAGCTTACCATTAGATTCAGCCACTTCCCCTCATTTCAATCCAGATAAAAAACAGATGTGCCGCAGCTTTGGGGGAAAATCTGTTTTTTCGCGCCAGCGCTTCCTGAATCCGTATTATCATCATTTCGGTATTGCATTTCTGATCCCGCGGCAGATTTTCAACACATTCATTGATATCCCCCAGACAAACGCCCTTGCCCTCAGCTTGCCTGTCGTCTTCCCTCTGATTTACCGCAAAGACTTCGCCTCAGATAAAATCGAAAGGAAAAGCAGATGTTGTTTCATTCATGGTTTCAACTTCTTTTGTTTACCAAGTGTCAGAAGTCCCGCAAGCTCCATTCCATAGGCGATGAAGCTGACGAGCATTCCCCATTTTCCATATTGAATCACCATCAAAAGGAACAATCCCAGACCAAACTCCGCCAGCCGCTTCACCGAATCATCTGCGAATAACCGCCGGAACAGCTGGGCCAGAATCAGGAAAACCACCACCAGTTCAATTAATGCCAGAATTAGCTCCAGCGGACCAAGAGAAGCATAAGCGGCGCTCAATATCGCGGCCGATGCCGCAGGAAGCTGGGCAGTCTGACCGCTGACCTCCAGTAAACCATACTGAATCAGCGGAGAATAGCTGGCCATCGTCACGACAAACGTATTGATCAGCGCATAGCCGCCATAAATCAGACTGATTCTGCCGAGCGAAGCCGGACGAAAACGGCGAAAAAACAACGCGGCGGTCAGCGTCCAGGTCAAGACCGCCGTGATCAAATAAAAGACCGTGGAGGTGGGCGTATCCAGATTCAGCGACCAGGCATTTTTAAACACATTCAAGAACAGATTGGCGGTTAAATAAAATGCGGCTCCCAACAAGACGCCGGGGATTTTCGGTTTCTCTTTCGCCGTGAGAATCAACGTGAGCGGCAGCGCCAGCCCCGCGACACCCAGGATCGACAACAAAATCAATTTGAGCATGATTCAGTCCTCCTTCCTCTTTGAAACCGATGGATCAGCGGGCCCGTCGTGACAATGGAAATCACCGTACCGACGCCCGCGATGCCGCCGGCCAGACAGCCCAGCACCGTCAGTGCCAGATCCGCGCCCCAGCGCAGAATCGAATACGATATGCCCAAGCGGGCCTGTGCTGCATGAAGCAGGCTGTCCAGTCCATTCATGCCCAGCTGACAGCGGATCAACATCGCGAGGCTGAACGCATATACCATTTGCCCGAGGAGGAAGACAAGCAGGCGTCCGGGCAGAGTAAACCCGGCGATCAGACTGCCGGTCAGGGCCACTGTGCCGTCAATCGCGAAGCCGGTGACCAGCGCTGAAATCACAGTACCGGCCCCGAAGTAGTTCCGCGCGGTCAGAAACGCCGCCGCAATCAAAACCAGATTATACAGCCGCGACGCCTGACCATAGCTGATATGCAGCTGGCAATGCAGCCCATCCTGGAAAACCGTGACCGTGTCCGAACCGATATTCGCGTTTAAGATCAAGCCGACACCCGCGCCGATGCCCACTCCGGCCAGCGCTGCCAGAACCGCTGTCTTCCACGACAGGCTAGAGATCCGCTCCATTCGTTTCAATCACCCGCTTATACCAGTCAAAGCTCTTTTTCTTAAACCGTTTCCGGCTGCCTGTGCCGTCGTCGTTCAGATCGACATACACAAACCCATAACGTTTGGACATTTCATTGGTCGTGCAGCTGACAATATCAATCGGTCCCCATGCGCAGTAAGCGAACACCTCGACGCCATCGCGGATCGCTTCCTTGATTGCCTTAAGATGCTCACGCAGATAATCAATCCGGTAATCATCCTCAACCGTTCCTGCTTTCAGCTCATCCAGCGCTCCCAGTCCATTCTCCGCGATCATCAGCGGCAGCTGGTAGCGGTCATAGTACACGTTGAGCGAATTGCGCAGTCCCAGCGGATCGACGCACCAGCCCCAAATCGAAGCCGGAAGCAGCGGATTACGGGAGATATCATTCAGATCCGCTGTGTTGTGAACCGCTGAATTCATCCGCGAGTAATAATAGCTGAATGCCATATAATCGGCAGTATAGTTGTGAATCAGATCCAGTTCCTCCTGCGTCATCACAATGTTCAGCTGATGATCCTCAAAATACCGCAGCGCATAGCCCGGATACTGTCCGCGGATCCGCACGTCGCCATAGAAGAACTGACTCATCTGATTTTTCTGCAGGGTGCTGAACACATCCTCCGGCGACGCGGTTTCCGGGTAGCAATTATGATCGGAAATCATCATACCGAGCTTGAATTCCGGATCGATCTCCCGTCCCAGCCTGGTCGCCAGCGAACAGGCCACAAACTGATTGTGAATCGCCTGATATTTCGCTTCTTCCAGATTGTCGACCTGATCGCACAGAATACCCAGAGAATTAAACGATTCGACATAAATCAGGTTGATCTGATTGATCAGAATCCAATATTTCACCTTTCCCCGATAGCGCTCAAAACAAGTCCGGGCAAAGCGGGCGTAAAAGTCGATCAGGCGTTTATCGCGCCACCCGCCGTATTCCGTCACCAGCTTTAACGGCAGTTCGTAATGAAACAGCGTAATGATCGGCTCCATGCCATTGGCTACAATCGTGTCGATCAGGTCGTCGTAGAATTGCAGACCTTCTTCGTTGGGCTGCTCGTCGTCGCCGTTGGGATAGATCCGCGCCCAGTTGATCGAGGTGCGGAAGGCTTTCAGTCCCAGCTGCTTCATCAGCGCCAGATCGTCCTTGTAGGTGTGATAAAAATCAATGCCGCTGCGCTTGGGGAACTGCCAGTCCTCCCTGATCGCTAATAATTCATTTAACCGGGTGCTGGTCATTTCTGAATCCGCATCGCGCTTGCCGCCGCGGACTAAATGGGGATTGTGCCAGTCCACGTCGGGTACGGACAGCCCTTTGCCGCCTTCCTGCCATGCCCCCTCTGCCTGATTGGCCGCAATCGCGCCGCCCCATAAAAAATCGTCTGGAAATCCGTGTTTCATCGCTTCCTCCTTCTTCAAGTTTTTGACTTCTGCGTTTTTACTCTATATTCTGCTTTCGCGATTCACTATATTGTTTTACTTCCGTTTTTAATTTTGCGTTTTACTTTCACCTTTTGTTTTGTGTATTTCTACCCGCTTTCGTGGCGACCCTTCCGCCGCTTGCTTGTTCAGTCTGAAATAGTCTGACCTGAAATAGTCTGATTGGAAAAGAAGCTGCCTGAGATGCAGGCAGCTGTCTGTCGTTTATGCGTGCCGCAGGAAATACAGTTCGCTGAGCTCTTTGATCAGATCAATCGTCGCCATCGTTGTCATCAAATGATCCTGAGCATGCACGACGATAATCGAAAACTCGGCGTGCATCTGTCCGGCAGCCTCCTCCTGAAGCATCGCGTACTGCGCTTTATGAGCCTCGTTAATTTTGTTTTCCGCTTCTTCCATCTTCGCTTCATAGCCGGCATGATCATTCTGTTTCGCCGCTTCCAGCGCTTCGTAAGCAGAGCTTTTTGCGTCCCCGGCATACGAGATAATTTCAAAAGCTGTCATTTTGATATCGGTCATGTTTCTGCCTCGTTTCTTTTGTCTTATGCGGATGCGTTGGCGGACGCTTCCAACTCAGCGGCTTCCCCGCTTTCCTGCTCGATGCAGCGTTTTTCATAGATCTTGAAGAACGGATAATAGATCACCCAGTCGATGGCGAACATCACGACGACTAACAGGCAGGAGCGCCAGTCCAGCGTCGAGATGAACGCGCCCAGCACGGTCGGCGTTGTCGAGGTCAAAAACAGGAACGAATGATTGACCAGCCCCAGCGAGGTACACAGCCAGCCTAACAGAATATTGGCCGATGGCGCTAACATGAACGGAATGACCAGAATCGGATTCAGGAAGATCGGCAGGCCGAAGATCACCGGCTCGTTGATATTGAACAGCGACGGGACGATCGCCACCTTGCCGACGGCGCTGAGCTGTTTCGACTTACTCTTGACGCACATTGCGCACAAGGCCAGCGTGGAGCCCGCTCCGCCGATGCAGGAATAATACGCCCAGAACGACTGGGTATAGACGTGCGGCAGAGCGTTCAGCGCGGTACCGGCCGCGAAGGCTTCGGCATTGGCAGTCAGCGTGACCAGCTGGAGCGGATCCAGAAGCGGCCCGACGACCGTCGTCGGATGAATGCCGAACGAGAACAACAGGTTTTCAAACGCGGTCAGCACGGTGACGGCGACCGGATTTTCCACCGCCACGGTAATTAACGTGAAGATGTACTGCCACAGCTCCGGCAGCAGCTTGCCGAAAGCCAGCTGGGAAATCACGCTCAGCGCATAGAAGAGTATCAACGCGTAGACATATGGGAAAATCGTACTGAACGTATTCTCAATGACCTGCGGGACGCTGGGCGGCATGTGAATCGTCCAGCCCTTCTCAATCGAAATCCGCATGATTTCCACCGATCCCAGAGCGACCAGACAGGCGACCAGAATGCCGACGGAGCCTAAATAGGCAATCGACATCGCGCCGGAAATAACCGGTGAGGCGATCAACAGATATATCGAGGTTGCGCACACCGCGAAATTGACGGCGTTCTTTTTATAATGCTCGGCCAGCGAATACGCTACGGTGAAACAGATAAAAATCGAGATGATGCCCAGCGTCGCTCCATACGGCGCGTAACAGATGTCCTTGAAGTTCGTCGACATCTGGAACCAGGCGTTCATAAAGGCATCAAAGAAACCAACGCCGGTCGCGTAGCCTTCCTGCCACGGGCACTTATAGATTAAGAAAGCAATGCCGCCGACAAACGTAAACGGCAGCGCGCTGACAACGCCGTCGCGCAGCGCCAGAAAGTGCGGTTCGGTTCCGAAGAAGGTCGCCATCGGCATACATAATTCTTCAAACCGGTCGAGGAATTTCTTTTTTTCGTGCTGTTGTTTCGCCATGGAATAAAGTCCCCCTTTTCCCTTTTATTTTTGTTTTGCCTGTTCGCAGCGGCGAATCTGATCCAGAATCGCCTTGCCGTTGCAGCGGCCGAAGTCTGCCGGTTCAATATTCATGACCGTTAAACCCTCATACGGCTCGGCCAGACTCTGCACCGTTTTAATTTGATAGCGGATCTGCGGCGCCAGCAGGACATAGTCATATTTCCCCATGACCTTCTTCGCCTCCGACAACGACTTTGCTTCGATTGTCCACGGTTCGTCGCTTGTCAGGTTTTCTTTCATTTTCTGCAAGACGACGCTGGTGCTGGAACCGCAGGCGCAGACCAGTAAAATGTTCATTGCGTTACCCTCCTCTTGGCTTCTGATTTATTTATACCACCGGAAAGAAAACGGTGTAGGAAAGGAGTTCCCTATCGAAAAGGTAAACTTTATTTGAAGAATTTACCTTTGTGTTAAAGAAGATAAAGGCAATTTCAAATTTTATAATTGTTTATAATGAAAAAGAAAAGAGGGGCGTTTTATGTACGAAAAAGACCGGCTGATTCTGCTTCAGAAGCTGATGGCTTCCTCGGAACCGCTGTCCAGCTCGGCGCTGGCTTTTACGCTGAACGTCAGCGTCAAGACATTGTTGAAATACATCAATCAGCTCAAGGATGAATTGATGGAAAACGGAGCTGATATTTTAATCAAGCGCGGATCAGGATCGGTGTTGATCGTTTACGATCCGGATAAATTCAATCATTATGTCCAGTCTTTAAGCGTGGGGGAAGTCAATGACGTCGGCTCTCCGGAAAACCGCAAAAAATATCTGCTTGCCCGGCTGATCACAGAAAATGAATATCTCAATTTATACGATCTGGCCGATGAAATTTATATTTCTCCTTCCTCGCTGCGCAAGGATCTCAAGGAGCTGAAGCCGACGCTGGAACGCTATCATCTGACGCTGCAGCACAGTCACAGCAACGGCTATCGGATCACCGGCAAGGAAAAGGATATCCGCCGATGTCTGTCCAAGGAAGCGTCGATCAGCGGAATCATCGACTTTCTGCCGCAGGAGACCAGTTACAAATCGAAGCAGCTGAGCCTGATTCAGCACGTCATCGCGGAATCACTGATGAATGCCAACATTTCAATCACCGCCGATTCCTGCAGCGCGCTGTCGCTGCATATTCTGATCGCGATCAACCGCGTGGAAACCAACAATATCATCAATCAGGAAGTTAGCGAAGCCATGCGGCAGTCGCTGGAATACAAAACAGCGATTGATATCAACCGCTCGATTGAGGAAATTTTCCATGTGTCGCTGCCGGAAGCGGAGCTGTGTTATTTTGCCTTCCATATCAACGGGAAAAAGAAAATCAACGCCGATCATGGAAGTCTGGGCGAGGATCTGCCGCAGGACGCCGTTGTTTTTTATAATTTATTTCTGCGCAATATCTTGAAGCTGTCAAAAATCGATTTGTTTGAGGATAAGGATCTGCGGGCGAATCTCTTAACGCACATCGTGCCGTTTCTGCACCGGCTGGAAAATAACATGCAGGTTACGCAGTCGAATCTGTCGTCGATCCGCGACGAGTTTCCGTTCGCCAACGAGCTGGCAGTCTGCGGCCTGTCGTTTATTCCCAGAAAATATGGCATTGCGGTGTCCGAGGAAGAAATCATGTACTTCACGCTGCACATCGCGCTGGCTCTGGAGCGGGGCCCGGAAGCGCGGGTAAAAGTGAATATCGCCGTGATCTCCAACGATATTTCCAGTTTGTTTAAGCTGATCGCTTACCGGCTGAACAAAACGCTGGCGGATTTTATCAATCTGGTCAAGCTGTTCGATGCGAAATCGCTGGATGCAGAGGAACTGAAAAAGTTCGACGTGATTCTTAATGCCACGGAAATGAATTTGCGTTTCGATAAACCGACGTTAAAAATCCAGCCAAGTCTTTCGGAGAATGATCTGCATATCCTGCGCCTGCTGCTTAACAATCTGAATGAGAAGTTTCATCTGGATAAACTGATCCGTCCCGAGCTGTATCTGGAAATCAGCGCTTCTTCACGTCAGGAAGCCTTGATGAATCAAATTGAACACATTCGAAAAAGTTTGCCGCTGCCTGCGGATTTCTATGATTCCGTCGCCGCCCGGGAGCGCATGGGGACAACGGAGTATAATAACAAAATTGCGATTCCGCATCCGTTAAACCCGGAACAGCTGCCGAATTTTATCTCCATCTGCAAGCTGAAAAAACCGGTGGTGTGGAACGCGAAACCGGTTCAGATTATCTTTTTAGTCTGCATCAACGAGAATCAGGCCTTGACGCGGATCTTTTTTGATAAAATCTCCAAAATTATTCAAAATAGTCATCTGGCCTTTGAATTGTTGGAAACGAAGAATTATGATGAATTCATGGCAAAGTTCAGCCAGTTCTAAAGGAGGGATTCGATGTTCACTGCATTTCCCAGTTGTCAGTTTCAGGCTGCCCATCCGCAAACTGCCGCTGAAATAAGGGATTATCTTCAATGTCGCTGGAACGCTGAAACGACGGGCTGCTGCCGGAGTGAGAGATTGAAGTTTCAGTCCGGCGATACCCTGATCACGGTTTGTCTCAGCTGCACAGCGATTCTTAAAGAACGATTTCCTTCTTGTTCAGTCATAACACTTTATGACTTGTTGGAGCAGGATTGTGAGTTTCACTGGCCTGATGCGCAGGGACAGGTCATCACGCTGCAGGACTGCGCCCGGGCAGATGTCCCTCTGCGCCGTCAGGTTCGCAGCTTGCTGGCGAAAATGAATTATACCGTGCATGAAATGGGTGAGACAGCGCCGCTCACCTGCGGCACCCTTTTGATGAATCCGATCAGCGAGCGGAATTTGCAGAGCGCGCCGGATTACTTTAAAGCGCTGCAGGCTCAGGTAAAAATCCTGGATTCCGCCAAACAGCAAAAGCTCTTGCAAGCTCAGGCTGGTTACTATCCCGACAAGCAAGTGGTCGCCTACTGCAACAGCTGTTATCAAGCGCTGGGTTCTTTGAATATCGAGCGTTTTCATCTGTTAGATCTTATATTCCGTTAATTTCACTAAATAGAGAATTCCACTATTTATTCTATTTAGTGACCCTAGTCTTTCATCTACAATATAATCTTATATTCGTAATATTTTATTTGATTTTTCTACGATCAAACAATATAATTGTAGTGAAAGGAGGTCATTATGAAAAAAACATCTAATTCTGAAAACCTGATTCTACAATTGTTTTGGATGAACAAATATCGAATTGCATGCAATGAAATTTATAAAAAAGTTCGTAACGCTTATCCAAATCAATGGAAGGATAGTTCTGTCGCTGTTTTTCTAATGAGAATGGAAGAAAAAGAGCTACTGAAAAAAGAAGACATCAATGGAACTAAGTATTGGGTTTCCATCACTCAAGGCCAGTATTATAAAAACTTGCTTAATTCATTCTTGATAAAATCAGGGAAGAAGACCTATGGTGAAATTCTTTTAGGTTTCATTGAAGATCCTAAAAAGCAGCAAGCAGCCCTTGATGAGATTGACGCAATCATAAAGAGATACGAAGATGCTGAATAAATTAGCCATTTTCTATTTGTTTATAGCTTTAAATGTTGTAACGAGTTTGGCTTTTTTACTTGTCTACTTATTGCGTAACATACTCATCAAATTATCAGCGATCACTTACAGTAAATTATTAAAAACATTGGCTCTGACTTTCATTCTTCCAATCTTTCTTATCCTTCCGATTTTTTCTCAGAAGTATTTCACCGGGGAAGTTGTATATACTAACACGATGGCTGATTTTGATTATTATGTAATACTTCCTGCACATTATCTAAATGATCGTATAAACAAAGAAACTCTAACTTTTCTAATTTGTTTGGGATTAATTTGGCTTATGATTGTATTGATAAAATCCTTATTCTTTATATCTTGCCTGCATAAAACAAAACAAGCTGTTATTAAAACGAATGTTACTGATGATAATTTATGTTCCCTTTTAAAAGCTAATATGCGTGATTTAAAAATTAATAGGTCCGTTGATATTTTTAGAAATACTGAAATTCAAAGGCCCTGTATGGTTCAACTAAGAAAACCAACAATACTTATACCCTATTTTAAGCTTTCTGAAAAAGACCTGAATTATTTAATTCAACATGAGCTTTTACATATTAAAACTCATGACACCTTTTACATTCGACTGGCCAGAGTCTATAAGATTTTTTATTGGTATAATCCATTGATTATTTTGTTTATGAATTCTCTCATCTTTTCGTGTGAAATCGCGAATGATGAAAGACTCACCGAAAATTTAAGTAAGCCAGAAAAAATTTACTTTATTAGGCTACTGCGAAATTGCATAAAACAAGCCATTCATGCTAAAGATTTAGAAGTTATATCTTTTTCAGATAATACTAAACATACAATAATGAGAATTGAACATATTATGAATTTTAAGAAGAAAAAATGGAACAAATATTTAGTTGCTTTTATGAGTAGCTGCATCCTTGTTTCCACTCCGATCACCGCTTATGCGATGACAGATACTTTATATTTAGGTTTATCAAAATTGCCGTCCAATCAAAAGATAGAAAATATTGAACAGGATGATAATGGAAATGAATTTGAAAAATTTATTATTGAAAACGTCCCAAATAATGACAGTTCAATAAGTACAAAAGTATTGAAAGTTAATCCTCGTGGTCTTAACTCTATTGATGAAATCATAAATAGATCTGAAAAAATAACTTTAGATAAATACTCAGCATCATCTAATACAGAAGTTGAAATAACACTTACATCTGATTCAAAAATATCATTTACTTTTCAAGCGTGTCCGGTTAACGGAGGAACCTGTAAGCAAGTTAAATCTAATAGTGATTATAAAATTAATACTACAATTTCATCGTTTAAAAATGAAACCTATACCTTTTATATCATAAATAATTCTTCTCGCAGCGAAAATCATGTTTATGGTCATATTTATATCAGATAATTTTGATATTAACAGCAAAAAATCTTAAGGGATTTTAGTAAAATGAACGATAAATTCTTATAGCGTTGGAAAAGGAAAAAATGGATATTTCGACTTTTCGCTCTTTGTAGCATCGACATTATATCCATTTTTTTCTGCACACACTGTCCAATTTCTTTAACTTAAGATGATATTAATATCCGCAGCAGTCAAAACAATTCATAAAATCATTATTCACTGGTATTTCAAATATTAAATAAGTGGATCTGATGAAGGTAATCTATTCAAAAATCATTGAAAAGAGTTGAATTCCCTAAAAACCGATTCAAATTTACCCATTCGATCATTTTTCTATTAGTTCTATCTTTGTCGCATAATCTACATAATCTAAATAATTAACAGGTTTAAAATCTGCAGGAAACTCATAATACAATTTTGCTTTACGACGATCGTTGATCTCAACGTCAGGATAATCTGTTAAATCACTTTTATTTAAAAAGACGATACCAACTGTCCCTTCATCATTACAATGACCTCCAATTTCTATAACGATTTCTGTTTCGGTCATCGTTCCGATAAAAACAACAATATAATCTGCAAAAATACAGGGATTTTCTTCTAAATAGAAATTTCTATCATATTGGTTCGTATCATATGAATATCTGTTCTTATGGTTAAGAATCTCTGCCCTCTCTTTTTCATCAGGTACATAATCCATCGTAATTCGTGGCGAGTTAGTTGGAATCGGTAGCTTTACAAGACTTTTACTTTTATCCTGTTGGGAACATCCGGCTATTAATGCCAGAATCATGAAAATATATAATATTTTCTTCATTCAATTAGCCCTTTCCTTCAATTCTGCCAGATTATATTTCACGTCGGCAAAATCGATAATTTCCTGGTCATGACTAACAATAATAACAGTTTTCCCAGAATCCGAGAATTTTCTTAACATTTTCAAGACATCATGTTTATTCTCTATATCCAAAGAAGCGGTGGGTTCATCTGCAAGTACTAGATCAGGATTCTTTAGCAAGACCTTAGCTATAGCGACCCTTTGTTGTTCTCCTCCTGAAAGCTCGTAAACTTCACGATTAAACATATTATCTAAACCAAGTTTCTTTAATGTTGATTTGATTCTCTTATCTTTGTTTTTCATCGTTTTTATTTTATAAACCAAATTAAAATTTTGAGCTACAGTCTCATTTTCAATTAAGCCGAAATCTTGGAAAATAAATCCAATTTTTTCGCGCAACATTTTCCTCTTCTGTGAAGTCTTCAATATTCTTTTTCCATCGTAATATATTTCACCGCTTTGATAGGGTTCAATTAATCCGATAATATCCAAAATTGTAGTCTTCCCGCATCCACTAGTTCCATAAAGGCAATTAATTTTTCCACTTGTAATTTTCAGATTAAAATTCTTAAAAAGTTCATTTTTTCCATAACTTTTACATAAGTTTTTTATTCTAATTTCCATAATTATCTCCTTATTCTATTACATGCCGCTAAATAAATTAGATATAATATTAATTCTGCTAAGATTAAAAACCCACTAATAATAGCTAAGCTAGAATCTATAGGTATTCTTCTCGATATCACGCACAATAATAAAGCTATCATACTTGCACTAGCAAATTTCAGGAAATAAGTTGATGTAGTATAGGGATTAATTCCTTCGGTCATCGACAAGAAGTATCGCTTATTATTATTATCAATATCTACTTCCAATAAAAATTGATTAGACAGAATATAAGCGACAAGTAAAATTATAAACTGCACCATATAATTTATATTACGTGAATTATACGCCTGAAAAGTCTGCTCATACGCGGATTTTAAAGGCAGCATATTAAAGAAGGGGGAATAACCATGAGATCTGAACATATTATCAACATATTCTTGAACCTCAGATAGAGTTCCATCATAGTAAAGTATTTTATAATTTAACTGACCTTCAAATATTTTTTCCTCAGGCAAATAAACTAAAGGCAAATCTTGTATTTCATCGGATAATAGTAAATCTGTCGTCACATAACTTTGTAAATTCAAATTATGGGTAATTACATGAATTGGCAAAGGATCTCTTACAGTATTCAACATTTTCTCTTTAAATTCTTCTATATCAACTTTAATACCTTCTTTTATGAAAATATAAATATCATCAAAATTCGCTGAATCATCCAATAAACCAATTTGTTTTAAATAAGACTTATCAACCGCATAATATTCATCTTTATGATTAGGATCAAAAGAAGCATAATCTTCAATATATAGCGCTTTAGCTTGGTCAAATAAACCATTGTTCCATACAAAGTCATCATGTAATGAAACATAATTTTTACTTCCTATATCTAAAGCGTAGTTCGATGATCCTTGTGTATTGAAGACGTAATAATTCTCCAAACTTTTTGCGGTTTTATCATGTCGATAGTTCATCACAACAAAATCGTGAACATAACTAATGGATGATATCATAATTGGAATCATGAAGAAGACGACCGCGACTTTTACTATATAGGCAACCCATTGTACTTCATTTAGTTCATTTTTCCCTTTATTTGATGAAGTTATAGGAATGGCTTTAATAATTAGGTAAAAAATCAAAGATACCGCTAAACACATTACACACAATTGGATAAATTGTATGCTATATAATAAAATTAAACTAGTAAATGTTTCTGAGTTACTTCCATATTTTATAAAATGAACTATTAATGTTAACAAAAATACTGCACTAATTCCTTTCAGGAAATAATTCAAAAAAATCATCCAATAAATTTGAATATTACTATATCCTTCAATCTTATATAGAGATATCTTTTTTTGAACTGAAAATATTTTAGCTCCCAAAACTAAAGTTAATATTAGTACAATAGCAAACTTAATTTCCAGATCGTCAAACTGATTATCTATATAATGCAAATCAGAAAGCTGATCATTGATGAGAGGATTTATTTGCCGCACAGTAATAAGTTCAGGGTATATTTGTGTTAAATCCGATATGAAATTTGTAAAATTGGTTTCACTGTCTCCATCGATACTAACTAAATTAAAAAAAGATGCTTTTACGTTACAATTTAATATAGAGGTGACTTTGAGCACGGTATCCGAAAAAATCAAAGCAATTTTATGTCTTGGATCATCTGATAAGGAACTATATGTAACCCCTGATGATAATTCATCAGCATATCCCTTTTCTAACAATAAAGCTTTAGAAATATATTTGTCATTACTTGTCAAATAAAAGTTGATAAGTTCAGACCCGCTCTCATCGCGAACAATATCCGTAAGAGAAACTACAACATTATTTTCATTTGCTATTCTATCAATATTTTCAAAATATTCTCTTGCATCTAAATCAGACAGAAATTGATTGTTTTCGATTTGAAGACCGATTTTATTACAATTTTCAACATCATAATATCGACTATATTCAGTTATTCGATAAATACTTAGTTGGTTAAATGAGGGATATACAAAAACAAAAGTTAATAGAATTAACAAAAAACTTAATATCCAAATATTCTTTTTCATAATTTCACCTTCATTAAATCCATTATGCTTGTCAATCTTAGAGATAGGCTATAATCCGATATTGCTAAAGATTCAATATTTGCTGCGATAGGGAAGTGAAGAAATAAATACTAATTATTAGACAGATATTTTAGTCTATTATCTAAGCTTGCTCATTACTCACCCACAAACTTTACCATTTCTAAATTTTGAATGTACTCGCATCCTACTCTGGTCTGCTCCGAGCTATTCTTATCACAATAGAAATTTTGAGTTTTTATTAGATTATATCCGTTTTGTGTTTCCTTGATTTCTGGATTGTCCGTTGTAATTTCATCTTGGGTTAAAAAATAAGCCGTATGATAAATAAGTACTCCGCCCCAATTAGCCATCGATTCTTCAATGTCATAATAATCTGGATGTTGTTCTAAAATCTGGTTATCATAGTAAAAATAAAGTAAAACTTTCGAATGTCCTTGATCATCTAGTAAGAATTCAAAATCTACTAGTATTGAGTCATAAATTTCGCTTATAATTCCAAATTTGATTGTCGAACCATCAGTATTGTTATTCAATTGGAATAAATGATAACCATTGTCTTCCCCATAATTAACTAATTCTAATTCCTCAGGAATCGCTGATTTTTCGCCATACATTTCAATACACATTTCTTTTGTCAAATCCCCTGAACAAGGACCAGCAGGAATTGTTTTAAAAAACATTGAAAAATCTAATGCATTCAGTAAACTATCCTCATATGGTTTTGAGAAAACATTAACTTCAAGCTCGTTCGATCCTTGATCGGAATTTAGATTAAGTGTTGCTTCTTCCTGAATTGACTCTGTTGTTGCTGAAGGTACGGAAGAAACTAAGGGTGTAGCATTTATAAGTTGATCATCAACTGTACAACCCGTTAAACACGTCAAGGTCAAAAATAATGTAAAGAATTTCTTCATTTTAAATACAACACCCTTAAAATTTCCTTTCATTCATAACTTGATATTCAATAACAAAGTAGGTTGACACTATTGTAGAAATTTCTTTAATTCTTGGTCCCTCTTCTGTTTGACATGAAGAACAACCATTTGGATCATAGTCCGGAATTGGAAGATCTTTCGCAAGTACTGGAGTATTTAACAATGACACAAATAAGCCAACAGTTAGAATGGTTCCTATTCTTTTTACTATCTTCACAAATTTTCCTCCTTTATTGATTAAATTTTCTACTGATTATTGAAAATATTAAATCCTCGCTCTCTATAAACGTAGTTTAAAGCATAACAAAAACATGAAATGGCACTTCTATTTTTTATCCATTGGTCTATCCTCAACTGCGCGCTTTGCTTTCTAGCTAATTTTAGTATAGCTCACATTTCTACGACGTGCAATACTTTTGTAGATTATTTAAAATACATCTCTCACTTTCTTTGATATCTTTATCTTTTAATAGCTTGCGTTATTTTTAAAATTACGCAATTTACTTGAATTCTAAAGTACTATGTGTAAATTCTAAAACAAAAAAATCCTCTGCCCCCTGAGGGAACAAAGGATTGATAATTCATTGTTCTAAATTACCGCTGAACACGCCCGGAGCCGTCGCCGCCTGCCAACGCTTCGACTTCCGCAGCGCTGACCAGGTTGAAATCACCGTTGATCGTGTGCTTCAACGCCGAAGCCGCAACCGCGAATTCCAGAGCTTCGCCCTGCGTCTTCTTGGTTAACAGACCGTGAATCAGACCGCCGGAGAACGAATCGCCGCCGCCGACCCGGTCAACAATCGGATTGATCTCATACCGCTTGGACTGATAGAATTCCTCGCCGTCATAAATCAACGCCGACCAGCCATTATGCGTGGCGGAGAAGCTTTCGCGCAGCGTTGTGCAGACCGTCTTGAACCCGAACTGAACGCGCATCTGCTCGAAGATTGTCTTGTAGCCGTTCAGGTCCAGCTTGCCGCTGGAAACATCCGTGCCTTCCGGCTTAAAGCCCAGGCACAGCTCCGCATCTTCTTCATTGCCGATGCAGACGTCGACATACTGCATCAGATCTTTCATGACCGCCTGCGCTTCGGCCGGTGTCCACAGTTTTTTACGATAGTTTAAATCGCAGGAAACGGTAACGCCGTGCTTCTTCGCCGCGATGCAGGCCGCTTTGGTCAAAGCCGCGCCGTTGGCGCTGATCGCCGGTGTGATGCCCGACCAGTGGAACCAATCAGCTCCGTCCATGATCTTATCGAAATCGAAATCATCGACCGAAGCCTCGGCAATCGAGGAACCCGCACGATCATAAATAACCTTGGAAGCCCGCATTGAAGCTCCGGTTTCCAGATAATAGATGCCCACCCGATTACCGCCGCGGGCGATGTAATCGGTATGCACGCCATACCGGCGCAGGGCGTTCACCGCCGACTGTCCGATTTCATGCTTCGGCAGCTTGGTGACATAATATGCGTCATGACCATAATTAGCCAAAGAAACCGCGACGTTCGCTTCGCCGCCGCCGTAAACGACGTCAAAGGAGTCAGACTGAACAAAACGAGTATTGCCCGGCGTGGACAAACGAAGCATAATTTCGCCTAATGTAATGATTTTCATAATTGAGATTTACCCCTTTCCTTATGCCGCATTTTTCAGATGAATCGCAAAGCCGCCGATTTCACCTTCAAAGTAAGCAAATTTCAGATGACCCCTGGCATCGAACTGTTTCGTTTCTTCAACGAATTTGTAACCCCGTGCTTCAAAGTAACGAACAGCGCGATCCACAGAATTCACGGTATAACAGATATGCCCATGCGTTCCGCGGCCGTTTTCATTCATCACTTCCACGGTCTCGCCCGCAAAGAAGCTCTTGGATGTGGCGCGGACATCGCACTGAAGCAGACCTGCCATTTCGTTCGCAATCCCTTCAGAGGTTGACGGCGTGGCGTTGATGCCGACATGATCCAGCTTCAGACCCAGCATCGTCTTGACTGCGTTCTGCGTCAGTTCCTTAATCTTATCGAATTCACCGTTGGCAATCAGCTTGGAATCGATCATCCAGGTGCCGCCGCAGGCCACGATCCGGTCGTAAGCCAGGTATTCGCAGATATTATTTTCCTTAATTCCGCCGGTCGGCATGAAGTTGACATTCACATACGGAGCCGCCAGCGCCTTAATCATTTTCAGGCCGCCTAACGGCTCAGCCGGAAAGAACTTCACCGTGGTCAAGCCAAACGACAACGCCGCCTCAATATCGCTGGCATTCGCGCAGCCTGGCAGAATCATGATGTTTTTAGACTGACAGTAACGGACGATTTCAGGGTTCAGTCCCGGTGAAACGATGAACTTCGCGCCTGCTTCAATCGCGTCGTCGACCTGTCTGGTCGTCAATACGGTGCCTGCACCCAGGATCATTTCCGGGAACTTTTCATTGATGATCTGCATCGCCTGCCTGGCATGTTCAGTGCGGAACGTCACCTCGGCGACAGGCAGACCACCCTCGCACAACGCCCTGGCCAGCGGTTCAGCATCCTCGATCCGGTCGATTTTGATGACCGGCACAATGCCGATCCGGCTGATTTTTTCTAAAATTGCATCCATGATTTCCACTCCTTTTTTTTATGAGTTGATACACTTCTAGTATACATGCTTTCCCCGGTTTGTAAAGAGATGTTCTAAATTTTTTTTAGATATTTATTAATATGCTAAAAATATTTTAGGTTTCATCCGGACTATCTTGACATTTATCCACTCCTCTGAAACAATATTCATTAGAGAAAAAGGAGGAATTCGCAGGTGAATTCGATCGAAGAACAACGTCTTCTTTTTTCCCAGATTCTGGATCTGCTGGAACATCATTTCGGACCGCAATGCGAAATCGTGCTGCATGACAACACGAAGGATTATGCGCACACGATCATTGATATCCGCAACGGCCAGATCAGCGGAAGAAAGATTGGCGACGGCGGCGGCGCCTGGGGACTGGAGGTTCTCTCCAGCGAACAAACCGACACTCACCGCTATAATAAAGTCATGGTGACCGACGATGGCCGGATCATCCGCAACAGCTCAATTTTCTTTCAGGACAGCGAAGGGAAGAATATCGGTTCACTGTGTCTGAATACCGACATCACGCCGCTGGTGGAAGCTCGAAAAAATCTGGACGCATTTACCCTGCTTCCGCAGGAAGAAAAAAAGATCGGCGAGGAACCGTTTACCAACGACGTCAATCAGATTCTGGAGCTGCTTCTGCAGGAATGCCGCAAGCGCATGGACAAGCCTGCCAGGGAAATGAATAAGGAAGAAAAGATGGAAATCGTTCGATTCCTTGATCACAAGGGCGCTTTCCTGATCACAAAGAGCGGTGATAAGATCTGCGCCTTCCTCGACATTTCCAAGTTTACGCTTTACAGCTATCTGGATACCATCCGCAAGGAAGATAAGGAATGAATCCCACGCTGCGCAGCGCCGGATTGACCGGCCTGAAGTGCCTTAACGAAGCGGGTTATGAAGCCTGGTGGGTGGGCGGCTGCGTTCGCGACGCATTGTTGGAACGGCCGGTGCAGGATATCGACGTAACGACCTCCGCTTTGCCTGAACAGACGATCGCCTGCTTCCGCAATGCTGGATACCTGGTGATTCCGACGGGGTTGAAGCACGGCACAGTGACGGTCATGATTCACGATTTTCCGATCGAAGTCACGACTTACCGATCTGATGCCGGCTGCCACGATCACCGGCATCCCGAATCCGTTCACTTTTCACGATCTTTACAGGAAGACTGCGCGCGGCGGGATTTTACGATCAACGCGCTGTGCTGGCATCCGGATCTCGGACTGCGGGATTATTTCGATGGCCAGCAAGACCTGAAAAACAAAATCATTGCCTGCATTGGCGATCCGGTGCAGCGATTTGACGAAGATGCGCTGCGGATTCTCAGGGCGCTGCGGTTCGCTTCCACCCTGGGATTTACAATCCATCCTGACACGCGTTCCGCGCTCTTTCATCAGAAAGAACTGCTGCGGGTGTTGTCTGCCGAGCGCATTGCCCGGGAAATGGAAAAGATGGTCGTCGGACTTCGCTGGCCGGAAATCTTCGCCGGCAATCATGAAATTCTGGCGGTTCTGTTTCCTCAGCTTCCCGCCCTGCAATCACCGCAGGCGATTCAAAAAGCGTTCGACGCATTCCGATTCTGTCCGCCGGTGACGCTGCCCCGGCTGGCCTGTTTCTTTCTGGAATTGCCGCAAGCGCCGTTGACCTATTGCATTGATCAGGCTCATCATTGGGCTGGGCAGCTGAGGTTTTCCAATCGAAACAAGAAGAATCTGATCCAGCTTGTCCAATATCAAAATCGCCTGCTTCCCCAGGATCGGATTGGTTTGCGGCTTCTGATCAGCGAACTTCCGGATTTGGTCGTGGAATGGATCCAGCTTCAACAGGGCTTAAACCGGCTTACGCCGCAACAAGCCGCTCGCCTGATCGCCGCCAGTGAAGAAATTCGCGGCCAGGACTGCCTGACCCTCAAGCAACTGGCGGTCAACGGCGCCGACTTGATCGCCGCCGGCTGTCCCCGCCCCCAGATCTCCGCACTTTTAACGCAAACGCTGAAAGCGGTGATGGAAGATCAGATTCCGAATCAAAAAGAAGCACTTCTGAGCTTTGTCCATCAACAACGAAAGCCGGAACACCCCGAGTAAACACTCTGGGCTCCGGCTTTTTTTGTCTTCTTCATGTTTTTTGAAAACCAACTTTTTTTCTGACTCCCGTTAATTCCAGTTGGTCGTGAAATATCCGTTTTCCTGAATGAACTCCAACGTGCGCCACATTTCCACCGCGCGGGTTAATCCTTGTTCGTAATCCGGCAGCGGCCAGCGGAAGAACTCAAAGGTCGCAGTGCCTGGATAATTGATCGCATTGAGCGCTTCAATAACTTCAATCCAGTTCACCGTACCAAAACCGATTGGCAGATGCTGATCCTTTTTCCCGTTGTTGTCATGCAGATGCACTTCGTACAGCTTCTTTCCCATGCGCTGGATCGTGGCCGGGATATCCACGCCGTCCACATTCGCGTGGCCGACGTCCAGACAGAAACCGACATTCTCCAGATTCACTTCTTCTACCAGCGCAATCAATTCGTCGATCTGACTGTAAAAACGCCCGCCATAGATATTCTCGATTGCCAGCCGGATTCCTTTTTCAGCAGCCCGCTGACCAAACCAGCGCAGGTTTTCCACAACCCGCCGGTGCGTTTCTTCTGCACCCCATTTTTCTAACGAAGCTTGATGAACGATTTTATTTTTCTTAAATCCCCCGTCTGAAAAAGTCCCCGGATGCACAACGAACACCCCCGGTTCCAATACACTGTAAATATCCAGACTTTTCTGCATATAATGACGGACCCGTTTCTGTTCAGGATCGTCCTCGTCCAACACGGAACCGACGAAATGATAAGACGACAGCTTCATCCCTTTTTGGACAGCCAGCGCATGAATCTGATCGGCAAATTCCTGATCTTCGGCATCCTTTTCCGGATACACCTCCTGATCCCAATAGGTATTGAACGTATGAATGCCTAATTTCAACGCCATTTCCATGAGCGTGTCCGCCTTGTTGAGATCCAGCTTGCCCTCGGCGTTGACAAAATCAAAGTGCAGTGAACATTCCCGCATGTTTCCCTCCTGTTTCCGCTCTCTGTAAGCAGAACCTTTCTGTTTTTATTATACGGCCAATCCCGTCAGGAAACAAGCAAACACCCCCGATGTCTGACAAGCCGCATCTTCGTTATTTTCCTTTTTTGATCCTGATCTTCATTCTTACCAACACTAAAAAAAGAAGTCTTCCAGAAGAGGAAAACTTCCAATGAGCTTCGATTCGCAGCGTTTATTTTTTTTCGTTTTGAAATTGAAACCGGTTGAGCAGCTGCTGGAAAAGCAAAACTTCAGCGTCTGAGAAACTGTCCATACATTGCATACAATATTTTCTGAATTCCGACTGAATAAGATCCGAAGCGGTTTTCCCTCTCTCCGTCAGGAAGATGTTCATTACTCGGCGGTCTTTATCGTTGCCGATTCGCATCACCAGATCCTCACTCTCCATTTCTGAAATGATTTCTGAAATTGTAGAGCGCTTACTGGCGGAAATGACCGCAATTTCCTGCTGATTAATTCCATTGTGGTCAGACAACAGATGCAGGATTTTTAGATGGGATAACTTGAGATTCAAAACTTTAAGCGTATCGGATTTTACTTCATAAAACTGTTTGATTAAATCTGAAAACATAATAAACGCTTTGGTGTCCAAATTCACAACGTCCCGAATTTGATTCATGAACTCACTCCTTTCTTTTTTCTTATTATAAATCAAAAGTCCAGTTAAACGTTACAATTTTACCGAATTCAATGTGAATTAAACGTTTTACTTCACATTTCACGCTGATTAAAAAGAAAAGAACGAAGCGTTTCGTTCTTTTATCCGTCATTGTGAGTGAGTTCAATTACGGGAATTTCAACCGGATTGAAGATTCGCGGCAGATACCATCGCCGGCATAATCCCCGGGAAACGATTAAATCCGAGTTCTGTTCCTGATACAAACCGCCTGCCCGCTTCGGGAACCAGCCTTGCCGGGGCGCAAACAAACCGTTGATCAAACCGGGAATTCGAACCTGTCCGCCATGGGCATGGCCGGACACGATCAGATCAAACCCGAACTGCGCGTAGATCGGCGAACGTTCCGGCCGGTGCGCTAAGAGTATCGTATATTCCGGGCAGGTCTGCACCGAACCCAGCGCCTTCATCAGTTCAATTTCCTCTTGTGAATCCCGATCAATATACGCATATTTGCGGGGATCGTCAATTCCGCACAACGTGAATCGTGTTCCGCGGATCGTGATGGTTTCTTTCCTGCTGTCCAAAACGGTAATTCCCGCCTGACGCACCCGTGCTTTGACCTCCGGGAGCGTGATCAGAGTATCAATATTTTCATGGTTGCCTGTGCAATAATAACACGGCGCTATCGCCGCAGCCTGATCAAGAAATAATTCCGCGCCCCGCAGCGGTTTGATATCGTCGATGATATCTCCCGGCATGAGAATGAGATCGCACCGGGATTGCCGCAGCTTGTCCAGCAGCCGCTTTTGATTCGGTCCGTAGACCGTGCTGTGCAGATCGGAGACGACCGCCAGTCTGACCGGCGTTTTGATCTTCGGACTGGACAGTGTATAGGATCGTAATTGAATTGGAAAACTGATGAGCCAGCCAATCAACAGATAGGCGGCGATCAGGCCGAAAAAGAGAAGGGCCAGCTTCATCGCCAGCCTCCCTCAGTAACCCTGATGGTATAGTAAACCGGTTGTTTCATTGTGATTCTCCTTTTATGTTGGATTCGCGTTGGCCTTAAAAACACGGCGGCGATTTGCTTTTTAATAATCGCCCATCGCGATCATTCCGTCAATCACCTTCTGAACACCGGCGATGTTGGCGGCCGTCACATAATCCTTCGGATCCAGCGCATACTGCCGGATTGCTTCCTGGCATTGCTTGTGAATAGAGATCATAATCCCGCGCAGCTTGTCGTCGACTTCTTCAAACGACCAGGCCAGACGCATACTGTTCTGGCTCATTTCCAACGCGGAAGTCGCAACGCCGCCGGCGTTGGACGCCTTACCCGGGGAGAACAGGATTCCCTGCTGACGATACAAAGCGATCGCTTCGTTATCGTTCGGCATGTTCGCGCCCTCGGCAACGAGTTGGCAGCCCGCTTCGATTAAGCGCCGGGCACGTTCCTTGTTGATCTCGTTCTGCGTCGCGCACGGGAAAGCCAGATCAACCTTCAGGTTGGCATCATAGACCGAACCTTCATGATATTTGCCATGGCCTGCCATTTCCGGATATGCTGAAAGCGAGGTGCGCAGCTGTTCCTTGATTTTCTTCACCGTATTCAGATCCAGCTGTTCATCGACGATATAGCCTTTGGAATCGCTCATCGCGATGACCTGAATTCCGTTCTGCTGCGCTTTTTCCGCGGCATAGATCGCGACGTTGCCGCTGCCGCTGACAATCGCTTTCTTCCCCTGCGGATCCATCTGCGCCGCTTTCATCATTTCCAAGACGAAGTAGATCAACCCGTAGCCGGTCGCTTCTTTACGTGCCAGACTGCCGCCATAGCCTACGCCCTTGCCAGTTAACACACCGCGCTCGCTGACGCCCTTCAGACGCCGGTACTGACCGTATAAATAACCGATTTCCCGTGCGCCAACGCCCATATCGCCGGCCGGCACATCGACGTCCGGACCGATATGCTTGGACAATTCAATCATAAAGCTCTGGCAGAAGCGCATCACTTCTGCATCGCTCTTGCCTTTCGGATCGAAATCACTGCCACCCTTGCCGCCGCCGATCGGCAGCGTGGTCAGGGCATTCTTGAAGATCTGTTCAAACGCCAGGAATTTCATCATCCCCAGCGTCACCGCCGGATGAAACCGCAGACCGCCTTTATAGGGACCCAAGACGCTGTTATATTGAACCCGGTAACCACGGTTGACATGCATCTGTCCCTGATCGTCCATCCACGGTACTTTAAACTGGATAATCCGCTCCGGTTCTGTCAAGCGTTCCAGAATTGCCATTTTCTCATATTCCGGATGATGATCAAAAATCAGGCTGACCGACGCCAGCACTTCTTCCACCGCCTGCAGAAACTCGGGCTGCGAGGCGTCTTTTTGTTTCAGCTGATGTAAAACTTGTTCACAATATGAATTCATTGTTATCCCACCTTTTTTATTATGATATGCTACTCGGACTGAAAATTCAATGAATAAAAGAGGGACATTCCTTTCGGATATTCCCTCTCTCGTTCATTTTAGACCGCCGGTTCAGCGTGATTGCCGAGCATTTCTTCCGGAAGCTTGACATCTTCTTCCAGATCGACGGAACGTTCTTCCCGTTCCTCGCGCAGCTCCGCTGCCCGTTCTTCGATCATGCGCGTCGTTTCGCGCTCGAATTTTGAGCCGGTTCCCGCTGGGATCAGCTTGCCGATGATAACGTTTTCCTTCAGACCGATCAGATGGTCGACCTTGCCCTTGATCGCCGCTTCGGTCAGGACCTTGGTGGTTTCCTGGAAGGATGCCGCGGACAGGAAGGAATCGGTTTCGACAGACGCTTTTGAAATACCCAGCAGCGTCGGACCAAAGACCGCCGGATGCTTGCCCGCTAACAGACAAGCGCGGTTGATGCCGGTGATGTTGTTCAAGGACAGCGTCTGACCTGCGCTTAAGCCGGTGTCGCCGCCGTCGATGACAATGATCTTCCGCAGCATCTGACGGATCATGACTTCGATGTGCTTATCAGAAATTTCGATACCCTGGGAAGCGTAAACCTTCTTGACTTCCTTCAGGATATAGTTCTGAACTTCCATGACGCCTGCGACTTCCAGCAGTTCCTTCGGGTTAACCTGACCTTCGGTCAGCTTATCGCCCGCAACGACCTGGGACCCGACTTTCAGCCAGGAACGGATCGTCTGCGTCAGATCGCATTTGTGTTCGATGCTTTCCTTTTCGTTGGTGACCACGATGCGCATGCCGCTCTTGTTTTCCAGTTCGCTGATCTCGGTGATCTCACCGTCGATCTTGGACAGGACTGCGACATGTTTCGGGCAGCGGGCTTCAAACAGTTCTTCGACTCGCGGCAGACCCTGCGTGATATCGCCGTCGTTACCGGAAGCGACGCCGCCGGTATGGAACGTACGCATGGTCAGCTGTGTGCCCGGTTCACCAATGGACTGCGCGGCCATGATGCCGATCGCTTCGCCGGCTTCCGCCAGTTTGCCAGTCGCCATGTTGCGGCCATAGCACTTGCGGCAGACGCCGTTGACGCTTTCGCAGGTGAACGTATTGCGGATATAAGCCTTGGTGACGCCGGCATTGACCACCTTCTGCGCCATCGCTTCATCCATGTAGGTATCCGCTTCAACCAGAATTTCACCGGTGTTCGGATCGACGATCGCATCCTGGCTGTAACGGCCGATTAAGCGTTCAGCCAGCGGTTCAAGGATCGTGTTGGTCTTGCGGTCAACAATATCCTCAACCAGATAGCCGCGGTCGGTTCCGCAGTCTTCCTCAATGATGACGACATCCTGAGCTACGTCGACCAGACGACGGGTCAGGTAACCCGATTCAGCCGTCTTCAGCGCGGTATCGGTCAGACCTTTCCGCACGCCGTGAGTGGAGATAAAGAACTCGGACACATTCAGACCTTCACGGAAGGAAGAGTAAATCGGAACTTCGATGATCGAAGGCTGGTATTCTTTCTTGGACTTCGACTGTGTCGGACGGGCCATCAGACCACGCATGCCGCACAGCTGAGTAAAGTGGGATTTGTTGCCTCGCGCTCCGGAAACCGCCATCATGTTGATCGGGTTCTTACGCGGCAGGGATTTCATAACGGCATCGCCGATTTCATCCTTGATATCCGCCCACAGCTTCGAGAAGTGGCGTTCCCATTCCGGCGGCGTCAGCATGCCTCGTTTCAGCAGCTTATCCAGCTTGTCAGCCTGAGCACGGCCTTCTTCAACATATTTCTGTTTGTTCGGAACGACGTTGATATCCGCCAGAGATACGGTCATGCCCGCAACTGTGGAATATTCAAAGCCGAGGTCCTTGATGTTATCCATGATATCGGAAGTGCCTTCCGTTCTGTACCGGTTGAACACTTCGGCGATGACATTGGACAAATCCTTTTTCTTGAATTCCGGATTCAGCGGCATTGCGGCGATCGCTTCCTTGATGTTCGTGCCTAACGGCAGGAAGAACTTATCCGGCGTCGCCTGTAAGCTTGCCTTGTTGACGTCGTTGATATATGGGAAGTCTGCCGGGAACATTTCGTTGAAAATGACCTTGCCGACCGTCGTTACCAGGTACGAATGGTTCTGCTTCTCCGTGAAGCAACTCTTATGCAGCGCGTATCCCGGCAGGGCAATGCGGGTATGCAGATGCACCTGCTTGCTCTGATACGCGATTAAGACTTCGTTGGTGTCCTTGAAGACATGGCCTTCGTTGGTGCCGAACCGGCGCCACATTTCAGCCGCTTCATGATCGCCCAGAGAATCCAGGAAATCTGCCTTCGTGAAGAATTCGTCCGCCGTTTCTTCCATGTTCAGATAGAAGTTGCCCAGAACCATGTCCTGGCCCGGCGTAACGATCGGCTTACCATCCTTCGGACCCAGAATGTTGTTGGAACCGAGCATCAGGATTTCCGCTTCGGCGCGGGCTTCTTCGGACAACGGCAGATGGACAGCCATCTGGTCGCCGTCAAAGTCGGCGTTGAACGCGGTACAGACTAATGGATGCAGACGGATTGCACGGCCTTCGACCAGCTTCGGCTTAAATGCCTGGATGCCCAGACGGTGCAGTGTCGGCGCACGGTTCAGGAAGACCGGGTGATTATCAATGACCTGTTCCACGACGTCCCAGACACGCGGATCCTGGCGGTCGATCAGCTTCTCCGCTGTTTTCGGATTGCCGGCGATGCCCTGGTTCACAATTTCATTGATGACAAACGGCTTGTACAGCTGAATTGCCATTTCACGCGGAATGCCGCACTGATACATCTTCAGGTCCGGTCCGACCGCGATAACGGAACGGCCGGAGAAGTCGACACGCTTACCTAACAGGTTCTGACGGAAACGTCCCTGCTTACCCTTTAAGGAATGCGACAGGGATTTCAGCGCCCGTCCGCCCGCGCCGGTGATCGGCTTGGAACGGCGGCCGTTGTCGATCAAAGCGTCGACCGCTTCCTGCAGCATACGTTTTTCGTTCTGGACGATGATCGCCGGAGTTCCCAGCTCCAGCAGCTTCTTCAAACGATTGTTCCGGGTGATGACACGACGGTACAGATCGTTCAAATCGGAGGTCGCGAAGCGGCCGCCGTCCAGCTGCAGCATCGGCCGTAAATCCGGCGGAATGACCGGCAATACGGTCAGAACCATCCATTCCGGCTTGTTGTCGGAATGCCGGAACGCGTCGATGGTTTCCAGGCGCTTGATCAATTTCTTGCGCTTGTCGCCGTTCGCGTTTTCCAGTTCTTTAATGACGATCTCGTGTTCTTTCTCAATATCGACCTTTTCCAACAAGGTCTTGACCGCTTCCGCGCCGGTCTGGGCGACAAAGCTGCCCGGACCATACAGTGCGGTGTTCTCACGGTATTCTTTTTCTGACAGGATCTGTTTGACAGCCAGCGGCGTATCCATCGGATCGGTAACGACCCAGGATACGAAGTAAACGACTTCTTCCAGCGCCTTCGGCGTGATGTTGAGCAGCAGGCTCATGCGGCTTGGAATGCCGCGCAGATACCAGATGTGCGCAACCGGAGCTGCCAGTTCAATGTGACCCATCCGTTCGCGGCGGACAGAACTCTTGGTGATTTCTACGCCGCAGCGGTCACAGATTACGCCTTTATAGCGTACTTTCTTGTATTTTCCGCAATAACATTCCCAGTCTTTGGAAGGACCGAAAATCCGTTCGCAGAATAAGCCGTCCCGTTCTGGTTTTTGAGAACGGTAGTTAATCGTTTCCGGCTTTTTGACTTCGCCATAGGACCATTCGCGGATTCGTTCCGGGGATGCCAGACCGACCTGAATGGCGGCAAATTTATTGACACTCATCGCTTACGCCTCCTTTACTCAACGTCTTCGTCATCAAATCCGATTACAGCCGCTTCTTCCGGCAGATCCTCCTCGTCGATGACCTGGGCCGGAATCTCTGCCGAGGTTTCGGATACGACGTTCTCCAGGGCTGCAACTTCGTTAATCTCGTCCGCTTCCATCTTCTTCATGTCGACTTCCAGACCTTCTTCATCCAGCATCTTGACGTCGATCGCCAGCGCCTGCAGCTCATGCTTTAAGACGCGGAACGATTCAGGAATGCCCGGTTCCGGCAGATCCTTGCCCTTGATGATGGCTTCGTAGGTCTTGGTGCGTCCAACGATATCGTCGGATTTCACGGTCAGGATTTCCTGCAGCGTATGCGCGGCGCCGTAAGCTTCCAGCGCCCAGACTTCCATTTCACCGAAACGCTGGCCGCCGTTCTGCGCCTTACCGCCTAACGGCTGCTGCGTGACTAAGCTGTATGGACCGGTTGCACGGGCATGCAGCTTATCGTCGACCATGTGCGCCAGCTTGATCATGTACATGACGCCGACAGAAATCCGTTCGTCATACGGCTCGCCGGTTTTGCCATCATGCAGCACCAGCTTGCCATCCGGCGAGGTCTGCGCTTCTTCCATGATCGCTTTCAATTCGTCATTGGAAATACCGTCGAAGACCGGTGTCGCAAACTTCACGCCTAACGTCTTCGCGGCCATGCCCAGATGGATTTCCAGAACCTGTCCGATGTTCATACGGGATGGAACGCCGAATGGGTTCAGCATGATGTCGATTGGTGTGCCATCCGGCAGATACGGCATATCCTCGATCGGCAGGATCTTGGAGATAACGCCCTTGTTGCCGTGACGGCCGGCCATTTTATCACCTTCAGAAATCTTACGTTTCTGAACGATATAGACTTTAACGACTTCATTGACTCCCGGCGGCAGATCGTGACCTTCGTTGCGCTTGAAAATGCGGATCGAATGGACGATGCCGGCGCCGCCATGCGGAACTTTCAGCGAATTGTCGCGGACTTCTCTGGACTTTTCGCCGAAGATCGCCAGTAACAGCTTTTCTTCCGGGGAGATTTCGCTCTGGCCCTTCGGGGTAACCTTACCGACCAGGATGTCGCCTTCCTTGACTTCCGCGCCAATCATGACGATGCCGCGGCCGTCAAGGTGACGGCAGGCATTTTCACTGACGTTTGGAATATCGCGGGTAATTTCTTCCGGTCCCAGCTTCGTTTCGCGGCATTCAATGTCATATTCCTCAATATGAATAGAAGTGTAGACATCGTCGCGGACCATCCGCTCGGACATGATGATCGCGTCTTCGTAGTTGTAACCGTGCCAGGTCATGAACGCGATCGTCACGTTCTGGCCTAACGCCAGCTCGCCTTTTTCCATCGAAGGACCATCGGCCAGAATATCGCCGCGTTCCACGCGTTCGCCATGCTTGACGATCGGCCGCTGGTTAATGCAGGTGCCGGCGTTGGAACGGCGGAATTTCTGCAGCTCGTAAACGCGCTGTTCGCCTTCATCTTCCGTAACAACGATCTTATTGGCATCGACATAGGTGACGACCCCGTTGCCGGTGCAGATGCACGCGCTGCCGGAGTCCCGCGCAATGCGGTGCTCCATGCCGGTTCCGACATATGGAGAATGCGGATTCAGCAGCGGTACGGCCTGACGCTGCATGTTCGCGCCCATCAGGGCACGGGAAGCATCGTCATTTTCCAGGAATGGAATACATGCGGTCGCAACCGAAACGATCTGTTTCGGCGAAACGTCCGCCAGTTCGACCTGATCGCGGTGAGCCATGATTGTTTCTCCCGCTTTTCGGGCAACGACCATGTCGTTGATCAGACGACCTTCGTGCACTTCGTTCGCCTGCGCGATGATGTAGTCGTTTTCTTCATCGGCTGACAGATAAACATATTCCTCAGTAACCTCGCCGCCTTCTTTGACCAGACGGTACGGTGTTTCGATAAAGCCATATTCGTTGATCTTGGCATACGTTGTCAAGTTGGAGATCAGACCGATGTTCGGGCCTTCCGGCGTCTCGATCGGACAGATCCGGCCGTAATGGCTGTTGTGAACGTCACGGACTTCAAAGCCGGCGCGCTCACGCGTTAAGCCGCCTGGACTCAGCGCGGAAATACGGCGCTTGTTGGTCAGCTCGGCCAGCGGATTCTGCTGATCCATAAACTGCGACAGCTGCGAGGAGGAGAAGAACTCCTTGATCGCCGCCGTCAGCGGACGGATATTCGTTAACTGCTTCGGCGTCAGACCTGCGGCCTCGGCAATCGACATTCTTTCTTTAACGACTCGTTCCATCCGGCTTAAACCGATCCGGAACTGATTCTGGATCAGTTCGCCGACCGTACGGATCCGGCGGTTGCCCAGCATATCAATATCATCGACGCTGCCGACGCCGTCCATCATGTTCAGCTCATAGCTGTAGAAGGCATACATGTCGGAAATCGTGATCGTCTTTTTCTGGTTGATCGGGTCGATCGCCACGATCTTGATCGGATTGCTGCAGTCCGCAGATGTCGAAACCTGAATCGTCTGCACAGCCGCGCCGACCAGCCAGGCTGTGATCGCCTGATTCTGATGCGCACGTTCGATGATGACCTGCTGCTCGGAAGCGCTCAGCTTCGAGTAATCCTCATCCGGGATGTAGCGGTCAACCACCAGCTCGCCGTTGTTGGTCATGTCTTCGTTATTCGCCGTCAACCGGCCGATCACGAAGAAACGATGACCGTAATTCAGGACCGCGGAGGCGTTTTCTGCCGTCAGTGCGACCGGCTTGGCCACCAGTCCGGAATAGACGCGGACTTCTTTGACTTCCTTCGCCAGGGCTTCAATATCTTTTTCCGTCAGAACGGTGCCCTTTTCAAACAGGCGGTCACCGCACTCGACGTCATTGGCCAGAATCCGGCCGATCAGCCCCAGGCTCCAGGACGTATCCATCATGGAAGTATCTGGATGTGAGAATTCATGCACGAATGGGAAAGCTGTGACATGGCTGCCCTTGAGCATTTCCACACGCAGGACGTTTCTTTCCTTCTTCGTGACAAACGTGCCTTTTTCAAACAACACTTTGCCCTCGCCGCTCAGGACGTCTTCAGCCAGATAAGTGCCTTCCATCCGGTCCGTCAGCGACAGTTTCTTATTTAATTTATACCGGCCGGCCTTGGTCAGGTCATACCGGCGGTGATCGAAGAACTTGGCGTTCATCAAGTTGATCGAACCGTCGATCGTCGGAACTTCATCAGAGCGCTGGTTTTCATAGATCGCCAGCAGCGCTTCGTTGCTCGTCTTGATCTTATCGGCGGCCAGCGTGTTGCGGATTTCTTCATAGTTGCCGAAGAACGAGGTATATAAAAGCATATACAGGTTCAGGAATTCGCGCGGTTCGCCCTCAACGATGTTCTCTTCGAACACTTCCAGTCCCAACGCTTTTAAGAACCGGCGGATTTCCGCCGTATCAAAACCGTCTTCGCTCTTTTCCAGGTTCAAGGACATCCCGATCGCCTTGAACAGGATTGTGGATAAAATTTTACGTTTGCGGTCGACCGACATGTTGACAATCCGGCCTAACGCCGCCTTCTTGCCGTCGGTCATGAACTCCAGCCACGTGCCGCGGCTTGGGATCAGTTCACAGTTGTAGCTATCTTTGCCAGTTTTGTCTTCGGAAGCAATATCAAAATAAGCGCCTGGCGAACGTACAATCTGAGAAACGATAACACGTTCAGCGCCGTTGATAATGAAAGTTCCGGTTTCCGTCATCATCGGGAATTCGCCCAGGAAAACGTCTTCCCACTTTGTCAGTACTTCACCGGTTGTATTGTCGACCATTTCCAGCTCCATTTTCGCTTTCAATGGCGCGGCGAAATTCGCCTCCCGGTATTTGCACTCGTTGACGGTATACTTTGGCGTGCCGAATTCGTAATCTACGAATTTCAGGCGAATATTTCCACCGTAGTTCTGAATCGGGTAAATATCTTCAAAAACTTCCCTGATGCCTTCTCTGATAAACCATTCAAAAGACTGAGTCTGCACTTCAACCAGATCAGGAAGATCGAGGTTGCCGCTGACCTTGGAATAATTCCGGCGTTCTGCCTTTTTACCCAGTTTTTCAATACGGTAGTTCTGCATTTTTTCCATGTACGCCATCCTTTCATAACAGTGTTAACAACGGCTAAAAGGGCGTGAAACCCCCTTAACTTTTATACATTTTTGCAATTTAATATAGTACCAAACTTAACACAAGTTGTCAATCTGTTTTTGTCGATTTTAAAATGTAATATCCCTTTTCCTTGTTGATCACTTCACAGTTGCCAAACATTTCCTCAATTTTAGCTTTAGCGCTGAGCGCGCCCTGCTGCTTGCGGATCACTACATACAGATGTCCCTGCGGACGCAAATGATCATACGCCTGCTCAAACATCGCATAGATTACTTTTTTGCCCGCCCGGATCGGCGGATTGGTCAGAATATCGCTCAACGTTTCAGTGACATTCCCAAAGATATCCGATACCCGAACTTCAGCCTCCACGCCGTTCTTCTGCGCATTAAGAACAGCCAGCTCAACCGCCCGGGGATTGACATCCACCATCAGCATTTCAGCGTCCGGAAACATTTTTTTCACGGTGACGCCGATCACGCCGTAGCCGCAGCCCAGATCTAATATGTGATCTCCCAGCGGTTCTTCCTTGATCGTTTTCAACAGGACATACGATCCAAAATCCACTTCACTTTTACAGAACACGCCGTTATCCGTGATCAAAGGGATAATAAAGCCCGAAAACCGGAAAGAAATCTCCTTCCGGTTTTGTGGTAGTTGACGATTGTCAGTAAAGTAATGACTCATTCGATCGCCTCCCATGGGCTAATTGCATTCCGCGCTCAATGACGGAATTGTTCTGTTGTCGGATTGTGCGAAACTTATTTAATTTCGACAGAAGCGCCGGCATCCATCAGTTTCTTCTTGATTTCTTCCGCTTCTTCCGGCTTGATGTTTTCCTTGATTGCGCTTGGGCACTTGTCAACTAAGCCCTTCGCTTCAACCAGGCCTAAGCCAGTGATTTCACGAACAACCTTGATGACGCCAACCTTCGAAGCGCCGACTTCCTTCAGGAATACGGAAACTTCAGTCGGTCCTGTAGGCGCTGCAGCTTCAGTCGGAGCCGCAACTGCAACCGGAGCCGCAGCCGTTACGCCGAATTCTTCTTCGATCGCTTTTACCAGTTCGTTCAGTTCCAGAATTGTCATCTCTTTCAGAGATTCGATGATTTCAGCATTTGTTAACTTTGCCATGTTCTTATTCCTCCTTGGTCAGTTTTGTTATTCAGCAGCTGCTTCTTCAGCAGGAGCAGCTTCTCCGTCTTTGTCAGCGACTGCTTTCACAGCGCAAGCGAAGCTGCGGACAGGCGCCTGCAGGCAGCTCAGCAGCATCGACAGCATGCCTTCACGGTTCGGCAGGCTGGAAAGTTCTTTAATCGTATCGACGCCGACGACTTTACCTTCGACGATCGCACCTTTCAGAACCAGTTTGTCGTGCTTCTTGGCGAACTTCGCCAGCACGCGGCTTGGCGCAACAGCATCATCAGAGAATGCGATTGCGTTTGGTCCGGTCAGCTGTTCTGTCAGTTCGTTGAATCCGGCAGCCTCAGCGGCACGCTGGGACATGGAATTCTTGTAAACCTTGAATTCAATGCCTTCAGCCCGCAGGCTTCTTCTCAACTCAGTGACTTCGGCAACTGTCAGACCACGGTATTCAACAACGACTGTTGACTGGCTGGCGGTCATTTTTTCCTGAATTTCGGAAACGACTGCCTTTTTCGATTCTAATACCGCATCTTTCATTCCGTACACCTCCATTTTATACTGTCACAATATACCTGAATATAAAAACCCGCACTCAAGACAGCACGGGTTTTGAAAGTTCAAAGTTGATCTTCCTACCTCGGCAACCTGATTAAGCCGTTAGGCCGTTGCTGTCTATGGTATATTGATAACAAACTAATTTTAACAGGGTTTGCGTAATTGTCAAGCAATTACTCAGCAGCGACACGAATCGCCGGTCCCATCGTTGTGGAAACCGTGATGCTCTTCATGTAGTTACCCTTGACTGCCGCCGGACGTGCCTTCGCGATCACGTTGTACAGCGCTTTCGCGTTTTCCGCCAGCTGTTCGTCAGTGAAGGAGCACTTGCCGATCATAACGTTGATGTTGCCTTCTTTGTCAACACGGTAAGTAACCTTACCTTTCTTGATTTCGTTGACGGCATTGGCGATGTTCATCGTGACGGTGCCCGTCTTCGGGTTCGGCATCAAGCCCTTAGGGCCCAGGATCTTACCCAGCTTACCGAGTTCGCCCATCATATCCGGAGTTGCGACGATCACGTCAAATCCGAACCAGCCCTTTTTGATATCTTCCAGGATTTCCTTGCCGCCGACAAAATCTGCGCCGGCATCCTTGGCTTCCTGTTCCTTCGCGCCCTGAGTCACAACTAAGACCTTCTGGGAACGGCCTGTGCCGTTTGGCAGAACCATCGCGCCGCGGATCTGCTGATCAGCGTGACGTGGGTCAACGTTCAGGTTGAAGGAGATTTCGACAGATGCGTCGAACTTTGTTGTGTTGATTTTCTTCGCCAGAGCTACCGCTTCCGTCAGGCTGTACAGCTTCGCTGCGTCGACCTGCTTCAGGGCCTCTGTGTATTTCTTACCTCTTTTTGCCATCGTGATGTCCCTCTCTTATTCCATGCCTTCGACAGTAACGCCCATATTGCGCGCTGTCCCGGCGATAATCCGCATTGCTGCTTCTACATCATTGGCGTTCAGATCCGGCATCTTGTACTCAGCGATTTCTCTGCACTTTTCCAGAGAGATCTTTCCGACGATGTTGGCTTTGGCACTGCCCGATCCGGACTTGATACCGGCAGCCTTCTTGATCAGAACTGAGGCTGGTGTCGTTTTCAGAACGAAATCAAAGCTCTTGTCTTCATACGCAGTGATGATGACAGGGACGATATCGCCTGCACGATCCTTGGTCGCATCGTTAAATGCGTTGCAGAACTGCGGCATGTTGATGCCTGCAGAGGCCAGCGCCGGTCCCGGACGGGCTCCGCCGGCCTGGAACTGGAGCTTACAAATCTTTGCAACTTTCTTGCTCACAAGACATTCCTCCTTAAAATTGATTGTCTGTGCTGTGGTTAGTGGACAGGTGCAACACCGTCCTCCCACGCATAATAAAACTTGCTGCTTTCGACAGCATTACTATTCTAAGCGGATTTAACCCTTTAGTCAAGGGATATTTTCGATTTTGACCGGATTTATCAACGCGTCACACGAATGACAGGATCGCCGGTCTTAACCACCCCGGGCTTGGCAATTTCCAGCTGATACCCGCTGCCGTTGGTTACGACCAGCATCGTCGTCAGATCAATATGATTTTTTTCCATAATGCCCCGATCAATTCGGATCAGCGGCTCTCCCGCTCGAACTTTTGCACCGGGCTGAACGTAAACCTCCAAGCCTCGGCCCTGAAGCTCCACCGTGTCCATGCCGACATGCAGCAGCACCTCAACGCCATTGGCGCCTTTTAATCCGACCGCATGACGCGTTGCCGCTACAAGCAGCACTGTGCCGGTCAGCGGCGACAGAATCTTTTCGCCTTCAAAACGAAACGCAATTCCTTCGCCCATCATCTTCTGCGCAAATACCGGATCCGGCACTTCTTCCAAGGGCAAACTGACACCGTCAACCGGCGACAGGATGTCGCAATACACAGGTTTCTTAAATAAATTAAACATGGCAGCCTCCTTGCGCAAGCTCATCCAAAGTTCTGCTTAGATTTGATAAGCGAGAAAGATTCGGATGATTTGCGATGTTTCATTGTTCTCATTTTAAAGAATACCGTTCTAATTCGCAACGGTTAATCCTGTGGTTTAAGGATTCCTTCATTTTTCTCTGTTCTTTCTGCTGATTTTCTCTTGTCTCAGAAACCTTTCCTGATCTCAAATTCTTAAGCGATGCCTTTTAGATAATCAGCCGCTTTGTATTGGCAGTGTTGCCGATGTCTTCGGCCTAAATTACAAAAAGCCGGAATCTATGCCTTCCTTGGGACGTATTCCGGCCTGGCATACATAAGCAACGCTCAGCTTAAGCAACAAAAGTAATCCAGCTGCCTCGTCTATTCCGCCGATCAATTTCATCAACAATTTTCATAAATAGAAATCAGAAAAGGAAACTCAATTCTAGCTTCTTATTCTCGTTGCAATCTGATCTGCAGTCCATTCAGGATGTTCTTCATGACAGGAAAATATCTGACGGATTACAGTTTCATCTTCATCTAAAATCTCCGCGATCTCTGAAATGGGCTTGCCTTTTTTCATATTTTTCAGCACCTGTTTAATGACTTTGCATAATTCGCCTCGTTCTAAACCTTGTTCCAAACCTTCCTGCTTACCCATCCGTTTGCCCTGTTCCAGCCATTCCCGCTGACGATCCGCTCTTTCCAATTCCGCCATGATCGCCTTTGTTTCTCTGAAATAAGCTTCAAAGTCCATCGTCATCTCACTCATCTTCCTGACCA
>ERZ507044.145-NODE-145-length-58697-cov-7.4881_pt1 | contig 58697 bp, 57 predicted proteins | sample MGYA00512870_ERZ507044 | MGnify/ENA metagenome assembly ERZ507044
TACCCGATGGCCAATAATGTCGTCAACAGCGTGAATCTGGAAGCAAATTTCATCCATCTGAAAAGCAGCCAGGGTATTTTATCCAGAGTGAGTAGCGATTACCTCACCCGCTCGCGTTTCACCTTCACCGGCACTACGCTCATTGAAGCCATTGTCCATGGAGATATAGACAATCTTTTTGGTGACAATGTTGGGGGGGACATTCTTTCTGCTAACTCGACAGATTTTGTCTTTAACAGCGACACGACCCTGATTGGTGAAAACCTGACGCCACTCGGTACGCGTGGTGAATATGAACACGAATATCTTGGATGGTTAGATGGGCACTGGCTTAGAGGCGTCGCGCTGATGGATACCTCATCATTAATCGCCAATGCGGATTTCAAACTCCAGAGCAACGGGGGATATTACAACACGGGACTCTACCTGTGGGAAAGTCAGGCCCTCTTCAAAGGGAGAACGTCTATTTCCGTATTAAACGGCGTGGATACAACTCGGGGTGTCTATCTTTATGGCAGTCCCGAAGAAACGACTTATGCTGAATTTCAGGATGACCTGACGGTTTCCACTTCAGGTTCTCAGGCGGAGTATATTTCCGGGATTGAAGTTCTTGCCGGAGGCAAAGCGGATATTCAGAAAGGGTTATTTATCAATGATAATCCTGCGATAACCTGGTCGCTGTTCTCATCAGGCGATGGAAGCCTGATTGATGTGAACACATCAGAAACCGGAACCGTTCAGATTGACGGCGATATTGGGGCGACAAACGGCGGTACGCTGAATATGACCCTCAATAATGCCAACTCCTGGTTAACCGCGGCCAGTTATACCGCAACAACAACGTCGACCAGCCAGGGTGTCGTAGACATGAATATCACTAACGGCGCGGTATGGAACATGACTGGCAATTCGCATGTCACTAACCTGTCGCTGTCGGGCGGGCGAGTGAATATGCTGGCGCCGGGCAATACTGGCGCGTTTAAGTCTTTGACTGTGGAAGGCGATTATACCGGCGGTGGCACCCTGATGATGAACACGGTACTCGGAGGGGATAACTCCGCAACGGACAAACTCATCGTAGAGGGAAATACCTCCGGCCACACGTTGGTGGCAATCAATAATATTGGTGGCATGGGCGCGCAGACGGTCGAAGGGATTGAAATTGTCAATGTTGCAGGAAACTCCAGTGGGACTTTCGAGAAAGAGAGTCGCATTGTTGCCGGTGCGTATGATTACAATGTGTTCCGGCGCGGCAGCAACTGGTATTTAAGCAGCACTGGGGGGCTGAGTGACCCCGTTGACCCGGGCGTGCCAGCTTCGCCAGAAATCCCGCAGGCACCGGTTCACCCTGGTGGTCCTTCACAGATTCGCCCGGAATTTGGCAGTTATCTGGCTAATAACCTGGCTGCCAATACCCTGTTCATTTCGCGGCTTCACGATCGTCTTGGCGAAACGCAGTATACCGATGCGCTAACTGGTGAGAGTAAAACTACCAGCATGTGGATACGCAACGTGGGAAGTCATACGCGCTTTAACGACGATAGCGAACAGTTAAAAACCCAGAGCAATAGTTATGTGCTGCAACTTGGCGGCGATCTGGCGCAGTGGAGTTCAGATGGTCTGGACCGCTGGCATCTTGGGCTAATGGCGGGTTATGCCAACAGTCGTAGCCGCACCACATCAGCGTTAAATAACCATCATTCCCGTGGTTCGGTCGACGGTTACAGTGTGGGTCTGTATGGTACCTGGTATGCCAACGAACCTGATCAATCCGGAAGCTATGTGGACACCTGGATGCTCTATAACTGGTTTGATAACACCGTCAATGGTCAGTATCAGGCAAGTGAAACGTATAAATCCAAAGGCATCACGGCTGCGGTTGAGGCGGGTTACAGCCTGAAGGTTGCAGAAAGTCAGCAATTGACCTACTGGATCCAGCCCAAAGCTCAGATCGTCTGGATGGATGTGCAGGCGGACGATCATCGGGAACGTAATGGCACGCCGGTGAAGGCGGATAGCACCGGTAATCTGATGACCAGTCTGGGTGTCAGAGCATACGTCAATCGTAAACCCACCGTCGAAGAGGACAAGATGGCAGGCATCCAGCCATTTGTTGAAGCGAACTGGATCCACAACTCACACAGCCCGCGAGTGACCATGGGTGAGATGCCAAATGACGTCCAGGGAGTAAAAGATTTGGCAGAACTGAAAATTGGTGTGGAAGGACAACTCTCCTCTCGCTTGACGGTCTGGGGAAATATCTCCGGGCAAGTGGGGAGCGACCACTACAGCAATGCCCAGGGCATGGTGGGTGTGAAATACAACTGGTAAGCATGGGACTGGATATTCCATGAGAAGGGTAAGGGGCAGGGTAAAATCTGCTCCTTTTTTATTCGGGCCTGAGTGGAGTCTGTTCCAGCTAATTACAAAAGATGGGTCGTCTGTCTTCGTTTCAGAGGGTATCTTGAGAGAATCGATGTTTATCTCCCTCCATGACCATGAGAAAACGACCATGAAAAAAGACGTTCATCAGGTGAAGCAGTACCGTCGTGTGATACCTGATGTTGAAATACTGTCGTTATATTCAGCGCGCGCGTTCCCTCGTCACTCTCATGATCAATTCGGCATTGGGGTTTTCATCCAGGGAAGCCATCGCTCATGGAGTAATATCGGCAATGTAAATGCGGTAACAGGGGATATCATCATGGTCAATCCCGGCGAAATTCACGACGGGATCCCCGCTACGGGTCCGCGGGGCTGGCACATGTTGTACATCAATCCTGACGTCTTTATAAAAGAATGGAATACCGACATACCCACAGGTGATTTAACCCTGAAGCCTGTGGCTAGCGATCCTACTCTTGGTCTGATGATTAGGCAGTTTCTTCATCAGCTGGCTGCCGATGATCCTGATGCTATGGCGATTGAAGAGATGATCATGCGTTGCCTTATGCAGGCTGGACGGCACCACACCCTTTCTGCCGCACCGCGTATTCTGCCTTCTCCGACAGTACGACGGGTAAAAGAGTTCATTGATGATGCCCCGGAGGAGAACATGACATTGACAAGATTAGCCAGTCTGTGTGACATCTCCCGATTCCAGCTCATTCGCCGTTTTTCCAGGGAGGTGGGGATGACGCCGCATGCTTATCTTTTACAGTCCAGAGTTCGGCTGGCAAAAAAACTCTTGGCACAGGGCAAGAGAACGGTTGATGTTGCATTAATGGCTGGTTTTTCCGATCAAAGCCATCTGACTCATGCATTTCAGAAACAGACAGGCATCACGCCGGGGCAATATCGTTCCGCGATGGTGGATTAACCGTCTGCAATTTTCTACAAGATCTGCAGGGGTATCCTGATAAACACTGCCTCTCCTGTTTTGTGTTTACCAGAGATAACGCCATGCTAATCAGTATCGAATTCTTATTAACCTCTTTGATTGTGATTATTTCGCCGGGAACCGGTGCTATCTACACCATCGCTATGGGGCTGTCGCGGGGGACAGCGATGAGTTTGCTGGCTGCCGTGGGATGTACATTGGGGATTGTTCCGCATATGTTGGCCGCCATCACGGGATTAGCCGCCATTTTCTACTCCAGTGAAATGGCGTTTACCGTCATCAAATATGCCGGGGTCGTGTGGCTGTTATATATGGCGTGGAATATCATAAAAGAGAAATCAACATTACAACCGGATGATTGCGACATTTCTCAGTCAAGGGTAAAAGTGATCCTGCACGCGATATTTATCAATCTGTTAAATCCCAAGTTGTCACTGTTCTTTTTGGCCTTCCTTCCTCAATTCATTCAAACCACATCAACCGCACCGGCAACCGATATGTTAATACTGAGTCTGATCTTCATGTTAATGACGCTGCTCGTGTTCATGTTGTATGGTGTTTTTTCATCCTTTATGCGCACGAAGGTATTAAACCACCCGATGATTTTGTCGGGACTACGGATCCTGTTTTCATGTGGTTTTGTGAGTCTGGCGGTGAATTTATTGTTAACCCAGCGTGGGTAGCGCGAGTCAGGTCTATGGCATACTATGTCTGTGGGAAGGTTATTCCTGAGAATTGCTCTTGCGGTGAGTTTATTCATTACGCCGCAAGAACGCTCTGTAATAGGATGGGATATTATCGGCAAGCAATGGCGTCAAGTTGAAACAACATTCCTGATGTGCCTCCGCGATGAGCAAATTCAGTCTGAATGGATTTTCTGGCCGGAAATTGGCCATGAAAGCGCTGCTTCATGACGTTCTCCATCACCGGAATATCCCACACGTCGCGGAACAGCGCATCAATTTTCACGACTGACTGCAGCGTCAGGCCGATAGTGCTTAGCCTTTCACTCAGATTATCAAACGCGCCATTGATTTGTGCCTCAATGGGTTGTCCGATATTTCCAACACAGTAACTCACAAAGATAAAACCGCCAGCCTCAACCATTCCGGCAAGCGCCCAGTCTTCATTTATTTCATGCCTTGTAATCGTCGTCATAATGTAAGTCATTATCCTTTGGTTTTACATGGGGTCGTTTCTGTCACCATACTAGCCTCAGACATTCTCATGATAAAGGGATATTTCAAAGATGAGAAATAAAAAAGGTCAAATGTCCTTAAAGATTTTTTTATCATTTTTTATAAATACTCCGACGTGGTTAATGCGTTTCTCCAGAGGGGAGGCTTCTCGATCCAGGTAAGAAAATAACATTATTTTTAGTAAGTAACATTCGGTGTAAAGAATGAGTAACGTATTTAAACTTCTTATGGTCAGTGAGAAACTCAGGCTGCTTATCCCGGCGTCATTGCATGAGACGGGTGATCTCAGGACTGCATCACTCATCAATATTCCTTTAATATGATTTTATTGTGTGCTGACAGTTTAATGTTTTTGTTTTATCTTATTGTAAATCATACGGTTACAAACATGATTTTTACTTGAGATGTCTGATGTTCTTCATTTAAGGTCGTTTAAGGCTATTTAAAATGACAGTTTAAGATATTTACAGCAATAATCAATATCATAAAGACGGTAGTTGTCTTTATTGTGGTTTTGTTTGAATTTTTCAATTAATTTTCAGGAATGTATCGCCAGGCGAAAGGAATCGACTCTGTGGAAACGGTAAAAATATAATGTTGTAATAGATGAATTTAGCATGCAATTTCAAATCCTGGAAATATCGCTGTTACAAGTGGAGTTAACGAATAATGCATATATTTTCACATGATCAGTACTTTATTGCTGGTCTGCAGCAAATACTGTTCTTTACTGGTCTTGATAAATCACCTGAGATTGTTGTTTTTGATCCAGGAGGTGGTACTGTTTATATTACAAACAGTATTGAATGTCTGCGTGCGGATACAATGGATACGTTAACGCATTTTACACAACTACGATGCTATTCATTGACCCGAAATGCGCCTTTAACGGAGTACTTTTACGTACTGGATCAGCTAAAGCAGAATAAGCGGATCCCTCTGCATACCCGATCATTGTCGAACAGGGAACGGATAATCATTGAATATTATCTGGCGGGACTCGGAAAGCGCGCCATTGCACGAAACATGCTGCTCAGCGAGGGAGCTATCAGCAATAGTCAGTTAAGAGCGTTGCGGAAAATGAATATGAAGAATATTGCATTGTTTCTTCAGGTTATGCGCAACTGGTGCGTCTTCAGAGCCAAATATTCCTGTGAACGCAGTATCACATTTTTGCCATAGGCTTTAAGAATTATCGATTATTCCATTGGGCAACATGTCCAGGGACGACATGGTGATGAAGAACCATTTTAGGGGGATAACGGGAATTATCCAAAGGACATGGCGATGATATTGTACTTAATTAATGGAACAGTAGAGTTCAATCCGCAGACCAGAAGCCTGAAAAATCAATCAACTGGAGAGGTTGTTTATTTACAGCAACCCGCCACGGCATGTTTCCTTTATCTTATTTTGAATCAGGGTAGGGTCATCGCGCAAAAAGAACTGGTAAACGAAGGCTGGAAAGCGCGTGATGTTGTGACCCTGCCCAATACGTTTTATCAGACTATTTTAACATTACGTAAGACACTGGAAGAGATAGGATTACCAAGACATATGGTAAAAACTATTTCCCGTCAAGGACTAACATTATCATCAGATATTGTGATTGAACCGTTTCCTCTTCAGAATCTTGCTATTTCTGAAAATTCAGCAATCAAAACGCTAACCAGTGAAAAAGAATGCACCGCAAGCATTCTACCGAACAAATCCCGCGGGCTACGCATTGGAATATCCTTTTTCTTTATTGTGACGATAATAAACTGCATGTTTATGTATCAGAATCGATTGAAAATGCCATTTCAGAATTTTGTGGCTCTGCACATGGATAAGAAAAATGATAATCGCTGCCATGTCTATTATGAAGTGACGCAGTCGGTCACTGATAATTACGCTGCGCTGATAAAAAAATATCCGAACTTTTGCCAGGACAACAATTATATCTTTCTCTCTGACTACGCCAACACCGGACGTGCTGTGGCTTTTGTGTGCAACAAAGATGTTCGATCTGACACTGAGGCATTTTGTTCATCTCATTTTTTCTGGAATTTACACCAATGAGTAAAAATACGGTTGTATTACTCCTGATTTGGTTGTTCAGCACATCGGTGATTTCCGGTGTTTACCTGTTATATCTGCTATTCAAACCGTCATACCTGGATTGTATTGGTGATGCTGACTGGAATGTTGGTGATGCCCGTTTCGTTGGCGTGGTTTCCTATCAGATGCACAAGCGAGAAGGGCTGGCCGTCATTACGGGTAAAGTGGATGGCGAGACAAAGATTAATGTCAATCGGCTGGTCTATTTTAACTATACCCAGCAGTTCAGAACGCGGATTTTACATACAGTACGCATTGTCAAAACCTTTTCCGATACCGTGACGGATGAAAAACTCGAAAAGATATTATCTCCATTCTTTTTGAAGAAAGGTGGTGAATTGACCCTGACCGTGGATGAGTATCAATCTGCGTATGTCTTTTCAAACGCCAATGTGCCGTATCTGTTTTGCAGAAAGAAATGATGAGGAGAATGGATGCCCATGTGAGGTGTCCCACGCGGCAATCAGTATCCGTTTCCTCGTTCGCCATGTAAGATAGCCGCTGGCGAGAGTGTTTACCGAGGACAAGTATGATGAAAACGGGACCGTTGAACGAAAGTGAACTGGAGTGGCTGGATGATGTGCTGACCAAGTACAACACCGAACATGCCATTCTTGACGTGGCAGAACTGGATGGACTGCTGACGGCTGTACTCAGTTCACCACGTGAAATTGAGCCAGAGCAGTGGCTGGTTGCCGTATGGGGTGGGGCGCAATATGTGCCGCGCTGGTCCTCTGAAAAAGAGATGACGCGTTTTATGAATCTCGCTTTCCAGCATATGGCGGACACCGCTGACCGGTTGAATGATTTCCCGGAACAGTTTGAACCGCTGTTTGGTTTGCGCGAAATTGAAGGGCGTGAGATTACCATCGTGGAAGAGTGGTGCTTCGGCTACATGCGCGGCGTTGCGCTTTCCGACTGGTCCGCGCTACCGGATACACTGAAACCCGCTCTTGACGCCATTGCGTTGCACGGTACAGAAGAGAATTTCGAGGTGGTTGAGAAACTCACCCCGGAAGCGTTTGAAGAAAGCGTTGAGGCGATCCGCCTGGCAGCGTTGGATCTCCATGCATACTGGATGGCGCACCCGCAGGAAACGCCAGTGCAGGTGCCAGTGAAAGCGGAAGTGAAAGTCGGCCGCAACGATCCATGCCCGTGTGGAAGCGGTAAAAAATACAAGCAGTGCTGTCTGCACTGAAAAGAAAGGGGCTGACGCCCCTTTTCTTTATCCCACTTCGGGCAGCAGTCCGGCGGCAATCAGAAATTGTACGCCGATCACCACAATGCCACAGGTAAACACCAGTGCCAGCGCGGGGCGTCCGCCCAGTACGCGATAGCCCGCCTGCGGATTCTGTTTACGACTCTGCCATGCCAGCAGTGAAGGGATGATCAGCGCCAGCACTGCCAGCGCGACGCCGGCGTAGCCCAGCGCCATCACAAAACCACGTGGATAGAAGAGGGCGAAAGCCAGCGGTGGCAGAAAGGTGATTGCACCCGTTTGCAACCGGCCAGCGGCTGTATTGCGGCGCTGAAACAGATCGGCCAGATAATCGAACAGCCCCAGTGCGACGCCGAGGAAAGAGGTTGCCAGCGCTAAGTCAGCAAAAAGGTGCACCGCCAGCTCAACGTGCGGCGAGGCAACGACCTCCCGTAACGCCTGCAACAAACCATTCAACCCGGCATGATTTGCCAGCAGTCCCATAAATGTTGTGGAGTTGATGCTACCGAGCGTCGCCAGTTGCCAGAAAATATAGGCCACTAACGGAATCGCGCTGCCGATAATAAATACCCACCGCAGTTTGCGGATGTTGCCTTCCATGTAACTCACGATGCTGGGGACGCTGCCGTGAAAGCCGAAAGAGGTGAAAATGACCGGGATAGCCGAAAGCGCCAGCCCCTGCTCAAGCGGCAGGGTCAGAAGATTGACTTTATGAATGTGCGGCATCAGCAGCGCCAGCATCACGACCAGAAAAATAATCTTGGCGCTAAAGAGAAAGCGGTTAAACAAATCGACCAGCGAGGTGCCCACGCAGACGACGCCACCGGCAACAAAGGTGAACAGTAATACGCCAGCGGTGGGGGACATTTCGCTTCCGGTCCAGTCGCTGATACTGGAGGCGAGTAACTCACCCGCGCCGCTGATATAGGCAGCGGTCAGCGCATACATCAGGAACATCATACTGAAGCCGGTTATCCACTGACCATAGCGTCCCAGATAGCGCTTAGCCAGCGTCCCTAAACCGGTGTCAGCCGGGACGTGCTGATACACTTCAAGCAGCAACAGCGCGGTGTAGCACATCAATGCCCACAACCCAATCAATAACGCTAAAGTGACACCAAAACCGACCCCGGCGGCCGCCAAAGGCATCGCCAGCATCCCTGCGCCAATCGTGGTGCCTGCCACGATGAAAACACTTCCCAGAGTTCTATTCTTCACGCTTTACACTGTCCCAGAGAAAAACAACGGTTAGATCTGCGGCGCAGGGTAAGGCAAAACGCTATTTTCGTCAAATGACCGTTACATCGACTGTATAAGAATATTTACACCCTAAATGAGCGCAACCTGCGTTGGCGCAAAGCAGAGGATGCCGTTTCGCCGTAGGCTACGCACTTTATTGAGGAGGAATGATGGATTCTGTTCACGGTCACGAAGTGTTGAATATGATGATTGAGTCAGGCGAGAACTATTCTACGGCTAGCCTCGAAGCTGCGATTAAGGCGCGGTTTGGCGAAGCGGCGCGTTTTCATACTTGCTCAGCGTCGGGCATGACGGCGGGAGAACTGGTGGCGTTTCTGGCGGCGAAAGGGAAATTTATCGCTCAGGATGACGGTTTCTCTACGCACGAAAGCAAGATATGCCGTCATTAAGAAAACGGTGAGGAATTTCCTCACCGTTTTATGATTAATTTGCGGTATCGAGCGTCGACAGCTCTTTATCGATAAAATACAAACCTTCGCCGCTTTTTCCTGCCAGCGTTAATTTATCAATCACCGATTTAAACAATTTCTCTTCTTCATGCTGTTCGGCAACATACCATTGCAGGAAATTAAAGGTCGGATAATCCTGACTAGTCATTGCGGCATGCGCCAGTTCGTTAATTTTCTGGGTGATCAACTGTTCGTGTTCGTAAGTCACACGGAATAACTCATCCAGCGATGCATATTCAGCAAAAGGCGATGAGACGGTATTAATGCGCGGCAGGCTGCCGGTATCGGTCAGATAGTCAAACAGACGCTGCATGTGCGTCATCTCTTCCTGCGCGTGGCGACGCAGGAACGCGGCGGCACCTTCAAAGCTGTGGTAGCTACACCAGGCGCTCATCTGCTGATAGAGCAGGGAGGAATATAATTCCAGGTTCATTTGCTCATTCAGTTTGTCGATCATTTCTGTTTTCAGCATGACTTCGCTCCACAAAATTCATAAATATGTTGATGTGGCGTCACTATAATTTGTTATTTAAATATTTGCAAAAGGTAAAATAATAAATTTAATTATTAAAAATACGAATGGGAATAAAACGCATTTGCGCTATAAAATAATTAGCGCGGGATAAATCAGGCCAGTTAATACTGGCCCGTAAATTAATAATAATGAGGTGCTGCTTGCGAAATGGCGATGCCCTGACATTGCCAGGAGAGTGTAATTTTCGTGTTCATACACAGGGAGCCAGCATAAACACTGCAGGTGCTGACGGGTTGACCGAATGGCTGGGCGCTGGCATAGCCTAGTTGCTGACACGCGCGTGTGGCGGTGCCCTGGGCGATATAGTCGTCGGTATAGGCGTTTTGCAGCATCGCCTGATCGTAACTCAATCGCACAACGCCGGTTGTCGCGCTGGCATCACTCACCTGTGCCTGTCTGTTGATCGCGCATCCCGTCAGGAGTATCAGTGAGAGGGCAATAAAAAGAGTCTTCATGGTATCGCTCTGAATGTTCGGTGATACGCTATCCTAATTCACACATCAGCGTTTCAATGGCCTGAATAACTTATAGATCAGCAACGACTAATTCACACGACGACGGTCATTTTGCGGTCACCTGAAGAAAATGTGAAGCTACCACTCATTTTTAAAACCATCTTTCATAAAATTTGAAATTATGTTTGCTAAGTAGTACTGTGCGGTATCGTGATGACTCAAGGCGGGACTTCCCGCATCGCATTCAGGAGAAGACAGAATGAAAATTGCACTGATGATGGAAAACAGCCAGGCGGGTAAAAACGCCATCATTCACCGCGAGCTCAAAGCGGTGGCGGATGAAAAGGGTTTTCCGGTATTCAACGTCGGGATGAGCGACGAGAATGACCACCACCTGACCTATATCCACCTTGGCATCATGGCGAGCATTCTGCTGAATTCAAAAGCGGTTGATTTTGTGGTGACCGGCTGTGGTACAGGCCAGGGCGCGTTGATGTCACTGAATATTCATCCGGGCGTGGTGTGTGGCTACTGCATTGATCCGGCGGATGCCTTCCTGTTCGCGCAGATTAACAACGGTAATGCGCTGTCTCTGCCGTTTGCGAAAGGGTTTGGCTGGGGAGCGGAACTGAACGTGCGCTTTATCTTCGAGAAAGCCTTTACGGGGCGCAATGGCGAAGGTTACCCGCCAGAGCGTAAAGAACCGCAGGTGCGTAACGCCGGGATCCTTAACCAGGTCAAAGCGGCGGTCGTTAAAGACAACTATCTTGATACGCTGCGTGCAATCGATCCGGAACTGGTGAAGACGGCAGTTTCTGGGCAGCGTTTCCAGCAATGCTTCTTTGAAAATGGCCAGAGCAAAGAGATTGAAGCGTTCGTTCGCGAAATCCTCGGCTAATTTTTGCTGACAAGCCGGAGGGCGTAATGCGCATCCGGCTTTCCACTTTACTTCCTGGCAGACACCGCGCTGCCCGCCTCTTTCACCAGTCGTAACGTCTCCACCATGCCAGTCAGGCAGATAAGCGCGATGACCACAAAAACCAGACGAAAGCTGATGCCGCTAAACTGAATCCCGAGGTACAGCACCAGCAAAATAAGCCAGACAGGCGTGCTGAAGGTGATCTGGGTGGCAGAAGAGATTCTTCGTTTGCTTTCTGTGGTTCGAGCTTCTTGCATCGTGCACTTGCCATTCAAAAAAAACGATAAAAATTCACCAGAACTGATATTGCTGTAGGTAATTGATTTATCGGTGAAAGAGTCGCAAATGCAAAGAATATGTTAAGTATAAAACGTGATGAAAATCACGAAGTAGTTGATTTTTGTGATGACGGTCATACTATATGCGCATAGACGATAACACCTGCATAACAAAATAGTTGGAGTCATGGCATGAAACTGCGCAAAATCCTGAAAAGCATGTTTGAAAATTATTGCAAAACGTTTAAAGACGTACCGCCGGGCGATATGTTCCGCTGATAAAAAAACCTGCTTCGGCAGGTTTTTTTATACCCGTCGTCCGCGGCGTCAGGTGTGGCTATCGTTTCGGCCTCTGAATCGGTACTATGACGGTCTTTCATCACTAACAGGAACGCCTGCTATGTCCCAACCGCTGAATGCCGATCAGGAACTGGTCTCTGACGTTGTCGCCTGCCAGCTCGTCATCAAACAAATTCTCGATGTTCTCGACGTGATTGCTCCCGTTGAAGTTCGCGAAAAAATGACCAGCCAGCTGAAAAACATTGATTTTTCAACGCATCCCGCAGCTGCCGATCCCGTCACGCGGCGCGCTATCCAGAAAGCGATCGCACTGATTGAACTGAAATTCACGCCGCAGGGCGAAGCGCACTAAAATAAGCCGTTGTTTTGTATTTTAGAAATACTTTTTGCAATGCCTCCCAAAGTGGAGGCATCAGGCTGAAAGGGCTTTGCGAATTGGCCTGCCGGGGAGTGAAATGCAGGCCAATAGCGTGGTCAATTAATGCTGTTGATAATTGACGACGTTGAGCACGTGCTGATCGGTCTGCTCCGGGCACAGTCCCGCGCGTTTGGCGCTACGCACTTCCTCAAGAATCGTTTGTAACAACAGCCCATCTTGCTGCTGTTCTTTTTCCAGAGCGTGGAGAAAATTCAGGGTAGGCGCATCGTTCAGGGCTTCCGCTTCGTTGGTGAGCTGCGAAAGCGTGCTGGCGCGCTGCTCATAATCTTCCATTGTTTTCTGAAACAGTTCTTCCAGCGAATGTAAGTCTTCGCCTGGTACATCAATGGCCTTAACGACCGGATTCGCCCCGGCATTTTTCATGAAGTTAAAGACGCGCATCATTTGGGTGACATTACTCTGGGCTTGAGTACGTAAGAAAGTCGCAGTACCCATCAGACGGTGTTCAGAACACCACTCACTCAGATGGAGGTAGAGATTGGAAGCATAAAACTCAAGATTCATTTGATTATTGAGTTTGTTTACCATTCCAACTGCAGCCATATCAATATCCTTATTTCCTGATAGAAGGGATGTGCAGCGCTAATCTGCACAACTTACTGTTAGCAGAATACGTCCATTCTGCCAGTCCATTATGTGATCGAAGAGTCAATTCCATCGCGAATCGAAAATAAGCATACCTGCATCAACGGAATAAGAAAATCCTTAAGTGGCATTGTTTATGATTTTTTACACATTACTGAAGTTAATACATCAACTCGTATTTGGTAAACATAATGTGAAATTATATATCTGATTGATTTTGTTGAATCTTGAATGGTTTTGTGATTTTGAAATGATGTTTTAAGTCACAAAAGTGGATAGTTTAGCGTGGTAATATCAGAATATTGATAATCTTTACCGTCCCTGCCGCGATAATAATCCTGTGAAACCGTTCTGGCAGAAATAATGCCAGTTTGTCTCTTACTAAAAATCAGGGCAGCGACATCTTGTTCAATTATAACCGAATGATTAATTCGTCATTTTCGGTGTTATCAGCCTGTAATAAATGAGGAAAGGTGAATGAAAAGAGTGGCCGTCTTGCTGGCATCGGGTTTCGAGGAAGCGGAAGCGATCGTTACTATTGATATCTTGCGTCGTCTGAATATTGACGTCGATACCCTGGCCTGCGCGGAATCTCGCGCCGTCGTGAGCTACCACAATGTCCCAATGGTCACCGATTACACGCTGGCGGGGCAGCAGGAGCGCCTGTATGACGCGGTGGTGCTGCCGGGCGGCCCACAAGGGAGCGTAAACCTGGCGGCGAATCCACAGGTTATTGAGTTTGTCTCGCGCCATGATGCCGCCGGAAAATTAATTTGTCCCATTTGTTCAGCGGCCGCTCGTGTATTAGGCGGCAACGGCTTACTGAAGGGGCGCCGTTATGTCTGCTCAGGCGATCTCTATAAAACGGTGACTGATGGCGTTTATGTTGATGCGCCGGTTGTGGAGGATGGGCATCTCCTGAGTGGTAAAGGATTAGGCCATATTTTTGATTTTGCCCTGACGCTGTCAGCCCGTTTGTTAGGCGATGACCAACCCGTTCGTGAACATGCTGAACATATCTATTATCCGTGGTAATTCGTTTGTACCCGAATACAGGGGGATTCGGGTACAAGGATTTGTGAGCTGACCTTATGGATTAATGTGCTACGTCACTTTTTATTTGTCTGACAATTACCCCATTTCTTATGTCATTTTCCGCTGAATTTATGTACGCAATTACTGTAATTCTGCGGTGTGATGCCGCTCTCCTATGGAGAATCAATTTCCCGCTACAACTATTCCAGCACTGGCACTTATCTTGAGTTCTTTTGGTAATGCCTTGTTTTTCGTCTGAATTACATAAAGTCGTTGAATATTACCCTACATAAAATGACGCTAAAGCTGGAGTTAACCATGCACAAATTCACTAAAGCGCTGGCAGCCATCGGTCTGGCTGCCGTTATGTCACAATCCGCTATGGCAGAATCGATGAAACTGGGTTTTCTGGTGAAACAACCGGAAGAACCCTGGTTCCAGACGGAGTGGAAATTTGCCGATAAAGCCGGGAAAGATTTGGGCTTTGAAGTGATTAAAATTGCGGTGCCGGACGGCGAGAAGACGCTGAATGCGATCGACAGCCTGGCGGCGAGTGGGGCGAAGGGGTTTGTTATTTGTACCCCGGATCCAAAACTGGGTTCCGCCATTGTCGCGAAGGCGCGCGGCTATGACATGAAAGTGATCGCCGTGGACGATCAGTTCGTCAATGCCAAAGGCAAACCGATGGATACCGTCCCGTTGGTGATGATGGCGGCAACCAAAATCGGCGAGCGTCAGGGCCAGGAACTGTATAAAGAGATGCAGAAACGGGGTTGGGACGTCAAAGACACCGCGGTTATGGCGATTACGGCCAACGAACTGGATACCGCACGTCGTCGTACCGGCGGCTCGATGGAAGCGCTGAAAGCCGCCGGTTTCCCGGAAAAACAGATCTACCAGGTTCCTACCAAATCTAACGATATCCCCGGCGCATTTGATGCTGCCAACTCCATGCTGGTTCAGCACCCTGAAGTTAAACACTGGTTGATTGTCGGCATGAACGATAACACGGTACTCGGCGGCGTGCGCGCCACAGAAGGCCAGGGCTTTAAGGCGGCGGACGTGATCGGCATTGGTATTAATGGCGTTGACGCAGTGAGCGAATTGTCGAAAGGGCAGGCGACCGGCTTCTACGGCTCACTGCTGCCAAGCCCGGACGTTCACGGTTATAAATCCAGCGAAATGCTCTACAACTGGGTGACTAAAGGCGCAGAACCACCGGCATTCACCGAAGTGACTGACGTGGTGCTGATCACCCGTGACAACTTCAAAGAAGAGCTGGCGAAAAAAGGGTTAGGCGGTAAGTAAGACGACAGCAAGTGAAAAGCCGGATGGCATCGCTCATGTCGCCATCTGGCAACCGGTTAGAACGATACTGACTCACGGAGACGTTATGCAACAGTCTACCCCGTATCTCTCATTTCGCGGCATTGGTAAAACCTTCCCCGGCGTTAAAGCGCTTACGGATATCAGTTTTGACTGTTACGCCGGTCAGGTGCATGCGCTGATGGGTGAAAATGGCGCCGGGAAATCAACGCTTTTAAAAATTCTCAGCGGTAACTATGCGCCAACCACGGGCTCTTTGGCGATTCGCGAGCAGGAAATGCGCTTCGCGGATACCACCGCCGCGCTGAATGCCGGCGTTGCCATTATTTACCAGGAATTACATCTCGTGCCGGAGATGACCGTTGCCGAGAATATCTATCTCGGGCAACTGCCACACAAAGGCGGCATTGTGAACCGCACTCTGCTTAATTATGAAGCGGGTTTACAACTTAAACATCTGGGGATGGATATCGATCCTGCGACCCCTCTGAAATATCTCTCCATCGGCCAGTGGCAGATGGTGGAAATTGCCAAAGCACTGGCGCGCAACGCCAAGATTATTGCCTTCGATGAACCGACCAGTTCGCTCTCTGCAAGGGAGATCGAAAACCTGTTCCGGGTGATCCGCGAACTGCGTAAAGAAGGGCGCGTCATTCTGTATGTTTCGCACCGCATGGAAGAGATTTTCGCGCTCAGTGATGCGATTACCGTGTTTAAAGATGGCCGTTACGTGAAAACCTTTACCGACATGCAGCAGGTCAACCACGATGCGCTGGTGCAGGCGATGGTTGGGCGCGATCTGGGCGATATTTACGGCTGGCAGCCACGTCCCTATGGCGCAGAACGCCTGCGTTTGCATGCCGTAAAAGCGCAGGGCGTACGCACACCCATCAGCCTTACGGTACGCAGCGGCGAAATCGTTGGGCTGTTTGGGCTGGTAGGCGCGGGCCGCAGTGAGTTAATGAAAGGCTTATTTGGCGGCACCCGTATCAGCGAAGGGCAGGTGTACATCGACGAAAAACCGATTGATATCCGCAAGCCGGCGAATGCTATCGCGGCAGGCATGATGCTGTGCCCGGAAGACCGGAAAGCGGAGGGGATCATCCCGGTGCATTCGGTACGTGACAACATCAACATCAGCGCCCGGCGTAAGCATGTGCTGGGGGGATGTGTGATCAACAACGGATGGGAAGAAACCAATGCTGACCAACACATTCGCTCGCTGAATATCAAAACCCCCAGTGCCGAACAGTTAATTATGAATCTCTCCGGTGGTAACCAGCAAAAGGCGATTCTCGGTCGCTGGCTATCGGAAGAGATGAAAGTGATTTTGCTCGACGAACCGACACGCGGCATTGATGTTGGCGCGAAGCACGAAATTTATAACGTTATTTATGCCCTGGCCGCACGCGGCGTTGCCGTGCTGTTCGCCTCCAGTGACCTGCCGGAAGTCCTCGGCGTGGCTGACCGCATTGTGGTGATGCGGGAAGGAGAGATCGCCGGGGAATTACTTCACGAACAGGCGGATGAGCGCCAGGCGCTAAGCCTTGCGATGCCTAAAGTTAGCCAGGCTGTCGCCTGAGAAAGGAGAGAATGATGTCTTCCGTAACAACTTCCGGATCGGGCGCACCAAAGTCGCCATCACCCTTTAGCCTGGGACGTATCTGGGACCAGTATGGCATGCTGGTGGTCTTCGCCGTCCTGTTCCTCGCCTGCGCTATTTTTGTGCCGAACTTCGCAACATTCATCAACATGAAAGGGCTGGGGCTGGCGATCTCCATGTCGGGCATGGTGGCCTGCGGCATGTTGTTCTGCCTGGCATCAGGAGATTTTGACCTGTCCGTGGCGTCGGTGATTGCCTGTGCCGGGGTGACCACGGCGGTGGTCATCAACATGACCGAAAGTCTGTGGATTGGCGTGGGGGCGGGTCTGTTGCTGGGGGTGCTGTGCGGGCTGGTTAACGGCTTCGTGATTGCACAACTCAAGATCAACGCGCTGATCACCACGCTGGCAACGATGCAAATCGTCCGTGGTCTGGCATACATCATTTCCGACGGTAAAGCGGTGGGGATTGAAGACGAGCGCTTCTTTACCCTCGGCTACGCCAACTGGTTCGGCTTACCGGCGCCGATCTGGCTCACGGTAGGCTGCCTGATTATCTTTGGTTTGTTGTTGAACAAAACCACCTTCGGGCGCAACACGCTAGCGATTGGGGGCAACGAAGAGGCGGCGCGTCTGGCCGGAGTGCCGGTGGTGCGTACCAAAATCATTATTTTCGTGCTCTCCGGTCTGGTCTCTGCGGCGGCCGGGATTATCCTCGCCTCGCGTATGACAAGTGGACAGCCGATGACCTCCATTGGCTATGAACTGATCGTCATCTCCGCCTGCGTGTTAGGCGGCGTTTCCCTGAAGGGCGGCATCGGAAAAATCTCATATGTGGTGGCGGGGGTCCTTATCCTGGGGACCGTGGAGAATGCGATGAACCTGCTGAACATTTCGCCCTTCGCCCAGTACGTCGTACGCGGCTTGATCCTGCTGGCAGCAGTGATCTTCGACCGTTACAAACAAAAAGCCAAGCGTACGGTCTGATAAAAAGTCTAACTTTTTAGTCTAGTTCCTCTCCTTTGCCAGCCGCTACACCCGGCTGGCAATTGTCTTTGCAAATGGCGAGCATCGTCACACTGTCTATACTTACGGTTGCTTATGAGGCGCGATTCGCGCGGCTCAGATATAACAATAAGGAGGAGTACCGGGTGGCAGAACCGTTAACCGTAACCCCTGAACAGTCCGTGCACTATGCTTATTTTTTTGATCTCGATGGAACCCTTGCGGAGTTAAAGCCGCATCCAGACCAGGTGGTGATTCCTCCCACGATCCTTCAGATGCTCCACCACCTTGCAGAACGCAACGCAGGGGCTTTGGCATTGATTTCAGGGCGCTCAATGGTTGAACTTGACGCGTTGGCTCACCCCTGGCGCTTTCCGCTGGCAGGGGTGCATGGGGCTGAACGCCGTGACATCAATGGGAAAATGCATATTGTGCATCTCCCTTCGGCAATAGAACGCGATATTAGCGTGCAGTTACATACGGCGCTGGCGAAACTGCCGGGGACCGAGATGGAAACCAAAGGGATGGCGTTTGCGCTGCACTATCGACAGGCGCCAGAACATGAAGCTGCGCTGCAGGCGCTGGCGCTGCGTATTACGCAAACCTGGCCGCAGCTTGCGCTCCAGCAAGGGAAGTGCGTTGTCGAAATTAAGCCGAAAGGCACCAATAAAGGTGAAGCGATAGCCGCGTTTATGCGTGAAGCGCCGTTTGCCGGGCGGGTCCCTGTTTTTCTGGGTGACGATCTGACCGATGAGACCGGGTTTCGCGTGGTGAACGAGGCGGGTGGCATTTCAGTGAAGGTGGGAGAGGGGGAGACGCAGGCGCAATGGCGATTAGCCGGGGTGCCAGACGTCTGGCGCTGGCTGGAGTCTGTTTACACTGCACAACAAGAAACAACCATGAATGACAGGAGAGATGGCCATGAGTCGTTTAGTCGTAGTATCTAATCGAATTGCGCCCCCCGATAACAAAACCAGTGCAGGCGGCCTGGCCGTTGGTGTGCTGGGCGCGCTGAAAGCGGCGGGGGGACTGTGGTTCGGTTGGAGTGGCGAGCTGGGTAACGAGGATCAGCCATTAAAAAAGGTCACCCGGGGCAATATCACCTGGGCGTCGTTTAACCTGAGCGAAAAAGACCACGAGGAGTATTACAACCAGTTCTCTAATGCCGTGTTGTGGCCCGCCTTTCACTACCGTTTAGATCTGGTGAATTTTCAGCGCACCGCCTGGGAAGGCTATCTGCGGGTGAACGCGCTGCTGGCAGATAAGCTGCTGCCGTTACTGAAAAAAGATGACATCCTCTGGATTCATGATTATCACCTTTTGCCGTTCGCCAGCGAACTGCGTAAACGTGGCGTGAATAATCGTATTGGTTTCTTCTTACACATTCCTTTCCCAACGCCGGAAATCTTTAACGCGTTGCCGTCATCGGAAGAGTTGCTTGAGCAGTTATGCGATTTTGACCTGCTGGGATTCCAGACGGAAAACGACAGGCTGGCCTTCCTTGACTGTCTCTCCAGCCTGACGAGAGTCACGACTCACGATACGCGCAGCCACACGGCCTGGGGAAAATCGTTCAGCACCGAGGTGTATCCCATCGGAATCGAGCCGCAGGAGATTGCCCAGCAGGCTTCTGGTCCACTGCCGCCAAAACTGGCGCAGCTGAAAGCGGAGCTGAAGAATCTAAAGAATATCTTTTCCGTTGAGCGACTGGATTACTCAAAAGGGTTGCCAGAGCGTTTTCAGGCCTACGAGGCGTTGCTGGAGAAATACCCTCAGCATCACGGAAAAATCCGTTATACGCAGATTGCGCCCACTTCACGTGGCGATGTGCAGGCGTATCAGGATATCCGTCACCAGCTTGAGACAGAAGCCGGGCGCATTAACGGTAAATACGGGCAACTGGGCTGGACGCCACTGTTCTATCTCAACCAACATTTCGACCGCAAATTACTGATGAAAGTGTTTCGCTATTCAGATGTAGGGCTGGTCACGCCGCTGCGAGATGGTATGAATCTGGTGGCGAAGGAATTCGTTGCTGCCCAGGATCCCGCCAATCCAGGCGTTCTGGTGTTGTCTCAGTTCGCCGGTGCGGCAAATGAGCTGACCTCAGCGCTGATCGTTAATCCTTACGATCGCGATGAAGTCGCGGCGGCGCTGGATCGTGCACTCACGATGCCGCTTTCCGAGCGTATTTCGCGGCATGCTGAGATGCTGGAAGTGATTGTCAAAAACGACATCAACCACTGGCAGGAGCAGTTTATCTGCGATCTAAAGACGATCACCCCGCGCAGCGCTGAAACTCTTCAGCAACGGAAAGTCGCGACGTTTCCAAAGCTTGCCTGAGCGAGGTTTTCGGGGATCAATCTCCTTCAAGCGGGACCAGCAGGACGTCCACCAGGCTTGAACTCACCACACTTTTCGCCGAGCAGGAGGCTCGCGAAAAGAAGCTATGGTTGTGGTTGCCACAGATGACCAGATCCACGTCGTGTTTGCGGCACACGTCCAGAATATGCTCGCTTAACTCGCCGTAGGTAATGAACGTCTGCGCGATCGGATAGCCCGCCTCTTTCCCCAGTTTTTCAAGAAAATCAGTGGTCTCCTCATGCATTACCGCGCGTAAATCCTCCAGCATGGGGGCGGCAAATTGATTGTATAACTCGGGGTCGGAGGCGAGGGTGATGAGGCTGATTCGTGCGTTGACGGGACGGGCAATGGAGACGGCTTTCGCCAGGAGTTGTTGGCTTTCCGGGGTGACTGCCACGGCGACAAGAATGTGGGTGTAGCTCATAACTCGCTCCTTATTGCAAGAATATGAGGTGGTTCTTCAGCATTACTCCGATTTGCTGACAACTGCAATGCCTCTATATGACAATAATGTGAACGCTATCATAATTATTCATTAATATTCCTTATAGGTGTAACTCAGGAATAACTAAAAAAGTTAACCAAATCGATTGACTTAAATTAAATCAGCGAGTCAATCAAAATTTGGTTTAACAAATTCATGTTCGTGATTAATCGCAATCTAATCATAAGCTCTGCGTATTCATAAAAAATAAGTAACAATTAACATATTGTTTCACAAGCATAAAAATAATTTTGCTTGCGCAGGTGGATAAATGCATTTCAATTATTTTACTTGCGTGATATTAACGCTGGTTGCGTAAAATCTTTCGCCGCCCCTGACGCTTGATTTAATACCCGTGAGAATAAAATGGTGTTTTGCTGATTAATTTCCCAGCAAAATAAAAGCCCAACTGATGGATTTATGTTAACGATTAAGTTAATTTATGTGATGTACATCACATATTTTCCAAATTCGCAGCGTGGATTTGTTGTATGTCTCGGGTGTGACGAGTACAGTTGCGTCGAATTAGGAAAAATCTTAGGCATTTGTAAGAATTCATGTGCTCGCGTTACAACCAGGCAAGATGCCAGCGTGACGCGCGCATTGATGTTTTAAGCGCCTGAGTCGAAGGTATGTGTTTGACCTATTTGCTTTTTTTACCGGGAATTCCCGGCGACATCACGGGGTGCGGTTTTTCCGCATAAAAATAAAAGTTGGTTATTCTGGATGGGAATAATGCATACATCCGAGTTGCTGAAACACATTTATGACATCAATTTGTCATATTTACTCCTTGCACAGCGTCTAATCGTTCAGGACAAAGCGTCCGCCATGTTTCGTCTCGGAATCAATGAGGAAATGGCGACCTCTCTGGGGGCGCTGACCCTTCCGCAAATGGTAAAATTGGCAGAAACGAATCAGCTTGTTTGTCATTTCCGTTTCGACAGTCATCAAACCATTACGCGTCTGACTCAGGATTCCAGAGTAGACGATCTCCAGCAAATTCACACCGGTATCATGCTGTCCACGCGTCTGTTAAGTGATGTCAATCAGGCTGATGAAACCGCGCGTAAGAAAAGGGCCTGATGATGAGTGAAAAAAGCATTGTTCAGGAAGCTCGTGATATCCAGTTAGCGATGGAATTGATCACACTGGGTGCCCGTTTGCAAATGCTGGAAAGCGAAACGCAGTTAAGCCGCGGTCGCCTCATCAAGCTGTACAAAGAACTTCGCGGCAGTCCCCCGCCAAAAGGCATGCTGCCGTTTTCCACTGACTGGTTTATGACCTGGGAGCAAAATATACATGCTTCCATGTTCTGTAATGCCTGGCAGTTCTTACTTAAAACGGGCCTGTGTAGCGGTGTTGATGCCGTCATTAAGGCGTATCGACTGTACCTGGAACAGTGTCCGCAGGGTGAAGATGGGCCGCTGTTGGCGTTGACTCGCGCGTGGACGCTGGTGCGTTTTGTCGAAAGTGGCTTGCTTCAGTTATCAAGCTGTAACTGCTGTGGTGGTAATTTCATTACCCACGCTCACCAACCTGCGGGCAGTTTTGCCTGCAGTTTATGCCAGCCGCCTTCCCGTGCGGTAAAAAGACGTAAACTTTCCCAGGATGCTGCCGATATTATTCCACAACTGCTGGATGAACAGATCGAACAGGCTGTTTAACCGATACGGTGTGGACGAAACACTCCAGCAGCGGTAAGTCATTACCGCTGCTTTTTTTTGCCTCGCCAACGCGTTAACGCCCCGACTGCACATCCTGTCATAGTCAACAGCAGAAGGATGATGTCGTGCTTATCTTATTAGGTTACCTGGTGGTTATTGGTACAGTTTTCGGCGGTTACATGATGACTGGTGGAAACCTGGGGGCACTCTATCAACCGGCTGAATTTGTCATCATCGGTGGCGCGGGAATAGGGGCATTTATCGTGGGTAACAACGGTAAAGCCATCAAGGGGACACTGAAAGCGCTGCCATTACTGTTTCGTCGTTCGAAATACACCAAAGCGATGTATATGGATCTGCTGGCACTGCTCTATCGCTTGATGGCTAAGTCTCGCCAGCAGGGGATGTTCTCGCTTGAACGAGACATTGAGAACCCGAAAGAGAGCGAAATTTTTGCCAGCTATCCCCGTATTCTGGCCGACTCGGTGATGCTGGAATTCATCGTCGATTACCTGCGCCTGATCATCAGCGGCAACATGAATACCTTCGAGATCGAAGCGCTGATGGATGAAGAGATTGAAACGCACGAAAGTGAATCGGAAGTCCCGGCCAACAGCCTGGCACTGATGGGGGATTCACTGCCGGCGTTTGGTATCGTTGCGGCGGTGATGGGGGTCGTACACGCCCTCGCGTCAGCGGATCGACCGGCTGCAGAACTGGGCTCACTGATTGCCCATGCGATGGTCGGTACATTCCTCGGTATTCTGCTGGCCTACGGTTTTATTTCACCGCTTGCCAGCGTCCTGCGTCAGAAGAGCGCGGAAACCAGCAAAATGATGCAGTGCGTGAAAATCACGTTGCTGTCAAATCTGAACGGTTACGCCCCGCCGATCGCCGTCGAGTTTGGGCGTAAAACGTTGTATTCCAGCGAGCGCCCGTCATTCATTGAACTGGAAGAACATGTTCGCGCCGTGAAAAACCCGAACCAACAGCAGCAGACGACGACTGAGGGCGCATGAAGAATCGGTCTCATCCTATCGTCGTGGTTAAACGGCGCAAACATAAGGGGCATGGCGGCGGCGCACACGGATCGTGGAAGATTGCTTACGCTGACTTTATGACCGCCATGATGGCCTTTTTTCTGGTGATGTGGCTCATTTCCATCTCCAGCCCTAAAGAACTGATTCAGATTGCCGAATACTTCCGTACCCCGCTGGCGACAGCGGTGACGGGAGGGAATCGCATTTCCAATAGCCAGAGCGCGATTCCTGGCGGTGGCGATGACTTTACCCAGCAACAGGGTGAAGTGAATAAGCAGCCGAACCTCGATGAACTGAAAAAACGTATGGAACAAAATCGCCTGAGCAAACTGCGTGGCGACCTCGATCAGCTCATCGAATCGGATCCCAAACTGCGGGCGCTGCGTCCACATCTGAAGATTGACCTGGTGCAGGAAGGGCTGCGTATTCAGATTATCGACAGCCAGAATCGCCCGATGTTTAAAACCGGTAGCGCTGAGGTTGAGCCTTATATGCGTGACATCCTGCGGGCAATCGCCCCGGTGCTGAACGGTATTCCCAACCGTATCAGCCTGTCCGGGCATACGGATGATTTCCCTTACGCGAACGGTGAAAAAGGCTATAGCAACTGGGAGCTCTCTGCCGATCGCGCCAATGCTTCGCGGCGTGAACTGGTACAGGGCGGTCTGGATGACGGAAAAGTATTACGGGTGGTCGGCATGGCCGCCACGATGCGTATGAGCGATCGCGGTCCGGATGACGCCATCAACCGCCGAATCAGTCTGTTGGTGCTGAACAAACAGTCCGAACAGGCCATTTTGCATGAAAACGCTGAAAGCCAGAACGAGCCGGTAAGTGTATTACAACAGCCTGAGGCCAGTCCGCAGGTAAGCGTTCCCACATCGCCACCAGCCAATCCGAGGTGATAGCGTGAGCATGGATATAAGCGATTTTTATCAGACTTTTTTTGATGAAGCTGACGAGTTGTTGGCTGACATGGAGCAACATCTGCTCGATCTGGCGCCCGAAGCGCCGGATGCCGAGCAACTGAATGCCATATTTCGTGCAGCGCACTCCATCAAAGGGGGCGCCGGCACGTTCGGCTTTACCGTTTTGCAGGAAACCACGCATCTGATGGAGAACCTGCTGGATGATGCGCGTCGCGGTGAGATGCAGCTCAATACCGCCATTATCAACCTGTTTTTGGAAACGAAAGATATTATGCAGGAACAGCTCGATGCCTATAAAAGTTCGCAGGAGCCGGATGCCGCCAGTTTCGAATACATCTGCACGGCATTACGCCAGTTAGCGCTGGAAGCAAAAGGTGAAACCGCGCCAGCGGTGGTGGCGAATGCCCGACTGAGCGTGGTCGACAACACGACACCTGACGACGTGGTCGTGGCAGAAGAAGCGAAATTACGCATCTTTCTCTCGCGCCTGAAGGCCAGTGAAGTGGCCCTGCTGGAAGAAGAGCTGGGCAATCTGTCCACCCTGTCTGATGTCGTCAAGGGCGAAGACAGCCTGGCGGCCACGCTTGATGGCGACATTGCAGAGGATGACGTCATTGCCGTGCTGTGCTTTGTGATTGAAGCCGACCAGATTGCCTTTGAGAAAGTGGTGACAGCGACGGCACCCACGGTCCAGCCGGAAGTGGCTGAAGTGGTTGCGGTCGAACAGCCTGTCGTCGCCGTCCCAGCGGTGAAAGCGGTTGGCAGAGAAGCGCAAACCGGACGCGTAGAGCGGGAAAAACCGGCACGCGCCAGTGAATCCACCAGCATTCGCGTGGCGGTGGAGAAGGTTGATCAGCTGATCAACCTGGTCGGTGAGCTGGTGATTACCCAGTCAATGCTGGCCCAGCGTTCGAACGAACTCGACCCGGTCAATCATGGCGATCTCATCACCAGCATGGGGCAGTTACAACGTAACGCCCGCGATCTGCAGGAATCGGTGATGTCGATTCGTATGATGCCCATGGAATACGTATTCAGCCGCTTCCCGCGTCTGGTGCGCGACCTGGCGGGCAAGCTTGGTAAACAGGTTGAACTGACGCTGGTCGGCAGCTCGACGGAACTCGACAAGAGCCTGATTGAACGCATTATCGACCCGCTAACGCACCTGGTGCGTAACAGCCTCGACCACGGAATCGAACTGCCGGAAAAACGCATGGAATCCGGTAAGAATGTGGTGGGCAATCTGATTTTGTCGGCGGAACATCAGGGCGGCAACATCTGCATCGAAGTGACCGATGACGGGGCTGGACTGAACCGCGAGCGCATTCTGGCGAAGGCGATCTCCCAGGGGATGGCGGTCAATGAAAACATGACCGATGACGAAGTGGGGATGCTGATTTTTGCCCCAGGCTTCTCGACGGCCGAGCAGGTGACCGACGTTTCCGGACGCGGCGTGGGTATGGATGTGGTGAAACGGAATATCCAGGAGATGGGCGGCCACGTTGAAATCCAGTCGAAGCAAGGGACCGGCACCACCATTCGTATTTTGCTGCCGCTGACGCTGGCGATCCTCGACGGCATGTCCGTGCGCGTCGCCGACGAAGTCTTCATTCTGCCGCTGAATGCGGTGATGGAATCCCTGCAACCACGTGACGATGATCTGCATCCGCTGGCCGGGGGCGAGCGTGTGCTGGAAGTACGCGGCGAATATCTGCCGCTGGTTGAGTTGTGGAAAGTCTTTGAAGTGGAAGGGGCGAAAACCGAAGCCACCCAGGGCATCGTGGTGATCCTGCAAAGCGGCGGTCGCCGTTACGCGCTGTTGGTCGATCAGTTGATCGGTCAGCACCAGGTGGTGGTTAAAAACCTGGAGAGTAATTATCGCAAAGTGCCGGGTATTTCAGCCGCCACTATTCTTGGCGATGGCAGCGTCGCGCTGATTGTGGATGTCTCCGCCCTGCAGGGTTTAAATCGCGAACAACGTATGGCGATCACCGCCGCCTGATTGAGTAAGAAAGGGTAAAATATGACCGGTATGACTAATGTAAGCAAACTGGCCGGCGAGCCGTCAGGTCAGGAATTCCTGGTGTTTACGCTGGGAGATGAAGAGTACGGTATCGACATCCTGAAAGTGCAGGAGATCCGTGGTTACGATCAGGTCACGCGCATTGCCAACACGCCAGCCTTCATCAAAGGGGTGACCAACCTGCGCGGCGTGATTGTGCCGATTGTCGATCTGCGCGTGAAGTTCTGCCAGGGTGATGTTGATTACAACGATAACACCGTGGTGATTGTGCTGAATCTGGGACAGCGCGTGGTGGGGATCGTTGTCGATGGCGTGTCTGATGTGCTGTCGCTGACCGCAGAGCAAATCCGTCCTGCACCGGAATTTGCCGTAACGCTGTCAACGGAATACCTGACCGGACTCGGTGCGCTGGGCGACCGGATGTTGATTCTGGTGAACATTGAGAAACTGCTGAACAGTGACGAAATGGCGCTGTTAGATATGGCCGCCTCTCACGTCGCCTAATCGCATGATCAGATGACGGCGTAAACGCCTTATCCGGCCTACCACCTCAACGTAGGCCGGATAAGCGAAGCGCTATCTGACAGTCAACCGTTATCTCCGACCTGCTGTGACACCGCCTCCACATCACTCTCTTCCAGTAAACCTTCGTTTTGTGCCAGCATCGCCGTCGCAATACCGTTACCTAACACGTTAATGGCGGAACGGCCCATGTCGAGAAAATGGTCGATACCCATCAGGAGCAAAATGCCGGCGACCGGAATGTTAAAGCTCGGAATCGTTGCCGCCAGCACCACTAACGCGGAACGCGGAACGCCGGCAATACCTTTTGACGCCAGCATCAGCGTGAGCATCAGGACGCTAATCTCAGCAAACGACAGATGAATGTTGTAGGCCTGCGCGATAAACATCGACGCAAAAGAGCAGTAAACCATTGAACCGACCAGGTTGAACGAGTAACCAATGGGCAGCACGAAAGAGACGATGTTGCGCGAGCAGCCAAATGTCGTCAGTTGCTCCAGCGTTTTCGGATAGGCCGCTTCAGAACTGCTGGTGGTAAAGGCCACCAGAACCGGATCCTTGAGCATGCCAAGCAGGCGAAACACCTCTTTTTTCAGTACCAGATATCCCACTGCCAGCAACACCAGACAGGTCATCAGAATTGCCACGTAATAACCGCCAATGAACGAGGCGTAGTTGAGCAAAATGCCCAATCCTTCGGTGGCGATCACCGAGGAGATGGCGGCAAAAATGGCCAGCGGGGCGACGTACATCACGTAGCCGGTCACTTTCAACATAATGTGGGAAACTACGTCCAGCGCCGCCACCAGCGGGGTATTGAATTTTTCGCCCAACGACGCGCCGCCGATCCCGAAGAACATCGAGAACACCACAATCTGCAAAATTTCGTTATTGGCCATCGCACCGGCAATGCTGGTAGGAATGGTATGTGACAGGAAACCTTTCAGGCTCATCCCGCCGACGGCGAGACCGGTATCCACGGCTTCTTTCGGGATAGCCAGATTGAGTCCGCTGCCGGGTTGTTCCAGGGTGACAATAAAAAGGCCCACCAGAATGGAAAGAATAGAAGAGCTGATGAACCAGATCATCGCTTTGCCGCCCACACGTCCGATGGTGGACGTCTCGCCAAGACGCATAATGCCCACAGTCAGAGTGCTGAACACCAGGGGGGCGATAACCATCTTAATCAAACGTAAGAAGATGTCGGTGAGGAGGGTGATGTTATCCGACCAGGCGGAAATGACGCTTTCGGATGTATACGAGTGAATAACCGCACCTGACACAATACCTGCCAGCATGAAAATCACGATGAATATCGTGAGTTTATTTGCATTTGCCACTAAAAATCCCTCGGGCTGAATTAAACAATTTTTTATCAGCGATACATATGTTTTATGTATTTAATTACGCCGAATCATTTCCTACCTAACCTGGAGTAATTCGTCGTGGGTTACAACTTTTTTTTATTATTTGCTTATTTTGTTGTATTCATGACCGCGTACTTTTTAGCACGGGATAGCATAAACGTCTGTGACTGCCAGCCACGCGTCTGCCATCTCAGTGACAGGGTGGAGTGGATATCGCCTTCTGACCTGGATTTCCCTTTCGCAAACGTAAAGTTCTTATCAAGGGTGCCGATAACGTTGTTAACTCGTTTTCAGGAAGGTGCCTTATGTTTAACCGTATCCGCGTTGTCACAATGCTGATGATGGTGCTGGGGGTTTTCGCACTGCTACAGCTTGTCTCTGGTGGTTTGCTGTTTTCGTCTTTACAGCAGAATCAAAAAAGTTTTGTTATTTCCAACGATCTACGCCAACAGCAGAGTGAACTGACCTCGACATGGGATCTGATGCTGCAAACACGTATCAACCTCAGCCGTTCCTCTGCACGCATGATGATGGACGCCAACAATCAGCAGAGTAGCGCAAAAAACGATCTGCTGAAGAGCGCGAAAAATTCCCTCGCTCAGGCGGCAGAGCACTACGCCAGATTTAAAGCTATCGATCCGCTGCCAGAGATGGTGGAGGTCAGCAACAATGTGGACGAAAAATACCAGAACTATTTTGCCGGTTTAACCGAACTGGTGCAGTTCCTGGAAAGCGGCAACATGGATGCCTTTTTCGCGCAACCGACGCAGGGAATGCAAAACGGGCTCGGCGACGCGAAGAGCAAGTACGCCAGCGTCAGCGAAAAACTCTATCGCCAGGCGTTTGATGAAAGCGCGCGCGACTACCAGTTTGCGCAGTGGCAACTCGCCATTCTGGCGGTGGTGCTGGTGCTGATCCTGGTGGTGGTGTGGTACGGCATTCGTCACACCCTGCTCAACCCGCTTGCCAGCGTCATCGCTCATATTCGTGAAATCGCCGGCGGTAACCTGACCAACACGCTGACCGTTGCCGGACGTAATGAAATTGGCGAACTGGCTGGTAGCGTCGATCACATGCAGCGCTCGCTGGTAGACACCGTCACCCAGGTGCGCGAAGGCTCCGATGCCATCTACGCCGGTACCACGGAAATCGCCACCGGCAACACCGATCTTTCATCGCGGACCGAACAACAGGCGTCGGCGCTGGAAGAGACGGCGGCCAGCATGGAAGAGTTAACCGCGACGGTGAAACAGAACGCCGACAATGCCCGACAAGCGTCGCAACTGGCGCAGAGCGCCTCGGAAACCGCGCAGCACGGCGGCAAAGTGGTGGATAACGTCGTTAAAACGATGCATGAAATTGCCGGTAGCTCGAAGAAGATTGCCGACATTATCAGCGTTATCGACGGTATTGCCTTCCAGACCAATATCCTGGCACTGAACGCCGCGGTGGAAGCCGCGCGAGCAGGTGAGCAGGGGCGTGGCTTTGCGGTGGTCGCCGGTGAGGTTCGTAATCTGGCCAGTCGCAGTGCGCAGGCGGCAAAAGAGATCAAAGCGCTGATTGAAGATTCCGTTTCGCGCGTGGATACCGGCTCCGTGCTGGTCGAAAGCGCGGGCGAGACCATGAACGATATCGTCAATGCGGTGACCCGCGTGACCGACATTATGGGCGAAATTGCCTCGGCTTCTGATGAACAAAGCCGTGGTATCGACCAGGTGGCGCTGGCGGTTTCTGAAATGGACCGCGTAACGCAGCAAAACGCCTCGCTGGTCCAGGAATCCGCAGCCGCCGCGGCCGCGCTGGAAGAACAGGCCAGCCGACTGACGATGGCGGTCTCCGCATTTCGTCTTGCCGCGCGTCCTTATGCGGTAAAAACCAAAGAAGAACGGACTTCTGCAGACGCGCCCCGCAGCGCGCAGAAGCCCTCGTTAAGCATGGAGCACGATACTAACTGGGAAACATTTTGACCGAAATTTAACACTGCGGCCGTTGCCGCCTGATGGGAGCGTTGATGTTTAATCGTATTCGAATCTCGACCACGCTGTTTTTGATTTTGATCCTCTGCGGTGTATTGCAGATTGGCAGTAATGGCTTGTCTTTCTGGGCATTTCGGGACGGTTTTCAGAGCCTGAATCAGGTCGAGCAGAGTAATCAGCAACGCGCGGCGCTGGCACAAACGCGTGCCGTTTTATTACAGGCGAGTACCGCCCTCAACAAGGCCGGGACATTAACGGCGCTGAGCTATCCGCCCGATGACATCAAAAGCCTGATGGTTATCGCGCGCGAAAGCCTGGCGCAGTCCGCCACGCTGTTCAATGGCTTCAAGGCTATCGAGGCGAATACGGAATCGGGCAAAGCGCTGCAGGACGCAACGGAGAAAAGCTTCACCCAGTGGCACAGCGATCTGGAGCATCAGGCCACCTGGCTTGAAAACAACCAGTTGTCAGACTTTCTGACCGCGCCAGTGCAGGCGTCACAGGATGCCTTTGATGTGAACTTTAACGCCTGGCAGCAGAACATTAACCATGTGCTGGTGGTGGCTGGGCAACAGAGCAAAAACAACTATCACATGTCGGCAGCGATCTTTATCAGCATGGTCATTATTGCCGCGCTGTTAACCACCGGAGCGCTGTACTGGTCGCGCAAAATGATCGTCCAGCCGCTGGCGATTATCGGCAGTCATTTTGACAGCATTGCCGAGGGCAACCTGGCGCGGCCGATTGCGGTTTACGGGCGTAATGAGATTTCGGCGATCTTTGCCAGCCTGAAGGCGATGCAACAGGCGCTGCGGGAAACCGTCAGCGACGTGCGTCAGGGCAGTCTGGCGATGCACACCGGGATTTCTGAAATCGCGATGGGTAATAACGATCTCTCCTCACGCACCGAGCAGCAGGCGGCGTCATTGGCGCAGACGGCGGCCAGCATGGAGCAGTTAACGGCTACCGTCGGTCAAAACGCCGACAATGCGCGCCAGGCTTCCGGGCTGGCAAAAAGCGCCGCCGAAACGGCGAAAACCGGCGGCGAACAGACCACCAAAGTCGCCAGTACGATGCAGGCGATTGCCGCCAGTTCGCAAAAGATTGGCGACATTATCGGGGTGATCGACGGTATCGCCTTCCAGACCAATATTCTGGCGCTCAACGCGGCGGTCGAAGCGGCGCGTGCTGGTGAGCAGGGGCGTGGATTTGCTGTGGTTGCCGGAGAAGTACGAAACCTGGCGAGCCGCAGCGCCCAGGCAGCAAAAGAGATTAAAGGGTTAATTGAAGAGTCGGTGAACCGCGTCCACCAGGGATCGCAACTCGTCGATACGGCTGCCCGCACCATGACGGAAATCGTCAGCTCGGTCACCCGGGTCAACGACATCATGGGCGAGATTGCCTCGGCGTCAGACGAACAACGCAGAGGAATAGAGCAGGTGGCACAGGCCGTCACCCAGATGGATCAGGTGACACAACAGAACGCCGCGCTGGTGGAAGAAGCCGCCGCCGCGACCGGGCAACTCGCGCATCAGGCCGACACGCTGTCAGCTCGTGTAGCAGTATTCAAACTTGAAGAGCATGTGGTAACACACCAAGAATCGGCACCGCCGCAGGCTGTGCCCGTTGTATCCTGAATGTGATTGAGAAGGCGCTATGACATCATCTCTGCCCAACGGGCAAACGTCATTATTGTTACAGATGACCCAGCGCCTTGCGCTGTCCGACGCGCACTTTCGTCGGATATGTCAATTAATCTACCAGCGTGCGGGGATCGTGCTGGCGGACCACAAGCGGGACATGGTTTACAACCGCCTGGTCCGTCGTCTGCGTACGCTGGGAATGGATGATTTTGGTCACTATCTCAGCGTGCTGGAAGCGAATCAAAGCAGCGCAGAGTGGCAGGCTTTTATCAACTCGTTGACCACTAACCTGACCGCTTTTTTCCGCGAAGGGCACCATTTCCCGGTACTGGCGGAAAGCGCGCGTCGTCACAGCGGCGAATACCGGGTCTGGAGCGCCGCGGCATCGACCGGTGAAGAGCCGTACAGTATCGCCATTACGTTGGCCGATACGCTGGGCATGGCGCCAGGGCGCTGGAAGGTGTTCGCCAGCGATATTGATACCGAAGTGCTGGAAAAGGCCCGTAGCGGGATCTATCGCCTGGACGAACTGAAGACCCTGTCGCCGCAGCAGCTCCAGCGTTATTTCATGCGCGGAACCGGTCCTCATGATGGGCTGGTGCGTGTACGTCAGGAACTGGCAAGCCACGTCGAGTTTTCCGTGATTAACCTGCTCGATAAGCAGTACAACGTGCCGGGACCGTTCGACGCCATTTTCTGCCGCAATGTGATGATCTATTTCGATAAAACGACGCAGCAGGACATTCTGCGCCGTTTTGTCCCTCTTCTTAAGCCTGATGGTCTGCTGTTTGCCGGGCATTCAGAGAACTTTAGTAACCTCGTGCGCGACTTTAGCCTGCGCGGGCAAACGGTTTATGCGCTAAGTAAGGGTAAAGCATGAGTAAAATCAGGGTGTTGTCGGTCGATGATTCTGCATTGATGCGCCAAATCATGACCGAAATTATTAACAGCTATAGCGACATGGAGATGGTGGCAACCGCACCCGATCCGCTCGTCGCCCGGGATTTGATCAAGAAATATAACCCTGACGTGCTGACGCTGGACGTCGAAATGCCGCGGATGGACGGCCTCGATTTTCTTGAAAAGCTGATGCGACTGCGTCCGATGCCGGTGGTGATGGTGTCGTCGCTGACGGGGAAAGGCTCGGAAGTGACGCTGCGGGCGCTGGAACTGGGGGCGATCGATTTTGTCACCAAGCCGCAGTTGGGGATCCGCGAAGGGATGCTGGCCTACAGCGAGATGATTGCGGAGAAAGTGCGCACGGCGTCACGCGCACGTCTGACAGCCCATAAACCGCTTGCGGCGCCGGTCACCTTAAAGGCGGGACCGCTGCTCAGTTCGGAAAAACTGATTGCGATTGGCGCCTCGACGGGGGGCACCGAGGCGATTCGCCATGTGCTGCAACCGCTGCCGCTCTCCAGTCCGGCGGTCATTATTACGCAACATATGCCGCCCGGTTTTACCCGCTCGTTTGCTGAACGTCTGAACAAGCTGTGTCAGATAACCGTGAAAGAGGCGGAGGACGGCGAGCGTGTTCTGCCGGGTCATGCCTACATTGCGCCGGGCGATAAACACATGGAACTGGCACGCAGCGGGGCAAACTATCAAATCAAAATTCATGACGGTCCGCCGGTTAACCGGCACCGGCCGTCGGTGGATGTGCTGTTTCATTCGGTAGCGATTCATGCGGGGCGCAATGCCGTCGGGGTGATCCTGACGGGAATGGGCAACGACGGCGCCGCCGGAATGTTAGCGATGCACCAGGCGGGCGCCTGGACGATTGCGCAAAATGAAGCAAGTTGTGTGGTGTTCGGCATGCCGCGCGAAGCCATCAATATGGGTGGCGTCAGCGAAGTGGTCGATCTTAGTCAGGTTAGCCAGCAGATGCTGGCGAAAATCAGTGCCGGACAGGCAATACGTATTTGAATCAGGAGTAATTTTTTATGGCGGATAAAGAGCTTAAGTTTTTGGTTGTGGATGACTTTTCCACCATGCGTCGCATCGTGCGTAACCTGCTTAAGGAGTTGGGATTTAACAACGTGGAAGAAGCCGAAGATGGCGCCGATGCGTTGAATAAACTGCAGGCAGGTGGGTTTGGCTTTGTCATTTCCGACTGGAACATGCCGAATATGGATGGTCTCGAATTGCTGAAAACCATTCGCGCGAACAGTGGAATGTCATCACTGCCGGTGCTGATGGTCACGGCAGAAGCGAAGAAAGAGAATATCATCGCGGCGGCGCAGGCCGGGGCCAGCGGCTACGTGGTGAAACCGTTCACCGCGGCGACGCTGGAAGAAAAACTCAATAAAATCTTTGAGAAACTGGGCATGTAAGGGGCTGACCATGATGCAACCACAGATTAAACCCGTAGATGAACATTCTGCCGGGGATATCATTGCCCGCATTGGTAGCCTGACCCGTATGCTGCGTGACAGTCTGCGCGAACTGGGACTGGACCAGGCGATTGCCGAAGCGGCAGAAGCCATTCCTGATGCCCGTGACCGTCTGGACTATGTAGTACAGATGACCGCGCAGGCGGCTGAGCGCGCCCTGAACAGCGTTGAGGCATCTCAGCCGCATCAGGACGAGATGGAGAAAGGGGCGAAGGCGCTGAGCAAGCGTTGGGACGAGTGGTTTGAAAACCCGATTGAGCTCTCTGACGCCCGCGAGCTGGTGACAGACACTCGAAAATACCTCGGCGATGTGCCCGGGCATACCAGTTTCACCAACGCACAGTTGCTTGACATCATGATGGCGCAGGACTTCCAGGATCTGACCGGTCAGGTGATTAAACGCATGATGGATGTGATTCAGGAGATTGAACGTCAGCTGCTGATGGTACTACTGGAAAATATTCCAGAGCAGAGTTCTCGACCCAAACGCGAAAGTGAAAGCCTGCTGAATGGTCCGCAGGTCGATGCGACCAAAGCGGGCGTTGTCGCCAGCCAGGACCAGGTGGACGACCTGCTGGATAGTTTAGGCTTTTGAGAACAATGGCCCTCAAGGGCCATTGAGAGTGATGACAAATCTCCTGTTGATACTGGGCGAGCAGATATCGCCCAGTAAAAAATAAGGAAAATCAATTTATTGATTTTCATCTGCTTACTACAAAGAAGGAGAAAACACGCTTTTTCCTTCTTTGTCAGCAGTCTGAATGGCCCGTCGGGGCCATTGTTCACTTTGCAGTTAACGGATATCCATTTTTACCGTGACGTTGCCTTCAAAATGGCCAGCAGCGGGTTTATTACTGGTTGTGGCAACCGGTGCGGCGGTCATCTGGATATGACCATCGCCGTTGCCATCTAACACAATGGGGAAGTCCGCACTACCATCCAGCGGTATGCCATTATCATTGCTGTCATACATTCTTACGCCAATGTCGTCTCGTCCTATCATTTTGGCAATGAATCCTGTGCCTGTATCGTTAACGCCCTGATCGGCGGATAGGGTCAGCTTTATTTTGTCGCTATTACTGACAGCGGTACTGTCGCAGTGGAATTTGATATCTACATCGCGCAGCGTGAATCCTGAAGGAACGGCTCCAGGCGCAGTAAAATTAGAACTGGCCAGGGTTTCAAAATCGACATTGATCGTACTCCCTGCGTTTATCGTACAACTGAGCGGTGCGTTAATAGCGCCAGAGATGTACATTTCCGACGCGACACTGGCTTTGCTGAAGTTACACGACCCCGAGCCGTAAAAGATGCATACGCTGGTGGACATCAGTAGCTGATTCGGAATGGTTTCTATGCCGAATATCGGGTTAACGATATACAACGAGAGACTTATCTTGTTCCAGTTGAATAAACGCTTAGGATTGCCGGCTACAGGACTGTTTGCGCAAAGTGACTGCGTCGCTTCGCTATTATCGCCTTCGAACAGACTGGTTGTGGGCGACTGATTGGGATAGGTTTCGAGGAGATAAGCGGTACCTCCTCCCGAGACGGTATCGGAGAAGGCTGATATCTGGATATCTAAGTTGTTAGTGAGCTTGCCATATTTAGCCGTTCGGCCGGTAGGCAGTGGCGTGGTACGGTAACTGTAGATCTTCTCGGTGGTTGTACCTGTCACCCCAGGGCACGAACTGCACTGCGCTGCATGCGGATCCGAGGGAAATACAAAGCTTATTGTTGGCTGGATTCTATTCCCGGCGTAGTTATCCTCCGCACTCAGGTCGTAATTGAGCGGGACATCGACTCTGCCCTTGGTGGGGAAGCAACCACTCAGATAGGTGGTTGCACCGAATGCCTGCAATACGGGAAGTAGCCCGCTCAACAAAATCAGTACGTGCAGACGATGTGGGGTGAAAAGCCAGGCCCATCGAAATTGCTTCATTTAACCTCCTTGCTTGCAAGCCGCCGTCATGCGCTTGATGTCGGCGGCATCCGTATTCTGGGTAATCTCTTCACCGGTTGTAATCGTTGCGATACACCTTTGCCGCTCCTGATTTCCCCATTTTGCCTTGAGCGTGACGGTACCGCTGAGTCCGGCGAGATAGACCACGCCCTGATCATCGGCAATGCCATTGAGCAGACCATCTTCTGAGGTCACCATCGTACCAAAGGGCAGCGGTTGTCCTGATGATTGCACCAGCGTAACCAGCGCGCGATAACCCCGACGAGCACTGAAATGCGCCACGACGGCGGCGTTTCGCGAAGGGACCACTGTTGATGAGGTATTACTGCTGTCGACATCATCTGGCAGCGTAGTGGTATCAATGTTGATGTGATTTTCCTGATAAGCTGAAATGGAAGGAATGATGGCGTTGCCAAACATATCAGTATGGATCCCGCGTTGATTCTGGAAACTGACACCGGGTGCGCCGTCGGCATCGACTATCGCAAACTGGCTACCGAGGGGTTGCGACAGCGTAATGCCACGAGGATGCGCGACCAGTGCGCCATTCGCACCGTAGCTGAGCTGGCGCGAGCCATCTGACGCCGTGTAATAACCGGCATTGAGCCTGCCGTATTGGGCATACCAGGTGCTATATACGCTGCTGCTGTCCTGAGGACTCTGATTACTGCGGCTTTGCTGAAGCGAATAGTTCAGGCGGTTATCGGCCAGTAGCGAACCGTTCAGCCCTACGTTCTGCGTGGTTGCACCGTGCTGATTATTGTTAAGGCTGTAGGTTGCCCAGCTATCAGGTAGCCAGTGGCTTAGGGGAATCGTTAACCCTAAATAAAGTGAACGATCGTCCTCGCTATTGCTGGTTGTGCTCCAGGTGAGAGAGAGATTGTAGCTGATGCCCATCAGGCTGTAACTTGCACCTGCAGAAAGGGAGCTATCACGACGGCTATTATTCCAATAATTTTGCTGATAGCCGTTGATATAAATATTTCCGGCGCCCACCGGTTGGCTGATATTGAGTTGCAGCCGATTACGTTTATGATCCCGCGTTTCATCTGATGAATCTTTCGTCTGGTGTTGATTGGCTTCCACAAAACTGTAATAACCTTCACTTGAGTATCGGTAGCCTGAAAGGGAAAAGTGCGTATTGGTTGGGTTGAAATCCCCAGTGTACAGGACTCGCCATGACTGCCCGCTGCTGATGTTACCTGAATCCAGAACGCTTCGTGCAGCTGTGACATCCGCGGAGATCGCCCCCCAGTTGCCGAGGCTAATGCCCATTCCCGCGTTGACAGCGTTATAGTCTTGTGCGGTAGTTAAACCACCGATCGCCGTGAATGTATTATTGATTCCATAAATGACACTGCCCTGAGCAAATTCGGGTTCTTTGTCGTTGCTGCCATTGTCTGCCCGATAGCGGCCTGCAGTGGCTTCAAAACGCAGGCGAGAAGGGCGCTGCATTAGCGCAATGCTGGAAAAAGGCTGGATGGTGGTACGCACCGAGCCATCCGCTTCCTGTACGCTAAGTTCCAGATCGCCACTGTTGGTGGAGGCTGCCAGATCGTTGATTTCGAAAGCTCCAGGGGCGACGTTTTGTTGATAAATGGTGTAGCCATTTTGTTTGACGGTCACCACGGCATTGGAATAGGCCGTTCCGCGGAGCGTCGGTGCATAGCCTCTTTCGCTGTTTGGCAGCATCTCGTCATCAGAGGCGATGTTAATACCATTGAACTGCAGGCTATCGAAGACTTCTCCACGCGTGCTGCTCTGACCGGCGATAAACTGCGCTTTTAACGTTTGCACATCGTGTTGTATCCACGTGGCAATATTCTGCCAGCCCTGATTATCCGCGGCATTTGACCAGGTGCCATAGTTGCGCAGACGCCATTCCCCCAGATTCGCGCCGCTGCGAAGATTCAAATATTGATTACTGTGCTGTCCCTGAGTGTGTGCGAGATTATCCTGACCGCTAAACGCGTAATCAGCAAACAGCACCGGAACGCCCGCATCCCAGCGTGAGGGATCGACAGCGTTCGCATTCACTTTCTGAACCGCAATCTGGGGGATGCTGAGATGCAGATTCTGTAATTTAAAATCAAAAACAGCACTTGCAGCAGGAATATAAGTTCCCAGATCGTGTTTCAGGGGCTTATCGGCAGGCTCGGATGCCAGTATGGGGTAGTCGTCCACCTTGATTCCCCATTCGCGCAGCATTTTCGGGGTAAGCAGGGGAACCAGGCTTCCGTCTTCGGCGTTGACATAAGCCAGCGTTTTTTCCTGGATTTTTCTGTCGTTGAGCAGAATGTGTGAAGGATAGCTACCTGCGAGCTGAGCCTTCGGGTTGTCGAAAATCGCCAGGTTGGTCGTCTGTGGTGTGTTTTCGCCACCTTCAAGGGAGTTGGGTTGAAAATAAAAATCGCGGGCATAGAGAACAGAACTACTCAAGAACAATAAACCACTCAGCCCGTGCAATAAGGGGGCAAAAGCGCGGCTGGAGGAATGGCTTAGTGGCTGAGCGCGGTTATTCATGGTTTCAACGACGTGGTAAATTTATCGGTCGTTCCGCCATAGTCGTTGATGCAGCGCCATGAAACACTCTGCGCTGCCGTTTTGGCATCGAATGTCAGTGAGACACTGCTTTTAGGGGCAACCATATCTGCTGTCCTTAGCTGTGTGTTTCCTACCAGTACAGAATCAAAAACGCTGTAAAACGCACTACTATTCTCGATTCGTAGTTGATTGCCTGATTGGCTATACCGAAGGTTTTGACACGCCTCTTCTGGCGTCCCGCTCAGACCCGAAGGACGGTAGAACAACTTAATTTGCGTCCTGTAGATAAGGTGGAGAGCGTTAGACTGTTCATCCTTACGGTCACGGGCAGGAATCATTCTGACAATCAGATAGTAAAGTGATTCTCTGTCTGTTGTGGTAATCATTTCACTGCGCATGACTCGCAGGCTTTGTCCGGACTTCGGGTCTAAACGAAATAGTGGTGGTGTGATAATAAAAGGTGCCCGTGTTTTATTATCTGCATTCATAACCCATGACTGAACAAGCCAAGGCAATTCTTTTTCCGTATTGATAAGTGGGAGGGCTGCCTCTTTTTTATTGGCGTCATATACCACGCGTGTACGGCCCAGTTGAATGCCTTCTGCACTACTTCCCAGGGAAAAGAGGGAACTGGATGTCGTTAATAGAATAAGTAACAACGGTGCCTTCATTTTATTTTCTCAACGCATAGCGAAGATAACCTGCCACGGGGCAGGCTATCATCTGATAATTAAAGAGGCGACTTAGCGATACAAAATATTGACTGTCATATCTGCATACGCATTTCCGGGTGTGATGGGCGTCGCATCATAGGATTCATAGCGGGCGACGAAATTTTGGGATATATCGGCTGATGTTGCTTGCAGTGGAATATACACCTGGCCATCCGCGCCGGTCAGGTTGAGGTTTGTTGTTGGTGCTGCTTCAGTGCTAACAGAGATGCCGACGCCAGTGGCACCGCCGGCCGTAAGTGCCAGAAGGTCATCGTGTCCGACGATGGTGATGCCTTTAAATGTTAACTGAATACGATCTAATCCTGTGGTTGCCACTGGGCAGCCAGCCAACGTAATGGTAAATGCGGCATCGTCGGATTTACCACCGTTACCGGTAAAAAAGCTGGGCGCGAAAGAACCAAGATATACGGTACTGTCTTTTCCGCTATCGCCCGTTATAGTACAACTTGGATCAACAATTTCACCGGTGAAGTGGATAGTACCTGCATTGTTCTCATCTGCCCTACTCCCCATAGAGGCGAGTGATAATAGCGAAGCTGCTATTAATAGTGGTGTTAAACGCATCGCAATCTCCATATGTTAACGTTCATATCCCGTCACTTTGTTATTAAGCAACACAGTGGGCTTGTTTGTTGACTCTGCCATCGTTTAATGGTTTTTAGGTTACTTAAAATAATCCTTTTGATTGCGCGATGAAATGTGTTTTTTATATTTATAATGTCTATATATAAAGTGGGTTAAGTAAGATGGGGTTATAAAATAAAAACACTGAATTTAATGTGTTGATGTATTTTTTATTTGTAGAAATGAATGTGTTAACCTGTGTTTTTTATTTGTTTTGTATTGTTAGTGTCATGTGTTTTTTTGAGTTTTTATTTTTCTCTTTGAGGGTTTGTCAATCATTATGTTGTCCTCAGCGTCAAAAGATAGATTCCAGATTAAGACTAAATAAATTCTGAAAATACTCTGCTGAGAGGGGTAACAGTCAAAAAAGCGGGGAATCACCCCTTTGTTCTCCGCATTGCTTCGCGCGGGGAAGGGCACAATGAGCCCTATTGTAAATCATCACAGATGCAGGCCGTGGCAGACGAAAACGACAACGACGACAAAACAGAAGCCCCCACACCCCACCGACTTGAGAAAGCGCGGGAAGAGGGGCAGATCCCCCGTTCCAGAGAACTGACCTCACTGCTGATTTTGCTGGTGGGCGTCTGCATTATCTGGATTGGCGGTGAGTCGTTGGCCAGACGGTTATCGGGCATGTTGTCGGCAGGACTGCGTTTTGACCACAGCATGGTCAATGATCCTAATCTGATCCTCGGGCAAATTATTCTGCTGATTAAAGAAGCGATGATCGCGCTGCTGCCGCTGATTACCGGCGTGGTGCTGGTGGCGCTGATCTCGCCGGTTCTGCTTGGCGGTCTGGTCTTCAGCGGTAAATCACTGCAACCCAAATTTTCCAAGCTCAATCCGCTGCCAGGCATCAAACGCATGTTTTCCGCGCAGACCGGGGCGGAATTGTTGAAAGCCATTCTGAAATCCACACTGGTGGGCAGCGTGACGGCGATGTATCTGTGGCATAACTGGCCGGAGATGATGCGCCTGATGGCGGAGTCACCGCGCGCGGCGATGGGCAATGCGCTGGATCTCGTTGGGCTGTGTGCGCTGCTGGTGGTGCTGGGGGTGATCCCGATGGTCGGATTCGACGTGATTTTCCAGATCATGAGCCATTTGAAAAAATTACGCATGTCACGCCAGGATATCCGTGACGAATTTAAACAGAATGAAGGCGACCCTCATGTGAAGGGGCGTATCCGGCAGATGCAGCGCCAGGCGGCGAGTCGACGCATGATGAGTGATGTCCCTAATGCCGATGTCATCGTCACCAACCCGACTCACTATTCGGTGGCGCTGCAATACGACGAAAATAAGATGAGCGCGCCGAAAGTCGTGGCGAAAGGGGCCGGACTTGTGGCCCTGCGCATTCGCGAGATCGGTGCCGAGAACAAAATTCCCACCCTTGAAGCGCCGCCGCTGGCGCGTGCGCTTTATCGCCATGCTGAGATTGGTCAGCAGATCCCCGGACAACTGTACGCCGCCGTCGCGGAAGTGCTGGCCTGGGTGTGGCAGCTTAAACGCTGGCGGCTCGCCGGTGGGGAACGTCCACCACAACCTGCAAATCTTCCAGTGCCTGAAGCCCTGGATTTTATGAACGAGAAGACTACCGATGGCTAATCTGGTTGCGATGCTGCGCCTGCCCAACAACATGAAAACCACGCAGTGGCAGATCCTTGCCGGGCCAATCCTCATTCTGCTGATCCTGTCGATGATGGTCCTGCCGTTGCCGGCGTTCATCCTTGACCTGCTGTTTACCTTTAACATCGCACTGTCGATTATGGTGCTGCTGGTGGCGATGTTCACCCAGCGCACGCTGGAGTTTGCCGCGTTTCCGACCATTCTGCTGTTCACTACGCTGCTGCGTCTGGCGCTGAACGTGGCTTCCACGCGTATTATTTTGATGGAAGGGCACACTGGCGCGGCGGCGGCGGGCAAGGTCGTTGAAGCGTTTGGTCACTTCCTGGTCGGCGGTAACTTTGCTATCGGCATCGTGGTGTTTGTTATTCTCGTCATCATCAACTTTATGGTTATCACCAAAGGTGCCGGGCGTATCGCTGAAGTGGGCGCGCGCTTCGTTCTTGACGGGATGCCGGGTAAACAGATGGCGATTGACGCCGACCTTAATGCCGGCCTTATCGGTGAAGATGAGGCGAAAAAGCGTCGTTCTGAAGTGACTCAGGAAGCCGACTTCTATGGCTCAATGGACGGTGCGAGTAAGTTCGTTCGTGGCGACGCCATCGCCGGTATTCTGATTATGGTGATTAACGTTGTGGGCGGTCTGCTGGTGGGGGTGCTGCAACATGGGATGAGCATGGGGCATGCTGCGGAAAGCTATACCCTGTTGACCATCGGTGATGGTCTGGTGGCGCAGATCCCCGCGCTGGTGATTTCAACCGCGGCGGGCGTCATCGTCACCCGCGTCAGTACCGATCAGGACGTCGGCGAGCAGATGGTCGGGCAACTGTTCAGTAATCCGAGCGTGATGTTGCTGAGCGCTGCGGTTCTGGGTCTGCTGGGCCTGGTGCCGGGGATGCCAAACCTGGTGTTCCTGATGTTTACCGCTGCGCTGCTGGGACTGGCTTGGTGGATCCGGGGACGTGAGCAGAAGGCGCCTGTCGAGCCACAACCGACTAAAGTTGCGGAAAACAACTCAGTGGTGGAAGCCACCTGGAACGATGTGCAACTGGAAGACTCACTCGGCATGGAAGTGGGCTATCGCCTGATCCCGATGGTCGATTTTCAGCAGGACGGTGAACTGCTGGGGCGTATCCGCAGTATCCGTAAAAAGTTTGCCCAGGACATGGGCTTTCTGCCGCCAGTGGTGCATATCCGCGACAATATGGATCTGCAACCTGCGCATTACCGCATCCTGATGAAAGGGGTGGAGATTGGCAGCGGCGACGCCTATCCGGGACGCTGGCTGGCGATAAACCCAGGCACAGCGGCGGGGACATTACCCGGCGAACAGACAGTGGATCCGGCATTTGGACTGGACGCGATCTGGATCGAAAGCGCCTTAAAAGAGCAGGCGCAGATTCAGGGCTTTACCGTGGTGGAGGCCAGTACCGTAGTTGCCACCCATCTGAACCATCTGATTGGTCAGTATGCGGCTGAACTGTTCGGTCGCCAGGAGGCGCAGCAACTGCTGGATCGCGTGTCGCAGGAGATGCCGAAGCTGACCGAAGATTTAGTGCCGGGTGTGGTGACCCTGACCACGCTGCATAAAGTGTTGCAGAATCTGCTGGATGAAAAAGTGCCGATTCGCGATATGCGCACTATTCTGGAAACGCTGGCGGAACATGCGCCATTGCAGAGCGATCCGCATGAACTCACGGCGGTGGTTCGCGTGGCGCTGGGGCGCGCGATCACCCAGCAGTGGTTCCCGGGTAATCATGAAGTTAACGTGATTGGTCTCGACACCGCGCTCGAACGTCTGCTATTGCAGGCACTCCAGGGCGGTGGGGGACTGGAGCCGGGCCTCGCCGATCGACTATTGGCGCAAACTCAGGAGGCGCTGTCCCGCCAGGAAATGCTGGGTGCGCCGCCGGTGCTGCTGGTTAACCATGCGTTGCGTCCTCTGCTGTCGCGCTTCCTGCGCCGCAGCCTGCCGCAACTGGTGGTGCTGTCGAACATGGAGCTGTCCGATAACCGTAACATCCGTATGACGGCAACCATTGGAGGTAAATAATGCGCAAACTGCTTTGGCTGTTACTTTTCCCGCTGGTGGTACAGGCTGCCGGGGAAGGGGCGTGGCAGGCCAGTAGTATCGGCATAACCCTGAATCATCGCGGCGTGGCGGCCTCGTCGTCGCCACTTTCATCCAGCCAGCCCGTCTCCGGTCTGATGACGCTGGTCGCCTGGCGATATGAACTGAATGGCCCGACGCCTGCCGGTTTACGCGTGCGCTTATGTTCACAATCACGCTGTGTAGAGATAGAAGGGCAGAGCGGCACCACGCAGGCATTTAACAACGTGCCTGCCGTTGAACCCCTGCGTTTCATCTGGGAAGTCCCCGGCGGTGGTCGCTTAATTCCCGCATTAAAAGTTCAGAGCAATCAGGTGATTGTGAACTATCGTTAACGGTTATTCTCCTCATCAGGCAGTACGCTAAACTGCTGCCTGACTCGCATTTTTGACCTTGCCTTTTGATTGAAAAGAAACGCTGTTTTATAAATCGGTGACACGCGTTGCCGGTCTCTTTGCGTTTTTGCCATTTCACTCTCACCGGTGGCAAAAACGAAAAGGTATCCCACTTTGTAAGCTCTTACTGTAGCCGTGTAAGAACTCCTTTGGCGCAGCCAACCGGCCGGGAGTCCCCCAACCATTTGCAGGGTTAACGGCAATGAAAACACGTAAAATTGGATTGGTGAATTATTTCGCCTATGGTTCAGGCGATTTTCTGGGAGCAGGCACCACGGCGCTCACGGCAGCCTGGCTGCTCTATTTCTATACGACGTTCTGCGGGCTTTCTCCTATCGAAGCGACCTTCATCTTTGCGGCTGCAAGGGTGCTTGATGCTGTCGTCAGTCCGCTGATGGGCTTTTTGACCGATAACTTCGGTTCCACCTGGCTCGGTAAACGCTTTGGTCGGCGTAAATTCTTTATCTTGCTGGGGATCCCATGTGTATTCAGCTATTCACTGATGTGGGTAGGGGACATGGGATTCTGGTATTACCTGCTGACCTATCTGCTGTTTGATATCGTCTATACCATGATTCTGGTGCCTTACGAAACGCTGGTGCCTGAGATGACCGATGATTTCAAACAGAAAACCAAGTTTTCCGGTGCGCGTATCGGAATGGCGCAAATGTCCGCCATTCTGGCCTCTTTCCTGCCCGGCATTTTGTTAACCGCCTTCGGCAAGGACAACCCCATCTCCTTCTTTTATGCAAGCCTGGTGTTCTCAGTGCTGTGCGCACTGATGCTGACTTTTGTCTGGTTCTTTACCTGGGAACGCCCGCGTGAAGAGTGGACGGAAGCGGCGCTGCGGGCGGAAGAAGAGAAAAAGAGCCTGACGTTCAGCCAGAGCATGAACCGCCTGTTCGTAGAGTTGAGTTCCACACTGCGGATTAAGATTTTCCGTCAACATCTGGGGATGTATCTCGGCGGTTACATCGCGCAGGACGTGTTCAACGCCGTCTTTACTTACTATGTGGTGTTTGTCCTGATGCAGGAAGCGTCAATGGCGTCGAATTTGCTCGGTACGATGGCGATTTTCCAGTTCATTGCGGTTATTGCCATGATCCCGTTGTGCATCCGTTTTGGGCCCGCGCCGTCCTATCGAATGGTCGTGGTGTTGTTCGGTCTGAGCTCGCTCTCTTACGCGGTGCTTTACTACGCCGGATTGAGCGACATCTACTCTCTGTTGCTGCTGGTTTCTGCTGTGGCTGGGCTGGGCCGCGGCGGTATCAACTACGTTCCGTGGAACACTTACACTTACATTGCGGATGTCGATGAAGTCATTACCGGTCAGCGCCGCGAAGGGATCTTCGCCGGGATCATGACCCTGACGCGTAAAGCGTCGCAGGCAGGGGCGGTGATGCTGGTTGGGATTGTCATGCAAATGTCGGGCTTTGTTTCAGGGCAGAGCACGCAGCCTGAAGCGGTCAGCCATACCATTCTGTTGATTCTCAGTTGCGGTACGCTGCTGGTGCTGGCCTGCGGCTTCCTGGTCTCCCTGCGCTTTAAACTGAATTTGCAGACCCACAGCACGCTGCGTGAAGAAACGGTGAAAATGCGCGAATCCGGTCGCACAATGCCGGAAAGTATTACCCCACAGGCACGCGCCACCGTCGAGATGCTTGCCGGGCTGCCGTATGAATCACTTTGGGGTAACAACAATATTGGTTACCTGAATCGTAATAAACCCGCGGCTCCTTCACTGAAGCAGGCTGCGATATGGAATTCGACTTATCATAGAGGGTAAAGATATGAAGGTTTGGCCTGTCAAACATAGCTCGTTACTGCGTCAGCCGGAACGGTTTATCTCACGGGAAGCGCTGAAAGCGTTAATTCAGACGGTGACGACCAATCTGGTGAACATTAAGGACGAGACGGGTCAATTTCTGCTGCGCCTGGACGACGGACGTGTGATAGACACCAAAGGCTGGGCAGGATGGGAATGGACGCACGGCGTCGGGCTGTACGGGATGTATCAGTACTACCAGCAGACCGGCGACGAAACGATACGCGACATCATCGACAACTGGTTTGCTGACCGTTTTGCCGAAGGGACCACCACCAAAAACGTCAACACGATGGCACCATTTCTGACTCTGGCGTATCGCTACGAGGAGACGCGTAATCCCGCTTATCTGCCGTGGCTTGACGCATGGGCGGAATGGGCGATGTATGAGATGCCGCGCACCGATCACGGTGGTATGCAGCACATCACGCTGGCGGAAGAGAACCATCAGCAAATGTGGGATGACACCCTGATGATGACGGTGCTGCCACTGGCGAAAATCGGTAAGTTGCTTAAGCGTCCTGAATATGTGGAAGAGGCGACCTATCAGTTTTTGCTGCACGTACAGAATCTGATGGACCGGGAGACTGGCCTGTGGTTCCACGGCTGGAATTACGACGGGCATCATAACTTTGCCAGTGCCCGTTGGGCACGCGGCAATAGCTGGCTGACCATTGTGATCCCGGACTTCCTCGAACTGGTGGACCTGCCAGAAAATAACGCCGTGCGCCGCTATCTGGTACAGGTGCTGAATGCGCAGATTGCTGCGCTGGCGAACTGTCAGGATGAAAGCGGGTTGTGGCACACGCTGCTTGACGATCCGCACTCCTACCTGGAAGCCTCCGCTACCGCAGGATTTGCCTACGGAATTTTAAAAGCGGTGCGCAAGCGTTATGTCAGTGCGGACTATGCCGAGGTGGCGGAAAAAGCGATTCGTGGAATTGTGCGGAACATTTCACCGCAAGGGGAGTTGCTGCAAACGTCTTTCGGTACGGGCATGGGCCACGATCTCGACTTCTACCGGGCGATTCCGCTGACTTCCATGCCCTATGGCCAGGCGATGGCGATGCTGTGTCTGACGGAGTATTTGCGGAAGTATTTCTGATAGCCTGAAAAAACAAAACCCGGCATTTGCCGGGTTCTGTTTATCGCTTACATGCGTTCTACGGTTTCGATACCCAGAGTATCCAGACCGAGCTTCAACGTTTTCGCCGTCAGCAGCGCCAGTTTCAGGCGGCTGTTACGAACTTCTTCGTTTTCTGCGCTCAGGATTGGGCAGTGTTCGTAGAAGCCTGAGAACAGACCGGCGACGTCATACAGGTAGGCACACATTACGTGCGGCGTCCCTTCACGCGCAACAACGGTTAGCGTTTCTTCAAACTGCAGCAGACGGGCAGCCAGCTGCGCTTCGCGATCTTCGCTGAGCTGTACCTTCGCGTTCGCCAGATCATTTTCATCCAGACCGGATTTACGGAATACCGACAGCACACGAGTGTAGGCATACTGCATGTAAGGCGCGGTATTGCCTTCGAAGGCCAGCATGTTATCCCAGTCGAATATGTAGTCGGTGGTGCGGTTTTTGGACAAATCGGCGTATTTCACCGCGCCAATCCCGACGGCGTTGGCCAGTTTTTCCAGTTCGTCTGCCGGCATGTCCGGGTTCTTCTCGCTCACCAGACGACGGGCGCGTTCCAGCGCTTCGTCCAGCAGGTCTGCCAGTTTCACCGTACCGCCTGCGCGCGTTTTGAACGGCTTACCGTCTTTGCCCAGCATCATGCCGAACATGTGATGTTCCAGCGGCACGGCGTCAGGCACGTAACCGGCTTTACGCACGATGGTCCACGCTTGCATCAGGTGCTGGTGCTGACGGGAGTCGATGTAATAGAGCACGCGATCGGCATGCAATGTTTCATAACGGTACTTGGCGCAGGCAATATCGGTGGTAGTGTACAAATAGCCGCCATCTTTCTTCTGAATGATGACCCCCATCGGTTCGCCTTCCTTGTTTTTATACTCATCAAGGAATACGACGGTGGCGCCTTCGCTTTCGACGGCCAGACCCTTGGCTTTCAGATCGGCCACGATCCCCGGCAGCATCGGGTTGTACAGGCTTTCGCCCATCACATCGTCGCGGGTCAGGGTTACATTCAAACGGTCATAGGTGATCTGATTCTGGGACATGGTGATGTCGACCAGTTTGCGCCACATCTGCAGGAAGTATTCGTCGCCACCCTGCAGTTTTACCACGTAGCTACGGGCGCGCTCGGCGAAGGCTTCATCTTCGTCGTAATGTTTTTTGGCTTCACGATAGAAACCTTCGAGATCCGCCAGCGCCATTTCACCGGCGTTTTCCTGCTGCTGTTTTTCCAGATACGCGATCAGCATGCCGAACTGAGTGCCCCAGTCGCCGACGTGGTTGGCGCGAATAACGTGGTGGCCGAGGAACTCAAGGGTACGCACGGCGGCGTCACCGATAATGGTGGAGCGCAGGTGGCCGACGTGCATCTCTTTCGCCACGTTTGGCGCGGAGTAATCGACAACTACCGTCTGCTTCGCCGGTTTAGTCACGCCGAGACGATCGGAGGTCAACGCCTGTTCCACATGTTCCGCCAGGAATGCCGGGTCGAGGAAGATATTGATAAAGCCAGGGCCCGCGATTTCAACTTTGCTGGCGATACCGTTCAGATCCAGATGAGTCAGCACCTGCTCAGCCAGTTGTCGTGGAGCCATACCCAGTTTTTTAGCAACTGCCATCATGCCATTGGCCTGATAGTCGCCGAACTGTACTTTTGCTGACTGACGAACCTGCGGTTCGCAATCTGCAGGCGCGCCTGCAGCAATCATGGCCTGACTGACTTTTTCTGAGAGAAGAGCCTGAATATTCACCGGAATACCTTACGTTGATGAAGCGGGTTGATGTTTACCGCACCAGTTTAAGAATTAAGGGCGGGAGTATACTGCAAATGCCCCCCTGCGTCAGCACTGCGCAGCCGTAAGCGCGTACAGAAAATAAGCGTTAAAGGAGTGCATAAGCATGCATACCGCAAATCCTGCAATCTACGGTTGGTTGCGGGAGGTCAACGGAGTAAATTAGCGGCTTTGAACACCGATAAGAGCTCTTATTATGGCGAACTGGCAGACCATTGACGAACTGCATGATATTTCCGCAGATTTACCGCGATTCACTCAGGCGTTCACAGAACTTTCCACTCGCCTCGGTCTGGATGTTGCACCGCTTGAGGCCGATCACATTTCTCTGCGTTGTCATCAGAACGCCACTGCTGAACGCTGGCGTCGAGGATTTGAACAATGCGGCGAGCTGCTGTCGGAAAATACCATCAACGGGCGACCAATTTGTCTGTTCAAACTGCATGAGCCGGTGTGCGTCGCGCACTGGCGCTTGAGCATTGTGGAACTGCCGTGGCCCGGGGAAAAGCGGTATCCTCATGAAGGGTGGGAACACATTGAGATTGTCCTGCCTGGCGAGCCTGAAACCCTGAATGCCCGTGCATTAGCGCTGCTTTCAGATGACGGACTGAGCCAGCCGGGCATTTTTGTGAAAACCAGTTCACCGAAAGGGGAACACGAACGTCTGCCGAACCCGACGCTGGCGGTCAGTGACGGTAAGGTCACCGTTAAATTCCACCCGTGGTCAATTGAGGCAATCGTCGCCAGCGAACAGCAACAGGAGTGAATATGACATTGCTGGAAATCTGTTGTTACAGCATGGAGTGCGCGCTTACGGCGCAGCAAAACGGCGCGGACCGCATTGAACTGTGCGCCGCGCCAAAAGAAGGGGGCTTAACGCCATCACTGGGCGTGCTGCGCTCGGTTCGTCAGGCGGTGACGATTCCGGTACATCCGATCATTCGGCCGCGCGGTGGAGATTTTTGTTATACCGACGGTGAGTTCGCGGCGATGCTGGACGATGTACGGACCGTGCGTGAACTGGGGTTTCCCGGACTGGTGACAGGCATTCTTGATCCTGACGGTCATGTCGACATGCCACGTATGCGGCAGATTATGGACGCGGCAGGTCCTCTGGCTGTGACCTTTCACCGCGCGTTCGATATGTGTGCTAATCCGTTAAATGCACTACATAATCTTGCGGAACTGGGTGTCGCCAGAGTGCTGACGTCGGGGCAGAAATCAGATGCAGTGCAAGGTTTAGCAAATATTATTGAACTTATTGCTCACCCCGGTGCTCCAATCATTATGGCCGGAGCGGGGGTTCGCGCAGAAAATCTGCCGCGTTTCCTGGATGCCGGAGTACGGGAAGTACACAGCTCCGCCGGAACCTTGCTGGTTTCACCTATGCGCTATCGCAATCAGGGTCTGTCAATGTCGACAGATAAGCAAGCGGATGAATATTCCCGCTATGCGGTAGACGGCAAGTCGGTTGCTGAAATGAAAGGAATCATTGTTCGCCATCAGGCCAAATGATTTTACCGTTGCATCATGTCGCCCAATATGATGCTTGCTCGTACCAGGCCCCTGCCCATTCAACAGGGGCCTTTTTTTACGCTAAATTTCGCTGATGAATGACGTTGTAGGCCGGGCACGCGAAGCGCCCCGGGCAAAATGCCGGATGCGACTACTGCCTTATCCGGCCTACACCCACAACATCACGGCTTACGCGCAATTAATACGGCACGTAATGGAGCGGGGTAGCCTTCAACCGTTTTGCTGTGATCGTTCGGGTCGAGGAAATCGGCCAGCGATTCGGTGACCATCCATTCGGTACGGCGCTGCTCTTCGGTCGTCGTCACGCAGACATCCGCGATGCGAACATCAACGAAGCCGCATTTCTCCAGCCAGTTTTTCAGCGCCAGCGCGGAAGGGATGAAATAGACGTTGCGCATCTGCGCGTAGCGATCGCCCGGCACCAGCACAGTGTTTTCGTCGCCTTCCACCACCAGCGTTTCGAGCACCAGTTCGCCGTCTTTCACCAGTTGATCTTTCAACTGCCAGAGATGCTCCAGCGGGGAGCGGCGATGGTAAAGCACGCCCATCGAAAAGACGGTATCAAACGCATTCAGCGCCGGAAGTTGTTCTATACCCAGCGGCAGCAGATGCGCACGCTGATCGTTCCCCAGCAGCTTTCGCACCGCTTCAAACTGGCACAGGAACAGTTGCGTCGGGTCAATACCAACAGCCAGATGCGCACCCGCGCCAATCATGCGCCACATATGGTAGCCGCTGCCGCAACCTACATCCAGAATCGTGCGACCGGTCAGATCCGACAGATGCGGCAGTACGCGATCCCATTTCCAGTCAGAACGCCATTCAGTATCAATGTTCACGCCATACAGCGAGTATGGCCCTTTACGCCATGGCATCAGATTTCGCATCAGGGTGTCGATACGCTTGATTTGCCCCGGGCTCAGCGGCGCTTCACTTTCCGCCGTCACGCTGTGTAATAAATCCAGACGGTACGGCGTCAGTTCCGGCAGAAATTCCACCGCGTTTGACCACTGCTTAAACAGACCGTGCTGATCGCGCTGCCAGGCGGCAATCTGCGCGGGCAGCGTTTCCAGCCAGTGGGCAAGATGATTTTTGGCAATCAGCTGATAGAAGTTACCAAAGTCGATCATGCGCTTGCCTCAGCTTTCAATGCCACCAGTGAGCCAAAGTTAAAGCACTGGAACCACAGTTCGCTGTGCTCAAAACCGGCCTGACGCAGGCGGGCTTTATGGGTTTCAACTGAATCGGTCAGCATCACGTTTTCCAGCATGCTGCGCTTCTGGCTGATTTCCAGTTCGCTGTAGCCGTTGGCTCGCTTGAAGTCGTGGTGCATGTTGAACAGCAGTTCGCCCACTTTCGCATCTTCGAAGCTGAATTTTTCCGACAGCACCAGCGCGCCGCCCGGATTCAGCCCCTGATAAATCTTATCCAACAACGCCTGGCGCTCCGGCGGCTCAAGGAATTGCAGGGTAAAATTCAGTACCACCATTGAGGCGTTCTCAATGGTGATGGCGCGGATGTCGCCTTCCACAACCTCAACTGGCGTGGGTGCCTTGTAAGCATCGATATGACGGCGGCAGCGTTCGATCATCGCCGGGGAGTTATCAACGGCGATAATTTTGCAGTTTTCATGATGGATATTGCGACGCACCGAGAGCGTCGCCGCACCCAGCGAACAACCCAGATCGTAGACCTGCGTATCCGGCTGCACAAAGCGCTCGGCAAGCATGCCAATCATCGAAATAATATTGGAATAGCCGGGAACAGAACGCTGGATCATATCCGGGAAGACTTCGGCTACCCGTTCATCGAAGGTCCAGTCGCCCAGGCTGGCGATGGGCGCAGAAAAAAGCGTGTCGCGGTGAGACATAACGTAAAAATCCGGGAAAAATAAAGTGGCGTATTGTGCGCTAATGCAGGGAGAAAACCAACTCCCACGGCATATACCAAAGGTTCGCCAGCACCATCAGTAACAATGCACACCAGGTGGCGCTCATGCCGGAGCGACGCCAGCGGAACAGACGGTGATGGAAACCGTAATAATGCATCAGCCGACCCACGAGCAGAATAATGCCGCAAATATGCACCATCCAGGTTTCTGCGCCGTTCATTTCCATAAACAGCAGCAGCACTAACGCGACGGGAATATATTCCACCGCATTACCATGAATGCGGATGGCTGTCTGGAGTTCACTGAAGCCGCCGTCACCATAGGCAACGCGGTATTGCATCCGCAGGCGGACAACGTCAAAAGAAAACTTCATCAACAACAACGCACCCAAAACGGCATACAGCGCGCTTACCATACAAACTCCCTTTAAAATGGCTGATGGCACTGTCTATGATAGGTGGCAATTTCAGAAAAGAGAAGATTGCTGTGGAATGGACGGAGCAGTTCCGATATCCGGTAAAACATCTCGCAAGTCCTGCCACAGGGTATCGACCAGTTCCGGAGCCTGCGCGATATCCGGGGTATGCAAAAAGAGATACGGTGTGGTGGTCTGTTCCCAGAGCGGTAATTTTTTTAGCCAGTCGGCAAAGAACGCCCGGTTTTGTCGCATATCATCGCTGCCGATAAAGCGCACCAGTGGATGGTTCGCGGTCACTACTGCATGTACCGGCAGTTTCGGCTTCTTGCGCTGGGCGTCGCGGATGGCTTCATTATGCGCATGGGCCGCGTGTACTGGACGACTGTCGAGGATTAGCAAGGTCTAAATACACCTATTATTTCAGATGGTTCCTAAACTCGATGCTAGTGGTTATGATAGACAGAAATGTAAGATTTCCGAGGGTTAGCTATGAGTGATGGGTGGTTAGATTCTACTATGCAAGCAATAAACGATAGGATTAAAAGCCCATTATGGGGATATATCATTCTTGCATGGGTATGGTTCAACTGGCCTAACTTAGCAATGCTCTTTATGAGTGATGCCCCTGTTAAGTTTCGAATAGATTATATCCTGTCTCAGGATTATTTTTATATACATTATTTGATAGCGCCTATCTTTTGCGGGAGTGTGCTAGCCGTTATCACTCCTTATGCTCAATGGTTACTTTCCCATGCTCAAAAATGGGCTACAGATAAACACAGTGAAAATATCTATCTTTCAAAAGAAAAGGAATATCGTGATTCAATCAAGTTAACAGGTTTGAAGGTGCAGGCTGCCAGAGAAGAAGAGAAAGAAAATGCTAAAATTGATGCTGATATTAAAGCAGAAGTAGAGCGTGGTAAGCGTGAGGAACTAGTCACAGAAGAACTTCAGACAGCAAAGAAACAGATGCTTAAAGAGCTTAGTGAGTTAAAGCAGTCTGTATCTATTGAAAAACAAATTATTGAAAATATTGCGACAGAAAAAGAAAGATTACAGGATTTGATTGTTGCATCACTTGAGGTAATGAATGATTTCTTTAAAGTTGATAATAGCCGTTCATTACAGCAATTGAAGAGTAGGGTAGAAGAACTTTTAACAGTTTCTGATATTGAAGCTTCAACCATACGTAACGCGCTACGACAAAAGAAAGAGCTAACTTCATCACAGACATTAAAAATGTTAGATATGGTTGAGTCTAAAATTAAAAAGGAAAAAACTAATAATTTAGAGACAGATGAATTGATTAATAAATAGTGGAATGCCTGTTATTTACAGGCGTTATCAGGGAATATCTATGCAATTTAACGGTAAATTCTCAAGTATCTAAGCAGTTTTCCACAGCATCTATGCAGTATCTTACAAGCCCCTACACCACCTCTAAATAACCTAACTTATTGATATATATAAAGAATCCGTGCAGTCTCTGTTTAGGAAAACTGTAGAGATGTTAGTCGTCCCTCTCTCGACCCCTAGAAAAGTGTTATATACAGGGCTATACAACGCTATCTAGACGTTTGGTTGCTCTCAATACTCCCTCAAAGTGACTATCAAACCACTTAACAATCAGCTACGTGAATATTAGAAAGTGATGGTTATAGTTACCCTCCTGAATCTTCATAGTTGATTCGGTATCAACCTCATGCGCTCTATTAACCAGTCTCAAAAGGAAGTCCTTGTGAGACACTTTCATCATAACGGTAGAATGCACCTTCCAAGTGTCTCATAAGCTTGCTTTTGATTTTTGAGACAGCTAAACTTATGAGACTAACTTTTGAGACTTCTAAGGGGATGTATGGAGACAATCGGTTATTGCAGGGTAAGTACAGATGACCAATCTATCACTAACCAGCAAATGCAAATTGAAGAGGCAGGGTACAACATTGCTAAATGGTTCACTGATGAGGCTGTCAGTGGTTCCGTCAAGGCATCTTCAAGAGATGGCTTCAGCAGACTATTAGCTTATGCACGAGAAGGTGACACCGTGGTAGTGGTGGCTGTAGACCGTCTTGGGCGTGACACAGTTGATGTGTTATCAACCGTTAAAGCGCTACAGTCTAAAGGAGTACGGGTTGTTTCGGTGCGTGAAGGGTTCGACCTGTCTACACCAGTCGGTGAAGCAATGTTAGGTATTATGTCAACGTTGGCACAGCTTGAGAGAAGCTTGATAGCAGAGCGTAGAAAAGCTGGTATTGAACGTGCTAAAGCCGAAGGGGTACATATGGGGAGGCCTGTAAAAGCTTCTTCAGAGGCTGTACAGACGCTTATTTCACAAGGTAAGACACGGTTACAGGTTCAGGAAGAGTTAGGAATCTCTAAAGCCACCTTCTACAGACTTGCTAAATAAGTTATTAAATAGTTACATGGATGTGACGTATATTTTAAAATTGTGCAAAGAGGGTGCTATAGCGAGAATGTACAGTACCAAGCAGACATACAGATATTTTCGAAGATTCGGGAAGGATGAGATTCAAAGGAGGCTACTACGATTTTATAAAAAAATTTTGAGGCTGGATATTGTCTGTACAGATTTTATACAAACAAAAAAGGACTCCCGAAAGAGTCCCTGTAAGTCGATTTTTAACGTGGCTACGACAATCCACCCATACCGTACCTGACACTACCATACAGCACCCTACCCGACCTTACCTCGCCGGACACTGCCATAAAGAGGTACATGGTTACTTTGGAAGTAAACCTAGTACAGTGAGCCATTATACATATCGAGATAATAACGTCAAGAAACTTTTAACAGGAGGGGTTCCTATGGTCACTATGAGGTTGATTACAACCGAATCAACTATATCCCTCTCTCCCCATCAAGTAAGCCTTAGCAGCACCTAGGCAATAATTGACTAATAGATTCGATAGAGGCTATCTCATAGGTCAACTTCATAAACTCAGAGCTAAGTTACCTTGAAAGATTCTTTAAAGAAACTACACAGGCATTGCCAAGTTACTAGGAAGGATGTTTAACGGGAGAAGAATACGATTAACCGAAGGGAGAGTATTAATCTTAACAATTATCTTAAGAATAAGACTGAAAAACTCTTAACAGATAACTACCTAGAAAGAAGGGAAACGAAGACCAGAGGTAGTGACCTGTTAAACAGACTGTTTCAAAGCTTCTTAAGAGTCTGTTAAGAAAGGGCTATGTCAAAAATCTTAGCATTTGTCAAGGGGTTTGTATTTAGCAAAGAGTGCTAAACTTAATAAGTAGCACTAAATGATAAACTAGTGTTTAAGATATGTGCTAAGAGGGGCGCTTCGCTTGGGGTCACTATGTTCTTTCTCTCTCTCGTTAAGAGGGCACTTACAGAGGTCTTTCAAATCTCAATAGGCAAACCGAGGAACACGAAGAACGAGGAAAGAAAATCTATTGTGATTACCTTGAACAATGTCTGTAAAGACTAGTTAGGAGGTCGATTAAGAAGGTGGCTCTCCCTTTATGGGGTTATCGCCTTGTGTCTTAGTGAGTCCTGGAAGTTCTCTGTGAAGGGTCTTGTTAGTTCTATATATTGGGTGATTACAACTTATTGATGAATAAGGTTTTTTTCTACAAACTATCAACTGAATAGCTTGATGTGACTAACTGAAAGATACAGCTTTCCGGCTTTGTCAAGAGATTTCACTACCCACCAGCTAAAAATATTTCAGAGGCGGGAGTGATGGGGTTAGGATGGGTCTTTGTGGTCATTATCCTTAAGGTCAAGCGTCCATGTACGACCGAACAGCTTAAAGACGATGAGCACTCTTAGGATGCAATAGCGGAGCAGGAGTCCAGCAACAAGCCCGATACCGCCACTCATCCATGCATCTGGTGATACCAGTTCAGGAGGGAGGTTAAACATTCAATGTACCTTCTGTGTGCAATGCAAAAAACATGTGACCATTCTCGATAGTTGATTCGGTTTATCGAATAAACCTCATAGCCACGCTTCATATTTTCCCTCTCTCATAAACCCATTATACCACAAATGTTACGAAATTGTTACGAAAATACTTGACATTAGCCCTTGAAAATGCTAGTATTGTATGTATTGAGTTAACAGAATGATAACATCCTATGAGGGTCAGAATATGAATGAACGACAGAGAATTTCAAAGATTTCTTGAAGAGAGCAAAGCAAGAAACAGAAGCAACGGTTACAGCTACACAGACACTCCCACCAGCTACGAAGTACCAGCCTTTTCCAAAGCCGAACGTAAAAACATTGAAGCGGTCATTCGTAGCATTACGCCACGGGTAAGACACATGCCAACACGCAAAGAAAAAGAGAATACTTTAAAAACTTTCTTGATGAGTTTTGATAGCTACGAACAACTACCGTCACGAATTGAAGATATTATTATCGGAACTTGCCGTAATGCCGGAAGAGATAATTATCACCGAAAAGTTTTCTATTTACTACGAAATATTGACAAGATTAGCTCAAGCGCAATAACAAGTTATCTACAGCGTCAAGCGACCCGATTAAGCCATGAGCTACCAAGTGATAAATATTGCGCTAACTTAGCCACTATTTGCATGAAAGTTATTGAGACAATTAATCATCATGCGGAAGTGGGCAATATCAGCCTTACAACCAATGAACCAGGTTTTGAATTTGACGTATACGCACAAGCAGGAGGATTTTAAATAATGAACAAACACACTTTAACCCGTGTCACAAAGACAGCCTTTGATGAACTGAACAAAATTAAGAAGGTTACAGGACTATCACATGCAGCAGTGATGAAGCTTGCAATTAACCGTGACATTAACGAGCAAGATTTGCTTAATAGCCGTTTAGAGACAGCAAGACACCATATCAGGATTAAACAGGATGACCTTGATAGCCTGAAGTCTTTGAATGCTTTTGAGCTGGATTTAGCAAGACTTTTAAGCATTAAGATTCACAAGCTTGCTACGGAGGTCTAATGTTATGCGTCACGTTTAATTACCACACGGATAAAATGATTAAGCACGTTTCAGACTTGCTCATCAAAGAAGATGGATTCGGTGACATTCACAATCCCAAAGATATTTTCATTAAAGCCACCAGCCCAAACGAAACATTAAAAACAGCAGTTAAGCCGGAATGGTTTGAGAAACACAAGATTGAATTAGGCTTCTGGGGTGAAGGTGCTTCCTGATACCTAATACAAGTCTGAGGCATTTGAACAAAAACGATTTAAGCCCTCTTAGACGCTCTCAGCGCCATCCTAAGCGATTTTCACCCCTTAATTTAGGGTGGGTGGTATATAGCTATTACCTACCCCTGAAAAGGGGGTCGGAACGTCTCAGAATGTGATATAGAAAGGATTTTAAAAATGAATTATCCAATGCAAATTATGGTTGACCAAGAAACTATGAATTGGTTGATTGACCTGAACAAGTCAGGATTTAACGTGCATTTCATGAATTGCTTTGAAGCTTCAAGTTATATCGACAAACACACCATCAACACAATTAAACTTGGTGACTATGTTCACAAGTTGGAAGTAACAGACTTACACAATAAGCGCTTTATCACGGATGAATGCAATCGACTTGATTTAAGCCCAGAGCAACTATTGAAGCTGAATGTGTTTTTAACTAGATCG
>ERZ507044.147-NODE-147-length-58508-cov-7.74751_pt1 | contig 58508 bp, 54 predicted proteins | sample MGYA00512870_ERZ507044 | MGnify/ENA metagenome assembly ERZ507044
TCAAAGCCTATCTGCAAGGCCATAACGCCATGGATGACGGCAAAGACCGCACCTTCCAGCCGTTCGTCGAAGTCAACTGGATCCACAACACGCAGAATTACAGCGTGCAGATGGATGACATCAGCAACGACGTGAAAGGCAGCCGCAATATCGGTGAGCTGAAAGCCGGTGTTGAAGGCCAACTGACGAAGAACGTCACCCTGTGGGGTAACGTTGCCCAACAGATTGGCGATAACGGTTATAAAGATACGCAAGGTATGCTGGGGCTGAAATACAGCTTCTAATCCCTTCCCCCATGGCGACATGGAGATTTATCAGAAACCCTGACCTTGTCAGGGTTTCTGTGTTTAGGAAGTAAAGCGATCTTTCAGATTCATCAACAGGTTGGCGGCCATGACAAATGCTTACACTCGCAATGCTATGCTTATTATGAGCATCTCAACAATGGAGCTGATGATGAAATTATCCCGAGGACTACTGACAGGCATTCTGCTGACCGCCTCCCCGCTGGTTTTTGCCGCCCCTGACTCCTGCGAACGCGTCAAGAGTGATATTGAGCAGCGCATCATCAATAACGGCGTGCCGGAGGCCAACTTCACCCTGAGCATCGTACCAAACGATCAGGCCGATCAGCCGGACTCACAGGTCGTCGGACATTGCGCCAACGACACACATAAAATTCTCTACACCCGGACCAGCAGTGGTAATGCCCCTGCCAGCACCACGCCTTCTCAGGAAGGCGCCAACGCCGAACCCCAATAATTCCGCCTGTTTTTTCCCCTCCGGCAACGGAGGGTTCCCCTCACTTTGATATGCATTAATAACCCCTACCCATTAAGGGGTAAAATTCATTTCTGTTTAGCATGTCTCTGATATCGATATAGAAAATATTATACAGCGATCTGTTTTGAAGGTGCGGCATCTGCACAACGCCCTCCACACCACGTTGATTAAAACAGAAAAAATGCGAATGGCTGTTCCCCGGACAAGGAAGCAACCAGGCCAGTTTTTGACATTAGCAAAGTGAGCAACCATGAAAATCACCACGCCTGAGGCCCTCATGAAGGCCAATATCAGCCGCCGTAGTCTGGTGAAATCATCCGCTATTGGCAGCCTTGCGCTTGCCAGTAGTGCTTTCACCCTTCCTTTCACCCGTATCGCCCGCGCCGCCGACGGCATGACGCCAGCGCCGGTCGAAGAAAAAGCGGTCTGGAGTTCCTGTACCGTCAACTGCGGAAGTCGCTGCCTGCTGCGTCTGCATGTTAAAGATGACTCCGTTTACTGGGTTGAATCTGACACTACCGGCAACGATGAGTACGGAAACCACCAGGTTCGCGCCTGTCTGCGCGGTCGCTCAATACGTCGCCGCATGAACCATCCGGACCGTCTGAAATATCCAATGAAACGTGTTGGTAAACGCGGCGAAGGGAAATTTGAGCGTATCTCCTGGGATGAAGCGCTGGATACCATCGGCGACAACCTGAAGCGGATCCTGAAAGCGTATGGCAATGAGGCGGTTCACGTACTGTACGGCACCGGCGTCGACGGCGGCAACATTACCAACTCCAACGTCCCTTACCGTCTGATGAACTCCTGTGGTGGCTATCTTAGCCGTTATGGCAGTTACAGTACCGCGCAAATCAGCGCCGCCATGAGCTACATGTTTGGCAGTAACGATGGCAACAGCCCGGATGACATTGCCAACACGAAACTGGTGGTGATGTTTGGCAACAACCCAGCGGAAACCCGCATGAGTGGCGGCGGCGTCACTTATTATGTTGAACAGGCTCGCGAACGTTCAAATGCGCGAATGATAGTGATCGATCCACGCTATAACGACACCGCCGCCGGACGTGAAGACGAATGGCTGCCCATCCGCCCCGGTACGGATGGCGCACTGGCGGCTGCGATTGCCTGGGTGCTGATTACGGAAGATCTGGTCGATAAACCGTTCCTCGACAAATATTGCGTCGGCTACGATGAAACCACCCTGCCTGCCGACGCGCCGCGTAACGCGCATTACAAGGCCTATATCCTCGGTGAAGGCCCGGACGGCATTGCCAAAACACCGGAGTGGGCTTCTCATATCACCAGTATTCCGGCGGATAAAATCATTCAACTGGCGCGTGAAATTGGTTCGGCGAAGCCGGCCTATATTTGCCAGGGCTGGGGACCTCAGCGTCACTCCAACGGCGAGCAAACCGCGCGGGCGATCGCCATGCTGTCGGTGCTCACCGGTAACGTCGGTATCAACGGCGGCAACTCAGGCGTCCGTGAAGGCACCTGGGATCTCGGTGTGGAATGGTTTTCGATGCTTGATAACCCGGTGAAAACGCAAATCTCCGTCTTCACCTGGACCGACGCTATCGATCACGGCACCGAAATGACCGCCACACGCGACGGCGTGCGTGGTAAAGACAAGCTGGATGTTCCTATCAAATTCATGTGGTGTTACGCCAGTAATACGCTGATTAACCAGCATGGCAATATCGCCCACACTCATGACGTGCTACAGGACGACAGCAAGTGCGAAATGATTGTCGGCATCGAACATTTCATGACGGCATCGGCGAAGTACTGCGACATTCTGCTACCGGATTTAATGCCGACCGAGCAGGAAGACCTGATTTCTCACGAATCCGCCGGCAACATGGGCTATGTGATCCTCGGTCAGCCCGCGACTTCAGCGAAGTTTGAAAGAAAACCGATCTACTGGATGCTCAGTGAAATCGCCCGCCGACTCGGCCCGGACGTCTACCAGACATTCACTGAAGGACGCTCGCAGCATGAATGGGTGAAATACCTGCATGCGAAGACCAAAGAACGCAATCCAGAAATGCCGGATTACGAAGAGATGAAGCAAACCGGTATCTTCAAGAAAAAATGCCCGGAAGAACATTACGTCGCCTTCCGCGCCTTCCGTGAAGACCCCACTGCTAACCCGCTGAAAACGCCGTCAGGGAAAATTGAAATTTACTCTGCGCGACTGGCCACTATCGCCAATACCTGGGAACTGAAACAGGATGAGATAATCCATCCTTTGCCCGCCTATGCACCCGGTTTTGACGGCTGGGACGATCCGATCCGCAAAACGTACCCGCTGCAGCTCACCGGATTCCATTACAAGGCGCGCACTCACTCCAGTTACGGCAACATTGATGTCCTGCAACAAGCTTGCCCGCAGGAGATCTGGATTAACCCGATCGATGCCAGCGCGCGTGGGATTCAACACGGCGACACCGTCCGGGTGTTTAACAACAATGGGCAGATGCTGATCCCTGCCAAAGTGACCCCACGCATTCTGCCCGGCGTCACGGCCATCGGTCAGGGTGCGTGGCTCAAAGCCGACATGTTTGGTGATCAGATAGACCACGGCGGCTCCATTAACATCCTGACGTCGCACCGCCCTTCGCCGCTGGCCAAAGGCAATCCTTCGCACATTAATCTTGTTCAGGTTGAAAAGGTCTAAGGAGTAACCGATGACAACTCAGTATGGATTTTTTATTGATTCCAGCCGTTGCACCGGGTGCAAAACCTGCGAACTGGCCTGCAAGGACTACAAGGATTTAACCCCGGACGTCAGCTTCCGTCGCATTTATGAATATGCGGGCGGAGACTGGCAGGAAGACAACGGCGTCTGGCACCAGAACGTGTTTGCCTATTATCTCTCTATTGCCTGTAACCACTGTGAAGATCCGGCCTGTACCAAGGTCTGTCCGAGCGGGGCGATGCACAAACGGGAAGACGGCTTTGTGGTGGTGGATGAAGATGTCTGCATCGGCTGTCGTTATTGCCATATGGCCTGTCCGTACGGCGCGCCGCAGTACAACGCCGCCAAAGGCCACATGACCAAATGCGACGGCTGTCATGACCGGGTGGCGGAAGGCAAGAAACCGATCTGTGTCGAGTCTTGTCCGCTGCGTGCGCTGGATTTCGGTCCTGTCGACGAACTGCGTCAGAAACACGGCGATCTGGCGGCGGTTGCTCCGCTGCCTGGCGCGCACTTTACGAAGCCAAGTATTGTGATCAAACCGAATGCCAACAGCCGTCCGACCGGGGATACCACCGGTTATCTGGCGAATCCGAAGGAGGTGTAAAATGGGAAATGGATGGCATGAATGGCCGCTGGTGCTGTTTACCGTACTCGGCCAGTGCGTCGTAGGCGCGCTGATTGTTAGTGGACTTGGCTGGTTGGCAATGAAAGACGATGCCGCCGCCCGGCAACGTCTGGTTCGCAGCATGTTTTTCCTCTGGCTGGTGATGGGGCTGGGATTCCTGGCGTCAATCATGCACCTGGGGTCGCCGATGCGGGCATTTAACTCCCTCAATCGCATTGGCGCATCCGGGTTGAGTAATGAAATTGCCGCTGGCTCCGTCTTTTTCGCCGTAGGTGGAATCTGGTGGCTGGTCGCCGTTCTGGGTAAAATGCCGCTCGCGCTGGGGAAATTCTGGCTGCTGGTCAGCATGGTACTGGGGATCGTCTTCGTCTGGGCGATGACCCGCGTTTACCTGATTGATACCGTGCCGACCTGGTATACTGGCTATACGACGCTGGCGTTCTTCTTGACGGCGTTGCTCAGCGGCCCGCTGTTCGCAGCATTGCTGCTGCGGGCGGCCCGCGTCACCTTTAATGGTACCCTGTTTGCCAGTATCAGCGTGCTGGCCTTGCTGGTCAGCGTGGCGGTCATCGTCCTGCAGGGAATGTCGCTGGCGACCATTCACAGTTCGGTTCAGCAGGCTTCCGCGCTGGTGCCGGATTACGCCTCTCTGCAGGTATGGCGCGTGGTGCTGGTCGCTGCCGGACTGGGCTGCTGGATCTGCCCGCTGGTACGCCGTAAAGAGCCGCATGTCGCCGGGTTGCTGTTGGGACTGCTCCTCGTGCTTGGCGGCGAAATCATTGGCCGCGGCCTGTTTTATGGCCTGCATATGACCGTCGGTATGGCGGTGGCAGGTTAACAAATCCGTGCGGGGAAACCCGCACTTTTCAGGATGTTTCAGATGACTGATTTTACTCAACGTGATGATTTTGCGATGACGGCACGCGTGCTGGGGGCGCTGTTTTACTACGCCCCCGACAGCGCCGAAGCCGCGCCTCTGGTGTCAGCGTTAACCGCTGATGACTGGCAGACACAATGGCCGCTGGCAGCGGAAACCCTGTCCCCGCTGGCAACGGACTTTACACGCGTCAGCGATGAGTCACTTCCCAAGGCATTCCAGCGCCTGTTCGTGGGACCCTACGCGTTACCGTCGCCGCCCTGGGGATCGGTCTGGCTAGATCGTGAAAATGTCCTGTTTGGCGAATCGACGCTGGCCCTGCGTCAGTGGATGCGCGACAACGGTATTCACGTCGAGACAGAGCAGAACGAACCCGAAGATCATTTCGGCTCGTTGTTACTGATGGCGGCGTGGCTGGCGGAAAGTGGCCGACACAGCGAATGCGAACAACTGCTGGCGTGGCATCTGTTCCCCTGGTCATTCCGCTTTCTCGACGTGTTCATTGAGAACGCCGGACATCCTTTTTATCAGGCGCTTGGTGAACTGGCCCGCCATACTCTGGCACAGTGGCAGTCTCAGTTATTGATGCCGATCGCGGAAAAAACGCTGTTCCGCTAACGTTTATAAGGCAGGTTTTTCCTGCCTTTTCTGATACCTGCATTATTTTTAATTGTTACAGTGTCACTTTTTATCAGCGTTTTTAAGACAATTCTTTACATACCCTGCTTATCCTTTACGGCATAAGGCCAAATCGCGTTTGCCGATTAATCGTCTGCGTATCTAATTCACCTTCCCGCTGGAATCCTTCCCACCCTGTTGCTATAGCTCAAAACACCCTGCCAAACCATGGCATAACAACATGCGACGATTTTTCGCCGCCATAACGCATGCAAACAGGGAGACACACTGCAATGCACACATCCACGTTAACCCGCGTGCTGGGCTTTAGTATTGCCATCATTCTGCTACTGGCGCTGCTGGTATGGGGAATTGGCATCGATACCCTCAAATCGCGTCAGGTTGATTTGCTTTATCTCGGTCAACAGCACCTGATTTTAGTCCTTACCTCGATGTTTTTTGCCCTGCTGGTCGGTATTCCAAGCGGTATTTTGCTTAGTCGCCCCGCCGCCCGCGGTATTGCCGAATATGTCATGCAGATCTTCAATATTGGCAATACCTTGCCCCCGCTGGCCGTTCTCGCGCTGGCGATGGTGATTATCGGCATTGGTGACATGCCTGCCATCGTTGCGCTGTTTCTGGCGTCGTTGCTGCCGATTGTGCGTAACACCTGGGCAGGATTGAGTTCTGTACCGTCGTCGCTGATTGAAGCGGCAAACGGCATCGGTATGACGAAATGGCAACGGTTGCGTCAGGTAGAAATCCCCAACGCCTGGCCGGTAATACTTTCCGGGATCCGCATTGCCACGGCGATCAACGTCGGTACTGCCCCGTTGGCGTTTCTGATTGGCGCCAGCAGCTACGGCGAACTGATTTTCCCTGGCATCTATCTTAACGACTTCCCGACATTGATTCTGGGAGCCACCGCCACCGCGCTATTCGCCCTGATCCTCGACAGTCTGCTCGCCTGGCTTGGGCGCGTCCTGAGCCCACATACGGCCTGATGGCAATGATAAGAACAAGGAGCGCTAAATGAATCTCAAGAAAAAATGGCTGGGATGGTTCGCCGCCGCGCTGTTCATCAGCACCCAGGCTCAGGCGGCCCCGATTATTCTCGCCACCAAAAGTTTTACCGAGCAGCACATTCTCTCGGCAATGACCGTTCAGTATCTGCAAAAAAAGGGATTTCAGGTTCAGCCGCAGACCAATATCGCCACAGTGATTTCGCGTAATGCGATGATCAATAAACAGATTGATATGACATGGGAATACACCGGCACTTCACTGATTATTTTCAACCACATCAATAAGCGAATGAGCCCGCAAGAGTCGTACGACACGGTAAAACGCCTTGATGCCAAACTGGGACTGGTATGGCTGAAACCGGCAGATATGAACAACACCTACGCCTTCGCCATGCAGCGCAAACGTGCCGAAGCGGAGAACATCAACACCATGTCGGAGATGGTGGCGAAAATTGAACACATTCGCCAGACCGATCCCGATAACAACTGGCTGCTGGGTCTCGACCTGGAATTTGCCGGACGTAGCGACGGAATGAAGCCGTTGCAGCAGGCCTATCAGATGGATCTCGACCGGCCGCAAATCCGCCAGATGGACCCCGGACTGGTTTACAACGCCATTCGTGATGGCTTTGTTGACGCCGGTCTCATCTACACCACTGACGGCCGTGTGAAAGGGTTTGATCTCAAAGTACTGGAGGATGATAAGGGCTTCTTCCCAAGTTACGCTGTCACGCCGGTGGTGCGTAAAGAGACGCTGGAAGCCCATCCGGGACTTGCTGAGGCGCTCAATACCCTCTCGGCCCAGTTGAACAATGACGTGATCAGTTCGCTGAATGCGAAGGTCGATATCGATCACCAGTCACCTCAGCAGGTTGCTCGTGAATTCCTGCAACAAAAGAACCTGCTGTAAGGAGCGCATATGGATACGATTCACTACATGATGGATAACGCGGGTTATCTGGCGATGCTCACCTATCAGCATCTGTGGCTAGTGGCGCTGGCGGTTGGGTTGGCGATTGTGATTGGCGTGCCGCTGGGGATCCTGATTGTCCGCCACAAATGGCTGGCAACGCCGGTTTTAAGCGTCGCGACGCTGCTGCTGACAATTCCCTCTATCGCCCTGTTCGGGTTGATGATCCCCCTGTTTTCGCTGATCGGTCACGGAATTGGCGCACTGCCCGCCATCACCGCCGTGTTTCTTTACTCGCTGCTGCCTATCGTGCGTAACACCCATACCGCGCTGGACAACCTCCCGCCGGGCTTACGCGAAGCGGGTCGCGGGATCGGCATGACCTTCTGGCAGCGCCTGCGTTGGGTGGAGATCCCGATGGCATTACCGGTGATTTTCGGCGGTATCCGCACCGCCGTGGTTATGAATATCGGCGTCATGGCAATTGCCGCGGTGATCGGCGCAGGCGGCCTGGGATTACTGTTACTGAACGGTATCGGCGGCAGCGACATTCGCATGCTGATTGCCGGTGCATTGATGATTTGTTTTTTAGCGATTGTGCTCGACTGGCTGTTACACCGCCTGCAAGTCGTTCTGACACCTAAGGGGATACGATAATGATAAAACTGGAAAACCTCACCAAACAATTTTCACAGAAAAAGGGTCAGCCGCTGAAGGCCGTCGATAACGTTAATCTGAACGTGCCGGAGGGAGAAATGTGTGTTCTGCTGGGGCCGTCGGGCTGCGGTAAGACCACCACCCTGAAGATGATTAACCGTCTGATTACCCCGAGCAGTGGCAACATCCTGATAAACGGTGAAAATACCAATGAGATGGATACCGTGACCCTGCGCCGTAATATTGGCTATGTGATCCAACAGATTGGCCTGTTTCCCAATATGACGATTGAAGAGAACATCACGGTCGTCCCCCGCATGCTGGGCTGGGACAAAGCCCGCTGTAAAAGCCGCGCCGAAGAATTAATGGAGATGGTGGCGATGGATGCCAAAAAGTTTCTGCATCGCTATCCGAAAGAAATGTCCGGCGGTCAGCAACAGCGTATTGGCGTGATTCGCGCCCTGGCGGCGGATCCGCCGGTCCTGCTGATGGACGAGCCGTTTGGCGCCGTCGACCCCATCAACCGCGAAGTGATCCAGAATCAGTTCCTTGAGATGCAACGTGCGCTAAAAAAAACCGTGATGCTGGTGAGTCATGATATCGATGAGGCGCTGAAACTTGGCGATCGCATTGCTGTGTTCCGTCAGGGACGGATTGTCCAGTGCGCCAGCCCCGATGAACTGCTGGCCAAACCGGCCAACGATTTTGTCGGTTCATTCGTCGGTCAGGATCGAACGCTTAAGCGTCTGCTGCTGGTTTCGGCGGGCGATGTGACCGATCAACAACCGACGCTGACTGCTCAGCCGTCCACGTCGCTGAAGGAAGCCTTTGGCATTATGGATGACAACGATATTCGCGCCATTACGGTGGTGGATGGCGAAGGAAAACCACTGGGCTTTGTGAAACGTCGCGAGGCGCGCCAGGCCAGCGGCACCTGCGCAAATATCCTTCATCCCTTCCGCATTACCGGTAAAGCCGAAGATAACCTGCGGATTGTGCTCTCCAAACTGTATGAAAGTAATACCAGTTGGATGCCGATCGTTGACGAGGAAGGACGCTACAACGGTGAGATCTCACAGGATTACATCGCCGATTATCTCAGTTCCGGACGTACCCGCCGGGCGTTGAACATTCACGAAGAGTGAGGGTTTGTGAAATGACCGGGGAGTATCGTCTGCTCCCCGGTTTATTGAAGGCCTTGGTGTTTGCGTCTGTCCTGTCGGGGACGTTACGCCATGATTCTGTCGACCGACAGCACGCTACCCAGCATTGACAGGCGAATGTACTGTCCGAGTTCACGCTGCTCGGCACGCGGTAAATAAGGCAGTTCGCCAATCAGCGGTGCTGGCAGTTTTTTGCTCAGTACATCGATAATCTCTGCGTAATGTGCCAGACCCGGATTAATACGGTTAGCGACCCAACCGATCAGCGGTAAACCGTCATTGGCGATCGCCTGAGCCGTCAGCAGCGCATGGTTAATACAGCCTTCCTGAATACCGACCACCATCAACACCGGTAACTGCTCCTGCACCACCCATTCGGACAGTGGACGCAGATCGTTCATCAGGCTGCGCCAGCCACCCGTGCCTTCAACCACGACATGATCAACCTTTTCGCTCAGGCTAGCCAGCCCGTTAGAAAGCAAGGTGTAATTGATTGGGCCACTGTGGGCCACGCTACTTTCATCTTCGCTCAGGGCGATGGGGTTAACCGCCTCATAGGGTAATTCCAACGTCGACACGCTTTGCAGCACCAGCGCATCCCGGTTGCGCAACCCTTCGGGCGTCTCTTTGCTGCTTTTCGCAACCGGTTTATATCCTGCAACGCTTTTCCCCCCCGACGCTAACGCTTGTAGCAATGCGCGGGAAACAACCGTCTTCCCAACAGAAGTGTCTGTACCTGTAATAAAGAAACGCTTCAGCATCACCAACTCCACCGTTATGCTTCGAAAATATAAGCCAGGAAAATAATACAGTGGAGAAAGTCTAAGGTATGCCCGGTGGAATCAGCTTGAGTTAGCGCAATTTTTGGTAGAACAGTTAAAAAATGTTAACCCTGTAATAGACGAATCAACAAAGAACCATTATACATCGCGTCTTTTACCAGCGCGGCTCCCGCCATTGTCCCCTGATTAGAGAACTGTGTGCTCTCAACGACCATATTTTTGCTGTAGGCCGGTAGCGCCTGCTGGCGGATGCTGTCCGCAATCGCCGGAAACAACACGTCTGCAGCTTTACTGAGCGGCGATCCAATCAGGATTTTTTGCGGATTGAACAGATTGACCATAATGGCAAGGATACGGCCAACGTGGGTCCCCACGCCGCTGATAATGTCTTTTGCCAGCAAATCGCCCTGCAACGCCGCCTGACACAGCGAATCGACCGTCAACGGCTGGCCGTGAAGCGAAGAGCTCATGGATTGCGCCAGTCGCAGTTGCGCCAGCTCCAGCACACTTTCCACGCTGGCGATGGTTTCCAGACAGCCGTGGTTGCCGCAGTAGCAGCGTTTTCCGTAAGGATCGACCTGGGTGTGGCCAATCTCCACCAGGCTGCTGCTACCCGCATGCAGTAAATGACCGTCGGTAATCACCCCGGCGCCAACGTTATGATCGATGACCACCTGAATGACATCGCGCGCACCGCGGGACGCGCCAAACAGCGCCTCTGCCATCGTCCAGGCACTGATATCATGCTGAATGTAGACCGGCACGCCGGTGTGCTGCGCCAGCGTATCACCGAGCGGCATCTCTTTCACATCGGCATAAAACGGCATACGATGCACGATCCCATTCTCGGTATCGATAATGCCGGGTAAGGTAATGGCAATGGAAGTCAGACGTTCGAGCTTCTGCTGATGACGAATAAAAAACTGATCGACCAGCGTGACAATACGCGCCAGCAACGGCGTTTCATCGTTGAGCGGCAGTTCAAGACAGTCTTCTACGACCAGCTTGCTGCTGAGATCGCGCAGGGCGAGAAAGATTTCTCCACGACTGATGCGAAGGGACAGATAGTGCCAGGCTTCGGTTTCCACCACCAGCCCCACTGCCGGGCGTCCGCGACTCCCCGCTTCTTTAATTTCCAGTTCCTGGACCAGATGCGCTTCCAGCATTTCACGCACAATCTTCGTGATACTGGCGGGTGCCAGTTGCGCAAGACGCGAAAGATCAATACGCGATACCGGTCCCAGCTGATCAATCAGCCGATAAACGGCGCCCGCATTGGTCTGCTTTATTTGATCGATGTGCCCAGGCTGACTATCAGCAACCACCTCTGACTCCCTTTATTTTCGCGCTCCGAAATAATCTGTAGGCTATGGTGAAGCACTTCAATACACAACGTCAACTTTTTACTTAGCCGTGTGATTAACTGCACATTTTCAGCCGTTATTAAATTAATTTAAGCGTTCCTGACGGCCTGAATTAATTGCTGACGAAAGCGTAGCGCCGCCTGGCTTGGTTCATGATGCGCCGACCAGACCAGCCACATTTCCGAAACCGCATCGTCTTCCGCAATCGGTACCCAACACATCTCATTGAGCTGCACTTTTTTAAACGAGGCCGGAAGGATCGACACCCCTAATCCGGCAGCGACCAGCCCAATGATCGTCATCGCCTCACCGACCTCCTGGGTAATCACCGGCGTCAACTGGTAACGGCGCATCATGCCGAGAATATCGTCATAAAGACCCGTTCCGACGTGCGGGTCAAAGAAGACAAACGGCTCTTTCGCCAGTTCGGCCAGCGTCACCACCGGCTTTTGCGAAAGCGGAAAGACCCTGGGGATCATCGCCATCAGCGGTTCATGCAAAATCACCTCATGATGCAAGCTCTCTGGCAACGGGGTATTGCGCATCAGGCCCAGATCCAGCGCCCCTTCGCTCAACGGCGCCAGCTGTTCTCGGGTATTCATCTCGCGGGTCTGCAAATGCATATCCGGGTATTTCTGGCGGAAAAGCGACAGGGTATCCGACACCGCGCGGATAAACGGTGCCGACGAGGTAAAACCGATGCGCAACTCTCCGGCTTCCCCCTGATGCAGACGCTCCGCACGGGCGGCGGCATCATTGACCAACCCGAGGATCTGCCGACTGTCAGCGAGAAATTGCTTGCCAGCGGCGGTCAGGGCGACGCTACGGTTAGTTCGCGCGAGCAGGCGCGCGCCGACCTGCTGCTCAAGCATCTGTATTTGCTGGCTCAGCGGTGGCTGCGAAATGTTCAGTCGGGTTGCGGCGCGCCCAAAATGCAGTTCTTCCGCCACGGCAACAAAGTAACGAAGGTGACGCAGTTCAATATTCATATTTTAAACGTATTATTTGAGACTATTAATATATTAGACAGAATAATGAGATTTTCCTACTCTACTCAACAAGGTTATGCCCGTCCCCTCAAAACACGGGTTTGTTGCGCAAGGATTTCCAGTGAGTCGTACTACTACTGTCAATGACGCGACGGCGAGCGATATTGACGACCAACGCATTTCTCAGCCGGTTCAGTTTATTCAACGCGGTACTTCTGCCTTTATGCGCGTCACGCTGGCGCTCTTTTCTGCCGGACTGGCGACTTTCGCCCTGCTGTACTGCGTCCAGCCTATTCTGCCGGTGTTGTCCCATGAGTTTGGCGTATCTCCCGCCAGCAGCAGTATTTCACTGTCGATCTCCACCGGAATGTTAGCCGTTGGTCTGCTGTTTACCGGTCCGCTTTCGGATGCCATCGGGCGCAAGCCGGTGATGGTGACCGCGTTGCTGCTCGCCTCCTGCTGTACGTTGCTCTCGACAATGATGACCAGCTGGCATGGCATTCTGGTGATGCGCGCGCTGATCGGCCTTTCACTCAGCGGCGTGGCGGCGGTCGGGATGACCTATCTGAGTGAGGAGATTCACCCCAGTTTTGTCGCATTTTCAATGGGGTTGTACATCAGCGGCAACTCGATTGGCGGGATGAGCGGACGTCTGATTAGCGGCGTGTTTACCGATTTCTTTAGCTGGCGTATTGCGCTGGCTGCTATTGGCTGCTTTGCGCTGGCATCAGCCCTGATGTTCTGGAAAATACTGCCAGAATCACGCCACTTCCGGCCCACGTCGCTGCGCCCCAAAACGCTGTTTATTAATTTCCGGATCCACTGGCGCGACCAGGGACTGCCGCTGCTGTTTGCCGAAGGCTTTCTGTTGATGGGGTCGTTCGTCACCCTGTTTAACTACATCGGCTATCGTCTGATGCTTTCACCGTGGGAACTCAGTCAGGCTGTGGTCGGTTTGCTTTCCGTCGCCTATCTGACCGGAACCTGGAGTTCACCGAAGGCCGGTTCGATGACGGTACGTTACGGGCGCGGTCCGGTGATGCTCTTTTCCACCGTCGTGATGCTGTTCGGTTTGTTAATGACGTTGTTCAGTTCGCTGTGGCTGATTTTCGCCGGAATGCTGCTCTTTTCAGCCGGATTCTTTGGCGCGCATTCGGTGGCCAGTAGCTGGATTGGGCCGCGTGCGCGTCGCGCCAAAGGCCAGGCCTCTTCGCTGTATCTGTTCAGCTATTATCTGGGGTCCAGTATCGCCGGTACGCTCGGCGGTGTGTTCTGGCATAACTATGGCTGGAACGGCGTTGGGGGATTTATCGCGATTATGCTAGTACTGGCTATTCTGGTCGGCACACGATTGCATCACCGTCTTCACGTCTAGTCTGAAAGAAAAGCCCGGGCTCACCGGGCTTCTCGCCTCTCAACCAACAGTGGTTACCACATTCCTAAGATTGATGAAAAGCCCATCAATTCTCTGACGGCATCCAGTGCCAGAAGAGCAAAGACAACCCAGTGGAGTGGATTCATTTTGCTGTGTGTGTTTATTGTTATTGAACGGGTACGATGTTCCCGTTGGCTACTATAAAAAAGGCTATCGATAAACATAACTACCCATTATGGTGGGGGAACTCACCCCGCCTGTTACGTCGAAGAGGTTACATGGACAACAAAAACTATCAACAACTTACCCGCACCTTCCTGCGTCTCTCTCGCTTCTCGCACCTCTCTGCCATCGCCAGTTGGGATATGTTCGCCATGATGCCACCCGGCGGCAGTGCGGCGCGGGGTGAAGCGCTGGCGGAACTGAGCGTTCTGGAACATCAAATCCTGACCGAACCGAAAGTGGCGCAATGGCTTGCCGCTGCCGCCCAGGAGGATCTCAATGATGTGGAACAGGCCAATCTGCGGGAAATGACGCGTCTGCATACCCAGGCCGCGTTGTTACCGGAGTCGTTGGTGGAGGCCAAATCTCTCGCCGGCAGTCGCTGTGAACACGCCTGGCGCAGTCAGCGCCCCGCCAACGACTGGCAGGGATTCTCTGCGAATTTAAAAGAAGTCGTGAAACTGAGCCGCGAAGAGGCCAGACTGCGCGCCGACGTGAAAGGTTGTTCTCCCTATGACGCACTGCTGGACATTTACGAGCCGGACATGACCAGCGCACAGCTGGACGGCCTGTTTGCCGATCTCAAATCGTGGCTGCCGGATCTGCTCAACCGCGTGGTTGCCCGCCAGTCACAGCAGTCGCTGATTGCCCCTGTTGGCCCCTTCCCGACTGCCGTTCAGCGCGAACTGGGACTGGAGACAATGTCTGTACTCGGTTTCGATTTTAACGCCGGTCGCCTCGACATCAGCGCACATCCCTTCTGCGGCGGCGTGCCGGAAGATGTGCGCATCACGACGCGCTATGACGAAAACGAATTACTCAGCGCCCTGTTTGGCGTCATCCACGAAACCGGCCACGCCCGCTATGAGCAAAACCTGCCGCGTAACTGGCTGGGTCAGCCCGTCGCCCTTGCCCGCTCCACCGCGATCCATGAATCCCAGAGTCTGTTTTTTGAAATGCAGGTAGGACGAAGCAATGCATTTTTAAGGCGGCTGCTACCTGCCGTGAAGCGTCATTTTGGCGATCAGGCTGCCTTTGAAGAGCAAAATTTCATTGCCTGGAACCAGCGAGTGAAACCCGGTTTTATCCGCGTGGATGCGGATGAAGTCAGCTACCCGGCGCACGTCATTCTGCGCTATGAGATTGAGCGCGCATTGATCAATGGCGATATTGAGGTGGACGACATTCCGGCGCTGTGGGACGAAAAAATGCAGACCTGGCTGGGCCTGTCAACAAAAGGGAACTATCGCGACGGCTGCATGCAGGACATTCACTGGACGGACGGCGGGTTTGGTTACTTCCCTTCTTACACGCTGGGCGCGATGTATGCCGCACAGTTGTTCAGCGCCGCGAATCGCGCATTGCCGGATCTTAGTCAGCAGATTGCAGGCGGCGATTTCAGCGCCTTGTTTGACTGGCTGCAACAGAACATCTGGCAGCACGGCAGTCGCTTTACCACGGCGCAGTTGATTACTCAGGCTACCGGAGAAGCATTGAGCAGCCGTCATTTCCGCGCCCATCTTGAATCTCGCTATCTGTAAATCCCCTCGCCGGGCCGCTGCGCCCGGCGTTGTACATATCGTTACACGCCGAAACCAATGACTCACGGAAGCGCACAGCATCCAGCGATATAGTGATTTCAACGGCCCCGCAGTGGGGTTGAATGAAAAACCAAATCGAGGGTATGAGAATGAAAAAAGTATTAGCTCTGGTTGTTGCCGCTGCTATGGGTCTGTCTTCTGCGGCGTTTGCGGCTGACACTACATCAACTGCACCGGCTGCAGCGCCTGCTGCAAAAGCGGCGCCGGCCAAAACCACACATCATAAAAAACATCACAAAGCGACTACCGAGAAAGCGCCAGAACAAAAAGCGCAGGCCGCGAAAAAACACGTGAAAAAAGCCAAAGCCACGACTGAGCAAAAGGCCCCTGAACAGAAAGCTCAAGCCGCTAAAAAGCACACCAAAAAACACAGCCAGAAACCGGCCGCTAAGCCTGCCGCTCAACCGGCTGCTTAAATCCTGACTGTGTAAACTGGCGCGAACCCTTGCGCCATTCTTCAACGGCGCTGAACGCTTTCCCGGTTTAGCGCCGTCCTTTTCGGAGGGTAACATGGTGCGCCGTTATCGCTTTGAGTTCATCCTTATCACGCTTATTTTATGTGCGCTCATAGCCGCCCGCTTTTATCTTTCCTGATCGTAGTACTCTGATTTTTCTCTCACTTTTACGCCGTTACGTCTATAGTAATTACTGAGGGTTCTCTTTTAATAATCATAATTACCCACACAGAGTGTGATATGCGTAAAACCGTTACTGTATTACTGGGTTCGTTGTGCTTTTCATCAGGTATTGCGCATGCGGATAAGCCTGACGCGGATACCGGGACCAGTGAAATCAAAACGTTATTTTTTGGTCAGGACGATCGCGCGCCGGTAAGCGATCCTACTCAATCGCCGTGGGATGCCATCGGACAACTGGAAACCGCCAGCGGTAACCTCTGCACCGCAACGCTCATCTCCCCACATCTGGCGCTCACTGCCGGACATTGCTTGTTAACGCCGCCAAAAGGGAAACCGGATAAAGCCGTCGTCCTGCGTTTTGTCTCGAAAAAAGGTCTCTGGCGTTATGAAATTCACGGTATTGAAGGCCGGGTGGATCCCGGTCTGGGAAAACGTCTGAAGCCCGATGGCGACGGCTGGATTGTGCCACCGGCAGCCGCGTCTTGGGACTTTGGCCTGATCGTTCTGCGCTATCCCCCTTCCGGCATCACGCCGTTACCGTTGTTTGAGGGCGATAAAGCGGCACTAACCGCCGCACTCAAAGAGGCCGGACGCAAGGTCACGCAGTCGGGGTATCCGGAAGATCATCTGGATACACTCTATTCTCATCAGGATTGTATCGTCACCGGCTGGGCGCAAAGTTCGGTGTTATCTCACCAGTGCGACACGCTGCCGGGCGACAGCGGTTCACCGCTGATGCTGAAAACCGAGGCGGGCTGGCAGTTAATCGGCGTTCAGAGTTCTGCCCCGGCGGCGAAAGATCGCTGGCGCGCAGATAACCGGGCGATCTCGGTGACGGGATTTCGGGAAAAACTGGATGCGCTGGCCGGGGAACAATAAGGCGCATTGTACTGCCCGCGAATCGCGGGCAGCGATACATCAGGCCAGTTTAATCATCACCATGCCCGCCAGCAGCAGCACAACGCCTATCCAGCCTTTATGATTCAGACGTTGCCCGAACAGTATCCATCCGGCAGCCAGCGTCGCGGCGATACCAAATCCCCCCCACAGCGCGTAGGCAACGGACAGGTCAATGCCCTTTACCGCCTGTGAAAGCGCACTGAAGGCGGCGAGTACCGCGACCAGCGAGAGAATGCCGTACAATTTCCGACGAAAGCCGTCAGAGAATTTTAAAAAGACGTTGGCGATAATTTCCAGCACGATCGCCATCCCTAACCAGGCGGCGTGAACCCATTCAAACTGTTGCATGGGTCACCTCTTTCGTTGACTGACGCGCCTTGCGGGTACCGGATTTGATCAACACGATCCCCACTACCAGCGTCGCCAGACCGGCAATTTTCATGACCGACAGCGGCTCATCAAATAACAACACGCTAAACAGCGTAATAAATAAAATACCGATCCCTTCCCACAATGCGTATGCCACACCGAGGGCGATTTTTTTAACGGCAAAAGAGAGGAAAATATACGAGGCGGCGATCATCACCAGCATTAAAATAAACCCGCTGTTGTCATCGCTTACGCTTGCCCATTTCATCGACAATGTGCCGGTAATTTCAGCGGCAATCGCCAGACCTAATAAAATCCAGTAAAACATGGTGCTTCTCCTGCTTGAGAATATAATCCTGTAGGCTTGCACAACGCTGCAAACCAGAAAATAAAATCAGTTATCCAGACGCGTAGCGTCAGCTCGAACAGAAGAAGGGACTAAAGCGCGTTGCGCCAGTGCTGCTCACCTGCAAGCAGGAAAGAGGAGGAAGTGCGAAGAAGAATTTGTGTAGAAAAAAACATCCTGAACATATTGTCCATAATATTACAATTATCCGCAGTGTTGCTTCTCGTCATCGCGGATGATAATTGTCCTCGGTAGTTGAACACGCCTGATTTGTATCATAGGCCAGGAATTAACTCAAAACCTTTTCACTTCTTTACCCGAATCGTTTGATTTTTCACAGGACGATTCGACCACAATCACATTATTATACGCGGCAAGCAGAAAAATACAGGACGCTCCATGGCAAAACCAATCATCACGCTGAACGGTCTTAAGATCGTCATTATGCTGGGAATGCTGGTGATCATTCTTACCGGTATCCGCTTTGCGGCGGATATTATTGTGCCATTTATTCTGGCGTTATTTATTGCCGTCGTCCTCAGCCCGCTGGTACAGCGGATGGTGAAACTGCGCGTTCCGCGCGTGCTGGCGATATCCTTGCTGGTGATCATCATCGTCATGGCGATGGTGTTACTGCTGGCTTACCTCGGAACGTCCCTCAACGAACTGGCGCGCACCCTGCCCCAGTATCGTTCCTCACTGGTCATTCCGCTGAAAAACCTCGAGCCCTGGCTGGTCCGCTTAGGCATCGGCGTCTCAGTGGATGAGATGGTGAAGTATATTGACCCCAACGCGGCGATGACCCTGATCACCAATTTGCTGGCGCAATTAACCAATGCCATGTCATCGATATTTTTACTCCTGCTGACAGTGGTCTTTATGCTGCTGGAAGTGCCGCAACTCCCCACTAAATTCCAGCAGATTATGGTCCGTCCGGTCGAGGGGATGGCCGCCATTCAGCGCGCCATTGATAGCGTATCGCACTATCTGGTGCTGAAAACGGCAATCAGTCTGGTCACCGGGCTGGTGGTCTGGGGCATGCTGTCGGCACTGGACGTTCGATTCGCCTTTATCTGGGGGCTGTTGGCCTTTGCACTCAACTACATCCCAAACATTGGTTCAGTGCTGGCGGCGATCCCGCCCATCATTCAGGTGTTGGCGTTTGGTGGCCTGTACGATGCGCTGGTGGTGCTGGCAGGCTATCTGATCATCAACCTGGTGTTCGGCAACATCCTTGAACCACGCATCATGGGACGCGGTCTGGGGCTCTCTACGCTGGTGGTGTTTCTGTCGTTGATCTTCTGGGGTTGGCTGCTGGGTCCGGTGGGGATGCTGCTTTCGGTACCGCTGACCATTATCGTCAAGATTGCGCTGGAACAATCCGTTGGTGGGCAAAGTATTGCCATTCTGTTAGGCGATGCAAATAAAAAGTGACCGACGTAAAAACGGCCTCCGCAGAGGCCGTTTCAACAGAACAACGGATTACAGCGCTTTCAGAATCGCATCCACGCTGGCTTTGGCATCACCAAACAGCATATGGGTGTTCTCTTTGAAGAACAGCGGGTTCTGCACACCGGCGTAGCCGGTATTCATCGAACGTTTGAAGACAATTACGTTCTGCGCTTTCCACACTTCCAGCACAGGCATCCCAGCGATAGGACTGTTTGGATCGTCCTGCGCCGCCGGGTTCACGGTATCATTCGCGCCAATAACCAACACGGTGTCGGTATCGGCGAAATCATCGTTGATCTCGTCCATTTCCAGCACGATGTCGTAAGGCACTTTCGCTTCCGCCAACAGTACGTTCATGTGACCAGGCAGACGACCTGCCACCGGGTGGATGCCGAAACGTACCTTGATACCGCGCGCGCGCAGCTTCTCGGTAATTTCCGCGACCGGATACTGTGCCTGCGCCACCGCCATGCCGTAGCCCGGGGTGATGATCACCGTATGCGAGTTTTTCAGCATATCCGCAGTCTCTTCTGCGCTGATCTCACGGTGTTCGCCCACTTCTTCATCACCACTGGACGCCGTACCATCGGTACCAAAGCCCCCTGCAATCACGCTGATGAACGAGCGGTTCATCGCCTTACACATGATGTAAGACAGAATCGCACCGGAAGAACCCACCAGCGCACCGGTCACAATCAGCAGGTCGTTGCTCAGCATGAAGCCCGCCGCCGCTGCCGCCCAACCCGAATAGGAGTTCAGCATGGAGACCACGACCGGCATATCCGCCCCGCCAATGGACGCCACCAGGTGCCAGCCAAACGCCAGCGCAATAATGGTCATCACCAGCAGTGCCAGGACCTGCAAGCCAACGCTTTCGGTACGGACAAAAACCACCAGCAGCAGGAAAGAGACCACCAGCGCCGCGAGGTTCATTTTGTGACGGTTCGGCAGCATCAGCGGTTTAGAAGAGATCTTGCCGCGCAGCTTACCAAATGCCACCACTGAACCGGTAAAGGTCACCGCACCGATAAAGATGCCAAGGAACACTTCGGTCAGGTGAATATTAACCAGAATCGGCTCAAGGCCCGCTTCGTGATACAGATAGCTGTTGAAGCCGACCAGTACCGCAGCCAGGCCGACGAAGCTGTGCAGAATCGCCACCAGTTCCGGCATTTCGGTCATTTCAACTTTCTTCGCCAGACGAATACCAATCGCGCCACCGATGATCATTGCCACCAGGATCCAGGCAACGTTGCCGGTGTCCGGGCCAAAAATCGTGGCAATCAGCGCAATCGCCATCCCGGCGATACCGAAGTTGTTACCCTGCTGAGACGTTTCATGTTTTGAAAGTCCCGCCAGACTGAAAATAAACAGGATCGCGGCAACAATGTATGCAGCTGTAACTAATCCTCCAGACATGTGTTACCCCTTAGTTTTTCCGGAACATTTTCAGCATGCGCTGAGTCACGGTGAAGCCACCGAAAATATTGATGCTGGCAATCAGGACCGCGATGAAGCTCAGGAAGCTAACCCAGCCGCCCTGGCCAATCTGCAATAGCGCGCCAACCACGATGATCCCCGAAATGGCGTTGGTCACGGACATCAGCGGCGTATGCAGAGCATGAGAGACGTTCCAGACCACGTAGTAGCCCACCACGCAAGACAGTGCGAACACCGTAAAGTGACCGAGGAACTCTTTCGGCGCGACGTCTGCCAGCCAGCCGAACAGAATGATCACCAGCGCCATCAGCGCGTATTTACGCCACGGCGATGCCGGTTTTTCCGGCTCTTTTGCAACCGGTGCGGCTTTCGCAGCGGCCTGCGGTTGAGCAGATACCTGAATCGGCGGTGCCGGCCAGGTAATTTCGCCGTCACGCACGACCGTGACGCCACGCACGACCACGTCGTCGAAATCAACGGTGATATTGCCGTCTTTCTCTTTGCACAGCAGTTTAAGCAGATTAACAAGGTTGGTGCCGTACAGCTGTGAAGACTGTGTCGGCAGACGCCCTGGCAAGTCGGTATAACCGATCACCTTAACGCCGTTGGCCGTGGTCGTGACCTGATTGGCGACGGTGTATTCGCAGTTCCCGCCGTTTTGCGCCGCCAGATCGACAATCACGCTGCCCGCTTTCATGGAATCAACCATTTCGCGGGTGATCAGTTTCGGTGCTGGTTTACCCGGAATCAGCGCGGTGGTGACAATAATGTCGACCTCTTTTGCCTGCGCAGCAAACAGCGCCATTTCCGCTTTGATAAACGCTTCAGACATCACTTTAGCGTAACCGTCACCGCTTCCCGCTTCCTCTTTGAAATCCAGTTCGAGGAATTCAGCGCCCATACTCTGGACCTGTTCTTTCACTTCCGGACGGGTGTCAAAGGCACGCACAATCGCGCCCAGGCTGTTCGCAGCGCCTATGGCGGCCAGACCAGCAACACCGGCCCCGATCACCATCACTTTGGCTGGAGGGACTTTACCCGCAGCGGTGATCTGCCCGGTAAAGAAGCGGCCAAACTCGTGCGCGGCTTCCACAATCGCCCGATAACCGGCAATGTTTGCCATCGAGCTTAATGCATCCAGCGACTGCGCACGTGAAATACGCGGTACAGAATCCATTGCCATCACCGTCACATTACGCTCGGCGAGCTTTTGCATTAACTCTGGATTCTGCGCAGGCCAGATAAAGCTGACCAGCGTGGTGCCCGGATTGAGTAACGGAATTTCTGCATCTTCCGGTGCGTTAACCTTCAGAATGATCTCTGATTGCCAGACAGCGCTGCTATCGACAATTTCCGCGCCCGCTTCTACAAAAGCTTTATCGTCAAAACTCGCCAGTCCACCCGCGCCGCTCTCAACCGCGACGGTGAAACCCAACTTCAGCAGTTGCTCAACCGTTTTCGGCGTCGCTGCTACGCGGGTTTCATTGGTAAACCGTTCTTTTGGTATGCCAATTCGCATAATGTTCCCTTCCATCGGTATTTTTGATGATGGTTTGTCAGTTAACGTGGAATTGCGCAGGCAATTTCACGCAGGAGGTATAGGTTACCCCGGAAAAATAAAACAGTAACAAACTCTCTATAACGTACTGAAAATAGCGCTTGTGATCTAGCGCCAAAAAACAGTATTTGTCGGGTTATCAGCAAAACAGGAACGATTCAGCCTTCTGACCGGGATAATGACCTTCAATTCGTGGTGAAAGGCCCATAAATCGCTCATACGATGCGGCAAAACATGATTAAGCGCCACGGCAGATCAACTAATTAACATTAAATTAACTTATAAAATTCAGTACGTTCATCAGTTTTTACTGTGAAATGACCATTTTTTCGACATATCATAATTTGTTATCGACCTTGTGACCTCATCTGCTGTGTCGATTGAAAAATCACGCAGACAGTCACCGGGTTTAAATGCAATAATCAGCCACGTTTCTAGTCAATAACAATACCAGTACCTGGTTTGCGCAAGGCGAAGGATTATTTTTATGAAGCTTAAGAACACACTCCTGGCGTCCGCACTTCTTTCTGCGACGGCTTTTTCCGTAAACGCAGCAACAGAATTGACGCCGGAGCAAGCGGCAGCACTGAAACCTTACGACCGTGTCACGGTCACAGGCCGTTTTAATGCGATTGGCGATGCGGTGAAGGCCGTTAACCGCCGCGCAGATAAAGAAGGCGCCGCCTCATTTTATGTTGTCGATACATCTGATTTTGGTAACAGCGGTAACTGGCGTGTTGTTGCAGACTTCTACAAAGCCGACGCCGAGAAAGCGGAAGCCAGCAAGAACCGCGTGATCAATGGCGTGGTTGAATTGCCAAAATCAGAAGCCGTCATGCTGGAACCGTATGATACCGTTACGGTACAGGGTTTCTACCGCAGCCAGCCGGAAGTGAATGATGCCATCACCAAAGCGGCAAAAGAAAAAGACGCTTACGCCTTCTACATCGTGCGTCAGATCGATGCGAACCAGGGCGGTAACCAGCGCATTACAGCTTTTATCTATAAAAAAGATGCGAAGAAACGCGTGGTGCAGAGCCCTGACGCGATCCCGGCGGATTCCGATGCCGGTCGCGCAGCGTTAGCTGCTGGTGGAGAAGCGGCGAAAAACGTCGAAATTCCTGGCGTTGCAACTACCGCGTCGCCGAGTTCTGAAGTTGGACGTTTCTTCGAAACGCAATCCACGAAAGGTGGGCGTTACACTGTCACTCTTCCGGATGGCACCAAAGTTGAAGAGCTGAACAAAGCCACGGCGGCCATGATGGTGCCGTTCGACAGCATCAAGTTCACCGGCAACTACAGCAGCATGACTGAAGTCTCTTACCAGGTTGCCAAGCGTGCAGCGAAGCAAGGGGCTAAGTATTACCACATTACCCGCCAGTGGCAGGAACGTGGTAACAACATGACCATCAGCGCCGATCTGTATAAATAAGGCTCTCCGGTCATAAAATAAGGCGGCTTTATGCCGCCTTTCGCTTTATCAGGCACAAATTTTCCTCTGATCATTGCATGCAGTCTCTTCTCTCCGTAAAATCCCGCGCCTTAGTGGCTTTCACCATTTTTATGCGCTTTGCCACAATAATTATTCTCCATCGATCGTTTGTACCACGGGATAACCATGGAAAAGAAACTGGGACTGAGCGCTCTCACCGCGCTGGTTTTAAGCTCAATGCTTGGCGCAGGTGTTTTCAGTCTGCCGCAGAATATGGCCGCTGTCGCCAGCCCGTCGGCGTTACTTATTGGCTGGGCGATTACCGGGGCCGGGATATTGCTGCTGGCGTTTGCCATGCTAATCCTGACCCGTATCCGTCCCGAACTGGATGGCGGCATCTTCACCTATGCCCGCGAAGGTTTCGGTGAGCTGATCGGGTTCTGCTCGGCCTGGGGCTACTGGCTGTGCGCGGTGATTGCCAACGTCTCCTATCTGGTCATTGTCTTCTCTGCTCTCAGTTTCTTCACCGATACGCCGGAGTGGCGTCTGTTTGGCGACGGCAATACCTGGCAGGCGATCGTCGGTGCGTCGATTCTGCTGTGGGTGGTGCATTTTCTGGTGCTGCGCGGCGTACAAACGGCGGCCAGCATCAACCTGGTGGCAACGCTGGCGAAATTGCTGCCGCTCGGTCTGTTTATCCTGCTGGCCTTTATGGCGTTTAAGCTTGAGGTTTTCAGCCTCGACTTTACCGGCCTCGCGCTGGGTGTCCCGGTCTGGGAACAGGTTAAGAACACGATGCTCATCACGCTGTGGGTATTCATCGGTGTGGAAGGCGCGGTCGTCGTCTCGGCGCGGGCGCGTAACAAACATGATGTCGGTCGCGCCACGCTGTTAGCGGTGCTCTCTGCGCTTGCCGTTTATCTGCTGGTCACTCTGCTCTCGCTTGGCGTAGTTGCCCGCCCGGAACTGGCGGAGATCCGTAACCCGTCAATGGCAGGTCTGATGGTCAAAATGATGGGGCCGTGGGGTGAGATTATCATTGCGGCGGGTCTGATTGTCTCCGTTTGTGGAGCCTATCTGAGCTGGACGATTATGGCGGCGGAAGTCCCGTTCCTTGCCTCAACGCATAAAGCCTTCCCGCGGATTTTCGCCCGTCAAAATGCGCAAGGCGCGCCATCGGCTTCACTGTGGCTCACCAACCTCTGCGTTCAGGTCTGTCTGGTGCTGATCTGGCTAACCGGTTCGGATTACAACACGCTGCTGACCATCGCCTCAGAGATGATTCTGGTCCCCTATTTCCTCGTCGGCGCCTTCCTGCTGAAAATCGCCACCCGTCCGCTTCATCAGGCGGTAGGTGTCGGTGCATGCATTTATGGCTTATGGTTATTGTATGCTTCCGGGCCGATGCACCTGCTGCTCTCCGTGGTGCTTTATGCTCCGGGTCTGCTGGTGTTCCTGTATGCTCGTAAGACGCATACGCATGATAACGTTTTGAACCGACAGGAAATGGTTCTGATTGGTCTGTTGCTGGTTGCCGCCGTACCGGCGACCTGGCTGCTGGTGGGGTAAACGCATCCCATCGTTTGACGCTAATAGCCTGATTCGCAGGCGCATAAGGAGTTTTTCGATGGGAACCCAACACCCTCTGCCCATTTTAGTGACCGGTGGTGGCCGCCGTATCGGCCTCGCCATTGCCTGGCACTTTATCAACCAGAAACAGCCGGTGATCGTCAGTTACCGGACGCATTATCCGGCGATTGACGGGCTGACCAAAGCGGGCGCCCTGTGCATTCAGGCTGATTTCTCCACCAATGAAGGCATTCTTACCTTCGCCGATACGGTAAAAGAACGCGCCAGCGGTCTGCGCGCCATCGTCCACAATGCCAGCGCATGGATGGCAGAGAAGCCGGGAACACCGCTCTCTGATGTCCTGGCCTGTATGATGCAAATCCACGTCAATGCCCCCTATCTGCTTAACCATGCGCTCGAAGGCATGCTACGCGGGCATGGTCACGCCGCCGCTGACATCATTCACTTTACCGACTACGTTGTGGAGAAAGGCAGTGACAAGCATATCGCTTATGCCGCCAGTAAAGCGGCGCTGGATAATATGACCCGTTCATTTGCCCGCAAGCTCGCGCCAGAGGTGAAGGTCAACGCCATTGCCCCTTCGCTGATCCTGTTTAACGAGGGTGATGACGCCGAGTACCGCCAGCAGGCGCTAAACAAATCGCTGATGAAAACGGCTCCGGGGGAAAAGGAGGTGATCGATTTAATCGATTATCTGCTAACCAGTTGTTTTGTGACGGGTCGTAGCTTCGCCGTGGACGGTGGCCGTCATCTGCGTTAGTGCAGTTTGACCCAGCAAAAGATCAGCAGCCAGGCGCTCAGGCACCAGCAGATCACTGCCCCGCCCAGCGCCACTGGCAGCTTCAGAAAACCGGTGAAATACCACAGCGAAACGAGATAGACAAAATAGGGAATAATCGACCACATGCTGAAGACAATGGTCGTTCTTAGCGCGTCAATGCCCCGCTCGCTGGCCACGATATAATGGGCAATCAGCGCGAATGTCGGGAACAGCGGGATGAGTCCTGCGATGTAGTAATTCTTCGTTTTTGCCAGCAACCCAATCAACACCACAACCAGCGCACCCAGCGCGGCTTTAATCACGAGTCCCATTACCTTGCCTTTACACATCAATAACATCAGCAACCAGCATAACGGAAGCATCACCGTTTAGGAAAGATTAATGGAAGGTAACGCCCCGGCGGTGTATGTTGACGTTTTTGATCGGCAATCAAGACGATGAACACGATTGTATTTGTTGAAGACGATCCTGAGGTCGGCGCGCTCATTGCGGCCTATCTGGCTAAACACGATTTCGATGTGATTGTCGAGCCGCGTGGCGATCTGGCTGAAGCGCGGATCCTCCAGGTTCAGCCGGACCTGGTATTGCTGGATATTATGCTCCCCGGTAAAGACGGCATGACCCTCTGTCGTGACCTGCAAGGGCAATGGCAGGGCCCGATCGTCCTCCTCACTTCGCTGGACAGCGACATGAACCACATCCTGGCGCTGGAAATGGGCGCCTGCGATTACATCCTGAAGACCACGCCACCAGCGGTCTTGCTGGCCCGTCTGCGGCTGCATCTGCGACAGAGCGATCAGTCAGGCCATAGCAAAGGGATTCAGCCTGCCGCCGTCACGCCGCATAAAACGCTGCGCTTTGGTTCCCTGACTATCGACCCCATCAACCGTGTCGTTTTGCTCAGTGGTGAACAGGTTATACTTTCCACCGCGGATTTCGAGCTGCTATGGGAACTCGCCACGCACGCCGGTCAGATTATGGACCGCGATGCGCTGCTGAAAAATCTGCGCGGTGTAAGCTACGACGGTATGGATCGCAGCGTCGATGTCGCCATTTCGCGTCTGCGTAAGAAACTGCTCGATAATGCGGCTGAACCCTATCGTATTAAAACGGTACGCAATAAAGGCTATCTGTTTGCCCCGCACGCCTGGGATGATGTGCCATCACGGCATTCGGGGATGTAAATGAAGAAACTGTTCGTGCAGTTTTATCTCCTGCTGTTTGTCTGCTTTCTGGTGATGACCCTGCTGGTCGGGCTGGTGTATAAATTCACCGCAGAGCGGGCTGGCAGGCAGTCGCTCGATGACCTGATGAAAAGCTCGCTGTATCTGATGCGCAGCGAGCTACGCGAGATCCCGCCGCGCGACTGGGGTAAAACGCTCAAAGAGATGGACCTCAATCTCTCTTTTGACCTGCGCGTTGAGCCACTGACAAAATTCACGCTGGATGATCAGAGTATGCAGCGTCTGCGTGAAGGCGACATCATTGCACTCGACGATCAGTACACCTTCATTCAGCGCATTCCGCGCAGTCATTACGTGCTGGCCGTGGGTCCCGTACCCTATCTCTATTTTCTCCATCAGATGCGCCTGCTGGATATCGCGCTGATGGCGTTTATCGCCATCTCATTGGCCTTTCCGGTGTTTATCTGGATGCGTCCACACTGGCAGGAAATGCTGCGACTGGAAGCCGCCGCCCAGCGGTTCGGTAAAGGTCATCTCAGTGAACGACTGCATTTTGACAGCGGCTCCAGTTTTGAACGGCTGGGCATTGCTTTTAATCAGATGGCGGACAATATCAATGCGTTGATTGCCAGTAAAAAACAGCTGATCGACGGGATTGCCCATGAATTGCGCACCCCGCTGGTTCGCCTGCGCTACCGACTGGAGATGAGTGAAAATCTCACGGAACAAGAATCTCTGGCGCTCAATCGCGATATCGGACAGCTCGAAGCCTTAATTGAGGAGCTGTTAACCTACGCCCGCCTCGACAGGCCGCAGAATGAACTGCATCTTAGCGAGCCGGATCTCCCGGCCTGGCTCACAGCGCATATTGATGATGTGCAAAGCGTGAATCCTGATCGTACATTGCAGGTTCCGCATCTCGCCCGAGGCAACTACGGTGCGCTGGATATGCGACTGATGGAGCGCGTGCTGGATAATCTGCTGAACAACGCGCTGCGCTACTGCCAGTCCACGGTGCAGATAAGCCTGCAGCTCAGCGATCGTTTCGCCACGCTGACTGTCGACGATGACGGACCGGGCATTGCCCCGGAAGCCAGGGAGACTGTTTTTGAGCCTTTTGTCCGTCTGGATCCGAGTCGGGACCGCGCCACCGGCGGGTGCGGTCTGGGTCTGGCGATTGTCTATTCCATCGCCCAGGCGATGGGTGGCACGGTGAGCTGCGGGGAAAGTGAACTGGGTGGCGCTCGCTTCAGCTTTTGTTGGCCGATCTGGCACACACTTCCGGAATTAACCGCTGGCTGACGCTATTCGCACGGTAGTCGCAGGCGAGATAACGTGCTATACATTGAGTATGTTGTAACTAATGGGGTGCGCAATGGCCCGTTACGATCTTGTCAACAGACTGAACACCACATTTCGCCAGATGGAGCAGACGCTGGCTGAACTAACGCAAGCGCTCGGAGAACATCATCTGATGATTGCCCGTGTCTTTTCGCTGCCGGAGGTGACCAAAGAGGCCGAGCACGCCCCGCTGGATACCATTGCGGTGAAGCAGCATCTGGGTAAAGAGGCCGAAGCGTTGGCGCTGGCGCACTATCGCCACCTGTTTATTCAGCAGCAGTCCGAAACCCGTAGCAGTAAAGCGGCGGTGCGTCTGCCGGGCGTGCTGTGCTATCAGGTGGGCAGTGCCAGCCAGGCGGCGCTGGAAAATCAGGTACAGCGCATCAATCAGTTGAAAACCACTTTTGAGCATATTGTCACCGTGGAGTCCGGTTTGCCGTCTGCGGCGCGCTTTGAATGGGTCCATCGCCATCTGCCGGGGCTGATTACGCTCAATGCCTATCGGACGCTGACAGTGATAAACGATCCGGCGACGTTGCGTTTTGGCTGGGCGAATAAACATATCATCAAGAATTTGCAACGCGATGAGGTACTGGCGCAACTGGAAAAGAGTCTGAATACGCCGCGCAGCGTACATCCCTGGACCCGCGAGGAGTGGCAGGCAAAACTGGAGCGTGAATATCAGGATATCGCCGCCCTGCCACAACAGGCAAAACTCAAAATTAAGCGTCCGGTCAAAGTCCAGCCCATTGCCCGGGTCTGGTACAAAGGCGAGCAAAAGCAGGTACAGCATGCCTGCCCTACGCCGCTTATCGCGTTGATCAATACGGAAAACAGCGCAGGTATGCCGGATATTGGCGAGCTACTGAACTACGATGCCGAAAACATACAGCATCGATTTAAACCGCAGGCGCAGCCGCTGCGTCTGATAATTCCGCGGCTGCACCTCTATGTGGCGGATTAACGACCTGGTTTCATACTGCCGACCATCTGCTCTGGCCGCACCCAGCTGTCAAACTCCACTTCGGTGAGATAGCCCAGCGCCAGAGCCGCAGCTTTCAGCGTCAGCCCCTCTTTATGTGCTTTCTTGGCGATTTCCGCCGCTTTGTCGTAGCCGATATGGGTATTCAACGCGGTGACAAGCATCAGTGATTCATTGAGCAACTGATTAATCCGCTCACGATTGGGTTCGATACCGACCGCACAATGCTCGTTGAAACTTTCCATACCGTCCGCCAGCAGACGCACCGATTGCAGGAAGTTGTGGATCACCATCGGACGGAAGACGTTCAGTTCGAAGTTACCTGATGCGCCGCCGATGTTAATCGCCACATCGTTCCCCATCACCTGACAACACAGCATCGTCAGCGCCTCACACTGGGTCGGGTTAACCTTGCCCGGCATGATCGAGCTGCCCGGTTCATTTTCCGGGATGGCGATTTCGCCAATGCCACAGCGTGGCCCCGACGCCAGCCAACGCACATCGTTGGCGATTTTCATTAGCGACGCCGCCAGCCCTTTCAGCGCGCCGTGAGCATGAACCAGCGCATCACAGGTCGCCAGCGCTTCGAACTTGTTCGGCGCGGTGACAAAGGGAGCCTGGGTGATGGCCGCAAGTTCGTCGGCGACGCGACGGGCATATTCCGGATGCGTATTCAGCCCGGTGCCGACCGCTGTGCCGCCCAACGCCAGTTCCGCCACGTGCGGCAGACTGTTTTCAATGTGCCGCAGGTTATGTTCTAACATCGCCACCCAGCCAGAAATCTCCTGTCCCAGCGTCAGCGGCGTGGCGTCCTGGAGATGAGTACGGCCAATTTTGACAATATCGGCGAAAGCGTCTGATTTCTCGTTCAGCGTCTTCATCAACACCTGCAACTGCGGAATCAAATGATTACGCAACGCCAGCAGCGCAGCCACATGCATTGCCGTCGGGAAGACGTCGTTCGAACTCTGGCTCTTGTTGACGTCATCATTTGGATGGACTTTGCGCTCCATGCCGCGAACGCCGCCCAACAGCTCACTGGCCCGGTTTGCCAGCACTTCGTTCATATTCATGTTGCTTTGCGTACCCGACCCGGTCTGCCAGATAGCCAGAGGGAATTCTTCCGCGTGTTTATCTGCCAGCACCTCATCCGCGGCCTGCATAATGGCGGCAGCTTTGTCGGCGGCCAGCAACCCTAAATCGTCGTTAACCTTTGCCGCTGCGCGCTTGGTGAGCGCCAGCGCGTGGATCAGCGAGACGGGCATTTTCTCGGTGGAGATCCGAAAATGCTCAAGTGAACGTTGGGTTTGTGCCCCCCACAGTTTATCTGCCGGGACATCAATCGCGCCCATCGAATCTTTCTCGCTGCGTACCGTTACCATGACCTGCTCCTTAGATAATGAATTGATTAGGTTATGTTCGACATTGCCCACATGCTTGCGGTCTTATGAGTATCAACGATGACAGCACCACCGTTTGGTGGTTTGTGCGATAAAAAAAAACCGCCCCGAAGGGCGGCTGACGTTACTTAACGCAGCGTGCGCACTGCGACGTCTGAATCTGCTGGAAGAAGTCGTTTCCTTTATCGTCAACGAGAATAAAGGCCGGGAAATCTTCGACTTCGATTTTCCAGATCGCTTCCATTCCCAGTTCCGGATACTCCACGCACTCCAGGCTCTTGATGCTGCCCTGCGCCAGTACGGCCGCCGGACCACCAATGCTGCCGAGGTAGAATCCGCCGTGTTTTTGACAGGCGTCAGTCACCTGCTGACTGCGGTTACCCTTCGCCAGCATGATCATACTCCCGCCCTGCGACTGAAGCTGATCAACATACGAATCCATACGCCCGGCAGTGGTCGGACCGAGTGAACCGGAGGCATAGCCTTCTGGCGTCTTCGCCGGACCGGCGTAGTAAATCGGGTGATCTTTTACATACTGCGGCAGCCCTTCGCCATTATCCATCCGCTCTTTTAATTTAGCGTGCGCGATATCACGAGCAACAATGATCGTGCCGTTCAGGGAAAGACGGGTCGACACCGGGTATTGCGACAGCTGTTCGAGGATCGCTTTCATTGGACGATTCAGGTCAACGCGAACCGCTTCCCCTTCGCCCGCTTTACGCAGTTCTTCAGGAATGTATTTACCCGGATTGTGCTCCAGCTTCTCGATCCAGATGCCTTTACGGTTGATCTTCGCTTTGATGTTACGATCTGCCGAGCAGGAGACGCCCATCCCGACCGGACAGGATGCGCCGTGGCGCGGCAGACGGATCACGCGAATATCGTGGGCAAAGTATTTGCCGCCAAACTGCGCGCCTAAACCAAGGTTTTGCGCCTCCGTCAGCAGTTCATTTTCCAGCTCGACGTCACGGAACGCCTGACCATGTTCATTCCCTTCGGTCGGCAGTTCGTCATAGTATTTCGCCGACGCCAGCTTCACGGTTTTCAGGGTCGCCTCTGCCGACGTCCCACCGATCACAAAGGCGATGTGGTATGGCGGACATGCTGCAGTTCCCAGCGTCCGCATCTTCTCAACCAGGTAGTCTTTCAGTTTGCCCGGCGTGAGCAACGCTTTGGTTTCCTGATAGAGATAAGTCTTGTTCGCGGAGCCGCCGCCCTTCGCGATGCAAAGGAATTTGTATTCATCGCCATCGACGCTGTAGAGGTCAATCTGCGCTGGCAGGTTGGTGCCGGTGTTCACCTCTTTATACATATCCAGCGCGGCGTTTTGCGAGTAGCGCAGGTTATCTTCGATGTAGGTGTTGTATACCCCACGCGCCAGTGCCGCCTCATCACCACCACCGGTCCAGACGCGCTGGCCTTTTTTGCCGACAATAATCGCCGTGCCGGTATCCTGGCAGGTTGGCAAAATACCCTTCGCTGCGATGTCAGAGTTGCGCAGGAACTGCAGCGCCACATATTTGTCGTTTTCGCTGGCGTCCGGGTCGCGCAGAATATCAGCAACCTGTTGTTGGTGTGCGGGGCGCAGCATAAATGAGGCGTCATGGAAGGCCTGGCGCGCGAGCAGTGTTAACGCTTCCGGATCGACTTTAAGGATCTCTTGTCCTTCAAATTCGGCGACGGAGACGTATTCACTGGTCAGCAGGGTGTATTCGGTATCATCCTTTTTAAGGGGAAAAGGATCCTGATAATGAAAGGGTTTGTTTGACATTGTTCTCTCACTTACTGCTCGGTCTGATTTTCTTAGGCTTCAGGGCAGATGTTCCATTGCCCTCGTTAAAAGCGAGTTACACTATCCTACACAATTTTTTAACAAAAACTGAGACAAGTACGACTTTTTGCGCCCACAGGTTACTTCCCACAGGTTTCTTGCTTTAATAGTCGAATTAAGTTCCCACTGATTTCCAACTTGCAACAGGGCATTGAACATGCAAAAACTCATCAACTCCGTGCAGAACTACGCCTGGGGAAGTAAAACGGCGCTGACGGAACTCTATGGTCTGGCGAATCCGCAGCAGTTACCTATGGCAGAGCTGTGGATGGGCGCCCACCCGAAAAGCAGTTCGAAAATTGAAGATGCCAACGGTCAGGTCGTCTCGCTGCGTGATGTGATTGACGGCAATCAATCCGCGCTGCTGGGTGATGCCGTGGCAGAGCGCTTCGGCGAATTGCCGTTCCTGTTCAAAGTGCTGTGCGCCGCGCAGCCGCTGTCCATCCAGGTGCATCCGAACAAGCGCAATTCTGAAATTGGCTTCGCTAAAGAGAACGCCGCCGGTATCCCGATGGATGCCGCAGAGCGCAACTACAAAGATCCCAATCACAAGCCGGAGCTGGTCTTCGCGCTGACCCCGTTCCTTGCCATGAACGCGTTTCGCGAGTTCTCTGAAATCGTTTCGCTGCTGCAACCGGTGGCTGGCGCACACACTGCCATCGCTCATTTTCTCGAACAGCCCAACGCCGAGCGGCTGAGCCAGTTGTTTGCCGCTCTGTTAAGTATGCAGGGTGAGGAGAAATCCCGTGCGCTGGCGATTCTGAAAGCGGCGCTGGAAACCCAGCAAGGCGAGCCGTGGCAGACCATCCGTCTTATCGCGGAGTTTTACCCGGACGACAGCGGCCTCTTCTCACCTCTGCTACTGAACGTGGTGAAGCTCAATCCAGGTGAAGCGATGTTCCTGTTCGCCGAAACGCCACATGCCTATCTGCAAGGTGTGGCGCTGGAAGTGATGGCCAACTCCGATAACGTGCTGCGTGCGGGTCTGACGCCGAAATACATCGACATTCCGGAACTGGTTGCCAATGTGAAGTTTGAAGCAAAACCGGCGAACCAGTTGTTGACCACGCCGGTGAAACATGGCGCGGAACTTGATTTCCCGATCCCGGTTGATGATTTCGCGTTCTCCCTGCACGACCTGTCTGCGCAAGAAACCGCGATTGACCAGCAAAGCGCCGCGATACTCTTCTGCGTTGAGGGCGAAGCTATCCTGCGCAAAGGCGAGCAGCGCCTGGTGCTGAAACCGGGAGAATCGGCATTTATCAGCGCCGAAGAGTCGCCGGTGAGCGTCAGCGGCGTGGGCCGTGTGGCGCGGGTTTACAACAAACTCTAGCAACTTACTGAATTTTGTAGTTACTCTTGCTAAGCTTGTAATCGGCTTATGACTTTGCCAGGCGGTCTCTACCGCCTGGTTTCATTTTATGGATAAACAATATGAAAAAATCGCTGGTAGCTGCAGGTGTGATTGTCGCACTCGGCGTCGTCTGGACGGGCGGTGCGTGGTACACAGGTAAAAAGCTGGAAACCCATCTTGCTGAGATGGTCGACCAGGCCAATGCGCAGATTAAACTCACCGCGCCGGAAGCAAACGTGGAACTCGCTTATCAGAACTATCAGCGTGGCATCTTCAGCAGCCAGTTACAGTTGGTGCTCAAGCCGGTGGCCGGAAAAGAAAATCCCTGGCTGAAAGCTGGCCAAAGCGTGGTGCTTGACGAATCCGTCGATCACGGCCCCTTCCCGTTCGCGCAACTGAAAACCTTTAATCTTCTGCCGTCGATGGCCTCGGTGAAGACGACCCTGGTCAACAATGACGTCAGCAAACCGCTCTTTGAGATGGCGAAAGGTGAAACGCCTTTTGAGATCAATTCGCGAATCAGCTACAGCGGCGATACCCGTTCCGCAATGTCGCTGAAACCGCTGAACTACGAAAAAGGGGCGGAGAAAGTCGCCTTCAGCGGCGGCGAATTTATTTTCAATGCCGATAAAGAAGGCAACGTGGTTTCCCTTTCCGGTGAAGCGAAGAGCGGTCTGGTCGATGCGGTGAACGAGTACGATCAAAAGGTCCAGCTCTCCTTTAACGACCTGAAAACAGAAGGTTCCAGCACGCTTGCCAGCTTTGGTGAGCGCGTCGGCGATCAGAAAGTCACGATTGGGAAAATGGCCCTCGCCGTTGAAGGCAAAGAGATGGCGCTGCTGGAAGGCATGGAGATCAGTGGGAAGACCGATCTCGTGGATGACGGTAAAACCATCAACAGCCAACTGGATTACACCCTGAACAGCCTCAAGGTTCAGAATCAGGATCTGGGAAGCGGCAAGCTGACGCTGAAAGTCGGTCAGATTGACGGCGCGGCATGGCATCAGTTTAGCCAGCAGTATAATGCCCAGACCCAGGCGCTGTTATCGCAGCCGGACGTAGCGGACAACCCGGAACTGTATCAGCAGAAAGTGACCGAAGCTTTCTTTGGTGCCCTGCCGCTGTTGATGAAAGGCGAACCGGTCATTACCATTGCGCCGTTGAGCTGGAAAAATGCCAAAGGCGAAACGACGCTGAATTTGTCCCTGTTCCTGAAGGATCCGGCCACCGCGCAAGGTGAACCGCAAACGCTGGCCGACGAAGTCGACCGTTCGCTGAAATCGCTCGACGGTAAGCTGTCAATTCCGGTGGATATGGCCGTTGAGTTTATGACTCAGGTCGCCCGTCTGGAAGGTTATCAGCAGGATGAAGCCGCTAAACTTGCTAACCAGCAGGTGAAAGGCCTGGCCGCGATGGGACAGATGTTCCGCATTACCACCCTTGAGGACAACACCATTGGCACCAGCCTGCAGTACGCGAATGGTCAGGTGACCTTAAACGGGAAGAAGATGCCGCTGGAGGAGTTTGTCGGAATGTTCGGCATGGTGCTGCCCCAGCCGTAATCACCAGAACCCCTCTGCGGAGGGGTTTATTCTTGCACCACCAGTCGCGCAGATAGCGTCTGACTGCGGGTGTGACTTTCCTCACGCGCAATGCGTTGCAGGATGCGTTCCGCCAGACTGTAGCCCATTTCCCGCGCCGGCATTGTCGCCCAGACAATTGGCAGATCGTCCAGCGCGTTTTCCGCCACATCGGCAAAGGCGCCTAATGAAACCTGCTGCTCAAAGTAGCGATCAACCCCCACTTCACCGCTCTGCCGTCCCGCCCGCATCAGGCCAAACCATGCGCCCATCGCAATCGTTTCGTTGTAGCACACCACGGCGCTGATGGTCGGATTGCGTCGTAGTAACGCGCCGATGGCCTCGGCGGCCTGCTTCTGGCTGGATGCGCATTCCATGACCCAGTCGCTGTGAAACGGTAAACCGTATTTCAGCAGTGTCGCACAATAGCCGCCGACGCGTTCCGCACGCGTTAATGATGAACTCTGCCCACCCAACCATGCAATGCGCTGATGACCGTGACGAATCAGATGCTCCGTCAACAGTTGCGCGGCCTGCATATTGTCCGGACGCACGGTATCCACGTCGTCCAGATAACTGGCTCGCGAGGCGAAAACCACCGGAATGCCCTTTTCTTCCGCCATCAGGCGCAGGTCATCGCTGCTGCCCGCCGCCCCGGCGATCACCACGCCGTCAACGCCCTGATTCAAGAGCATGGCAAAACGCTGCGCCAGTTGTTCACCATCCTGACCACCATGCAACAAAAACGCCATCCGGCCCTGTGCTTCCAGTGCTTCCGTTAATCCCGCCGTCAGTTCAGCATAAAACGGAGCCGACAGATCGCGGACAATCAATCCAATCACTCCGCTCTGGCCCCCCCGTAACACCGAAGCCTGACGGTTACGCACAAAACCGAGTTGTTCTATCGCCGCATTCACCCGTTCGCCGGTGGCGGTTGAAATACGACCTTTGCCGCTGAGTACCAGTGAAACCGTGCTGACGGAGACGCCCGCCGCCAGTGCAACATCGTGGATAGTGATTTTTTTGGCTATGGCCATAAAAACGCCAGACTCCCTGATAATGTGACAGATAAAACGTTTTATCTATTACCTCTATTTATACGCGTTAATATCGTCTGATAATGTGATTTTCACCGCACTAAAAAGTGATAAAACGTTTTATCTTCTTGATCAAATTTTCTCATTACCGATGGATTTGCACAAGGAGTCGTTAGATGACGGCGAAAACAACACCAAAAATTACGCTGTGGGAATTTTTCCAGCAGTTAGGGAAAACGTTTATGCTGCCCGTGGCGCTGCTTTCGTTTTGCGGGATTATGCTGGGGATTGGCAGTTCGCTAAGCAGCCACGATGTGATCACCCTGCTTCCGGCACTGGGTAATCCGGTGCTACAGGCCATCTTTACCTGGATGAGCAAAGTTGGCTCCTTTGCCTTCAGTTTCCTGCCGGTGATGTTCTGTATTGCGATCCCACTTGGGCTGGCGCGCGAAAACAAAGGCGTGGCGGCGTTTGCCGGTTTTGTCGGTTACGCGGTAATGAACCTCGCCGTTAACTTCTGGCTGACAGCAAAGGGTATTCTGCCGACCACCGATGCGGCGGTCCTGAAAGCCAACAACATCCAGAATATCCTCGGTATTCAGTCAATTGACACCGGGATCCTCGGTGCGGTAATCGCCGGTATTATCGTGTGGATGCTGCACGAGCGTTTTCATAACATTCGTTTGCCGGATGCGCTGGCCTTCTTCGGCGGCACCCGCTTTGTCCCAATCGTCTCCTCAGTGGTGATGGGACTGGTTGGTCTGGTGATCCCGTTAGTGTGGCCGGTTTTCGCGATGGGGATCAGCGGTCTGGGTCATATGATTAACAGTGCGGGCGACTTTGGTCCGATGCTGTTTGGTACGGGCGAACGCCTGCTATTGCCGTTTGGTTTGCATCACATTCTGGTGGCGTTAATTCGTTTTACCGACGCCGGGGGCACCCAGGAAGTGTGCGGTCATACGGTGAGCGGCGCGCTGACCATTTTCCAGGCGCAACTGAGTTGCCCGACCACGCAGGGCTTCTCAGAAAGCGCCACCCGCTTCCTGTCACAGGGTAAAATGCCGGCATTTCTCGGCGGCTTGCCAGGTGCGGCCTTAGCGATGTACCACTGCGCGCGTCCTGAGAATCGTCACAAGATCAAAGGGCTGCTGATCTCGGGTCTGATTGCCTGCGTCGTTGGCGGCACCACGGAACCACTGGAATTCCTGTTCCTGTTTGTCGCTCCGGTACTGTATGTTATTCACGCATTGCTGACCGGTCTGGGCTTTACCATGATGTCGGTTCTGGGTGTGACTATCGGTAATACTGACGGCAATATCATTGACTTTGTGGTGTTTGGGATCCTCCACGGACTGTCCACCAAATGGTATCTGGTACCGGTCGTCGCGGCAGTCTGGTTCGTGGTGTACTATGCTATCTTCCGCTTCGCGATCACTCGCTTTAACCTCAAAACACCGGGTCGTGACAGTGAGATTGCCAGCTCGATCGAAAAAGCCGTTGCCGGTACGCCGGGAAAATCAGGTTATAACGTACCTGCTATTCTGGCTGCGCTGGGCGGTGCGGATAACATCGTTAGTCTGGATAACTGCATTACCCGACTGCGTCTTTCTGTTAAGGATATGTCGCAGGTTGATGTGCAGGCGCTGAAGGACAATCGTGCCATTGGTGTCGTGCAGTTGAATCAACATAACCTGCAGGTGGTGATTGGCCCGCAGGTCCAGTCGGTTAAAGATGAAATGGCCGGTCTGATGAACACCGTTCAGGCATAAGGACACGCACATGTTTGATTTTTCACAGGTTGTTGACCGTCACGGTACATGGTGCACGCAATGGGATTACGTAGCCGATCGCTTCGGCACTGCCGACCTGCTGCCGTTTACTATCTCTGATATGGATTTCGCGACGGCTCCCTGCATCCTGGAGGCGCTGAATCAGCGCCTCGCTCACGGTGTGCTGGGCTACAGTCGCTGGAAGAATGAGGCGTTTCTCGGCGCGATTGCCCACTGGTTTGCCCGGCGCCACAATACGCGTGTCGATACCGGATCGCTGGTGTATGGCCCTTCCGTGATCTATATGGTGTCACAGCTCATCCGCCAGTGGTCTTCTGTCGGTGACGGCGTGGTGCTCCATACCCCTGCCTATGACGCGTTCTATAAGGCTATCGAAGGCAATCAGCGCCATGTTGTTCCGGTGGCACTGGAACAGCGCAATGGCCACTGGCATTGCGATATAGAGAAACTGGATGCGGCGCTGGCGCGCCCGGAAAGTAAAATTTTGCTGCTGTGCAGTCCGCATAACCCGACCGGTAAAGTCTGGACGCGCGAGGAACTGGAAGCGATGGCGGAACGCTGCCAGCGTCACGGCGTGCGGGTCATATCTGATGAAATTCATATGGATATGGTCTGGGGCGAACAGCCGCACATCCCCTGGAGCAATGTGGCGCGTGACAATTGGGCGCTGTTTACCTCTGGCTCCAAAAGCTTCAATATTCCGGCGTTGACCGGCGCTTACGGGATGATTGAAGACGCTGACAGTCGTGATACGTATCTCAACGCGTTGAAAGGTCGCGACGGTCTGTCCTCTCCCGCCGTGCTGGCACTGACTGCTCATATCGCGGCCTATGAACAGGGTGAGCCGTGGCTGGACGCGCTACGGGCGTATCTCCGGGACAATCTACACTACATTGCAGATACGCTGAACGACGCTTTTCCTGAACTTAACTGGCCGGTGCCGCAGTCGACCTATCTCGCGTGGATCGATCTGCGGGCATTAAACGTTGATGATAATGCATTGCAGAATGCGCTGATTCAGCAGAAAAAAATCGCCATCATGCCCGGCTTTACTTACGGTGATGAAGGACGCGGTTTTGTACGACTGAATGCCGGTTGTCCACGTTCAAAACTCGAAAAAGGCGTGAACGGATTAATTAACGCGATCCGATCAGTACGCTGACCCCGGTTGCGCAATGGAATTAATCATTGCGCAACATAGCTTTTCTCCTGCTTTTGTTTTTATAATAGCGCGCACTTTTATATACGAATAATGAGTGCGACCATGATTGATAATTCCCTGCCGTTAACTGACATTCATCGCCACCTTGATGGTAACATCCGGGCACAAACCATTCTGGATCTTGGCCGCCAGTTCAATTTGCCTCTCCCCGCGCAAACCCTTGAAACGCTGATCCCTCATGTACAGGTCACGGCCACTGAACCGGATCTGGTTAGCTTTCTGTCGAAACTGGACTGGGGCGTGAAAGTCTTAGCGTCCCTCGACGCCTGTCGCCGCGTCGCGTTTGAAAATATCGAAGACGCCGCCCGCAATGGCCTGCACTATGTAGAACTGCGTTTTTCTCCGGGCTACATGGCAATGACACATCAGCTACCGGTTGCTGGCGTGGTGGAAGCGGTCATCGCTGGCGTACATGAAGGCTGTAAAACCTTTGGCGTGCAGGCGCAACTGATCGGCATCATGAGCCGGACCTTCGGCGAGGCCGCGTGTCTACAGGAGCTGGAAGCACTGCTGGCGCACCGCGATCGGATCACCGCGCTTGACCTTGCCGGTGATGAACTGGGCTTCCCCGGCAGCCTGTTCCTGTCCCATTTCAACCGCGCGCGTGACGCAGGCTGGCACATTACGGTGCACGCCGGAGAAGCTGCCGGTCCGGAAAGCATCTGGCAGGCCATTCGCGAACTGGGTGCGGAACGCATCGGCCACGGCGTGAAAGCGGTTGAGGATCCGGCGCTGATGGATTTCCTCGCGGAACAACAGATTGGCATCGAATCCTGTCTGACGTCGAATATTCAGACCAGCACCGTGGCATCATTGTCCGCGCATCCGCTGAAAACGTTCCTCGAGCATGGCGTCCTCGCCAGCCTGAATACTGACGATCCGGCGGTTCAGGGAGTGGATATCATTCACGAATATACCGTTGCGGCACCGGCAGCAGGACTGAGCCGTGAGCAGATTCGTCAGGCACAGATTAACGGACTGGAAATCGCCTTCCTGAACGCGGCGGAAAAACAGGCGCTGCGAGAAAAAGTGGCGGCGGCATAGCGAAAAGAGGCCCGATGTGATTCATCGGGCCTTTCAGACATCAGGCAAGACATAACGTCGAACGATGTTTCGCCGACTCAATTCCCAGCTCAATCAGTTCCATAATCTGGATAGCCTGGCTCGCCGGTACCGGGTTCTCTCCGTGACCATTCAACGCATCGCGGATCCCGGCATAGTACGCCGGATAATTCCCCGGCACGGTCAGCCAGGTCTCTTCCACCCGTGTTTCGCCTTCAACGCGTGTGACGATGCCATCACGCATATCGTAGCCCCAGTCTTCTTGCGGCAGGCGCTCGCCATTTTTCAGACGCTCTTCCTGCGGATCCAGACCGTACTTCACATAGCTGCCGCGCGAACCATGCACGATGTAACGCGCCGATTCCGCTGCCGCCAGCATCGTACCGTGTAAGATCACCCGACGCTGCGGGTAGGAAAGCGTGGCATGGAAGTAGTCGGTTGACTGTGCCCCCGGGCGCAACTGGGCCAAATCTACCGTCATGCTGACAGGCAGACCGAACAGATTGATCGCCTGATCAAGCAGATGCGGTGCCAGATCGTACCAGATACCGCTTCCCGGTCCCCCTTGCTCACGCCAGCGATCCCGTACCTGCGGACGAAAGCGGTCGAAATGCGATTCAAAATAGGCGACCTCACCCAAAACGCCTTCCGCCAGCATCGCTTTCAGGGTCAAAAAGTCACTGTCCCAACGACGGTTGTGGAAAACAGAGAGCACCCGTCCCAGACTGCGTGCCAGCGCATCCAGTTCGCGCGCTTGTGACAGTGTCACGGTGAAAGGTTTATCAACCACCACATGTTTACCCGCTTCCAGCGCCGCTTTGGCCAGCGGGAAATGGGTATCGTTTGGTGTGGGTATGACGATCAGATCAATATTAGGGTCGTTAAACAGATGCTTCGGCTCAGAGACAACGGCCACGGAAGGCCAGTCCGCCTTCACTTTCGCTGCATCGCTACTGGAAACGACGGCCAGTTCCAGTCCCGGCGTGCCATCAATCAGGGGGGCATGGAACGTTTTACTGGCGTATCCGTAGCCAATCAGTCCTACACGGATGTTGTCACTCATATATATGCCTCTCGTTTCAGTCTGTGACTATTTCACACTATCCATGAACCACTCACAATAGTTTAATAACCCTGAGGCTATAAAGGTCGTTATTTAACTTAAGTCAAATAAATGTCACTTTCGGGCAGTTTGTCGGTATAAAGTCGCTGAAATCGTTCCCGAAACACTTGCCGGGATAATTATTGCTAAGTAACATCTGCTGCCGGTATTTAAGGATAAATCAAGCAAATGTCGTCAGTCATCAATCGTCTTATTGAATTAACAGGTTGGGTGGTTCTTGCGGTGTCCGTGGTCCTCCTTGGCGTTGCCAATCATATCGATAATTATCAGCCTCCCGAACCGACTGCCGCTGTTCAGCAGAAATAGCGCACCAGGCGGCGTATGTCGCCTGGAAAGTCGGTTTTCCCGAATTATTTGCAGAAAAAGCCGAAAAATTATCTGAAAAAGCGAATTGTGCGGCCTCCCATGCCGGCGCTTGTTGCCAGTGATGGCGAAGCGCGTTACCCTTCGCTCTGGTGTCGTCTGGCACTGCAAACATCATTTAAGAAAATACTTTTTCGGCCTTTACCTGCCGGTTCCTTTCACCGGGACAGGTTTATTTTACCTTCACCACTCGTGGCTTTATTTTTATATATAGGGATCCCTGTTTATGACTGTTCAGGATTATTTATTAAAATTTCGCAAAATTAGCTCGCTCGAAAGCCTGGAAAAGCTGTTTGACCACCTGCACTACACCCTGACCGACGATCATGACATTATCAATATGTATCGCGCGGCCGATCATCGCCGCGCAGAACTGGTCTCCGGCGGTCGCCTTTTTGATGTTGGTCAGGTACCGAAATCCGTCTGGCACTACGTGCAATAAGAAAGTAGCGCTTGCCGGTAAAAGCTTTATAATAATTGCCCCAAAAACAACGGTACGTCTGGCAATTCCGGAGATTTTATGACCACAACACCGGCACAGCGCATTGGCGGTTGGTTACTGGGCCCGCTGGCCTGGCTTTTAGTCGCCTTGCTGAGTGCGTCGCTGGCCTTGTTCCTGTATGCTACGGCGCTCGCCTCGCCCAAAACGTTAGCGATGCTGGCGGAGCAAAGTACCGGCAACCTGCTGTTGTGGGGCGTCTCTTTTCTCACCGCGATTGCCATGTGGTATTACACCCTGTGGTTGACGATTGCGTTCTTTAAGCGCAGACGCAGTGTGCCGAAGCACTATATTATCTGGCTGCTGGTCTCCGTCTTACTGGCGGTCAAGGCTTTTGCCTTTTCACCGGTGCCCGACGCCTTAGCTGTGCGTCAGTTACTCTTCCCGTTGCTGGCGGCAGCACTGTTAGTGCCCTATTTCAAGCGTTCCTCGCGTGTGAAAACGACCTTTGTGAACCCGTAATAACCTTACAGTTAACCTGTTGTCGCCTGCTGTAGATTGTCAGATAATAGGCGGCTTTTTTATTTCAGGCCGAAAAATGACTGATTACCTGCTGCTGTTTGTCGGAACTGTACTGGTCAATAACTTTGTACTGGTTAAGTTTCTGGGGCTTTGTCCTTTTATGGGCGTTTCCAAAAAGCTGGAAACCGCGATGGGGATGGGGCTTGCGACCACGTTTGTGATGACGCTGGCCTCAATCTGCGCCTGGCTGATTGACACCTGGATCCTGATCCCGCTCAATCTCATTTATCTGCGCACGCTGGCCTTTATTCTGGTTATCGCGGTCGTGGTGCAATTTACTGAAATGGTGGTGCGCAAAACCAGCCCGGCGCTCTATCGCCTGCTGGGGATTTTCTTACCGCTGATCACCACCAACTGCGCGGTTCTCGGTGTCGCGCTGCTGAATATCAATCTCGGCCATAACTTTTTACAGTCGGCGCTGTACGGTTTTTCCGCCGCCGTCGGCTTCTCGCTGGTGATGGTGCTGTTTGCGGCGATTCGCGAGCGTCTCGCCGTTGCAGATGTACCGGCACCGTTTCGCGGTAACGCCATTGCGCTGATTACCGCCGGGTTAATGTCTCTGGCCTTTATGGGCTTTAGTGGTTTGGTGAAGTTGTAATGAATGCTATCTGGATTGCCGTTGCCGCCGTGAGCCTGCTGGGCCTGGTGTTCGGCGCTATCCTGGGTTACGCCTCCCGTCGTTACGCGGTGGAGGATGATCCTGTCGTGGAAAAAATCGATGAGATTCTGCCGCAGAGCCAGTGTGGGCAATGCGGCTATCCCGGCTGTCGCCCCTATGCGGAAGCGATTGGCAGTCAGGGTGAAAAAATTAACCGCTGTGCGCCTGGCGGCGAAGCGGTGATGTTAAAAATCGCTGAACTGCTGAACGTGGATCCCCAGCCGATTGATGGCGATGAACAGGATGTGGCGCCGGTCCGCATGCTGGCGATGATTGATGAAGCCAACTGTATCGGCTGCACCAAGTGTATTCAGGCCTGCCCGGTGGATGCCATTATTGGCGCAACGCGTGCCATGCACACGGTGATGAGTGATTTGTGCACGGGCTGCAATCTGTGCGTGGATCCCTGCCCGACTCACTGCATTGAACTGCGTCCGGTCGCCGAAACACCTGACAGCTGGAAGTGGGATTTGAACACGATCCCCGTGCGTAATATCCCCGTGGAACAACATGCTTAAGTTATTCTCTGCTTTCAGAAAAGATAAGATCTGGGATTTCAACGGAGGTATCCATCCGCCGGAAATGAAAACCCAGTCAAACGGCACGCCGCTGCGTCAGGTTCCCCTCGCGCAGCGCTTTGTTATGCCGCTCAAACAACATATCGGTGCCGAAGGTGAACTGTGCGTCGCCGAAGGGCAACACGTATTGCGCGGACAAGCGCTGACCCGTGGATGGGGAAGAATGCTCCCGGTTCATGCGCCCACTTCCGGGACGGTGGTCGCCATTGCGCCCCACTCAACGGCGCATCCTTCGGCATTAGCTGAACTTAGCGTGATCATCGACGCCGACGGCGAAGACCGCTGGATTGAACGCGAAGGTTGGCAGGATTACCGTTCGCAGAGCCGCGAAGCCCTAATCGAACGTATTCACCAGTTCGGCGTCGCTGGGCTGGGCGGTGCCGGCTTTCCAACCGGCAATAAATTAAAGGGTGGCGGCGACAAAATTGAAACGCTGATCATCAACGCGGCGGAATGTGAACCCTATATCACTGCCGACGATCGGCTGATGCAGGATTGTGCGGCGCAGGTTGTCGAGGGTATCCGCATCCTGGCGCATATTCTGCAACCTCGTGAAGTCCTCATCGGTATCGAAGATAACAAACCGCAGGCCATCTCAATGCTGCGTGCGGTGCTGGCCGACGCGCGGGATATCTCACTGCGTGTCATCCCGACGAAATATCCGTCGGGCGGCGCAAAACAGCTGACCCAAATCCTGACCGGGAAGCAGGTTCCGCACGGCGGTCGTTCTTCCGACATCGGCGTACTGATGCAAAACGTCGGTACGGCGTATGCGGTAAAACGCGCGATCGTCGATGGAGAACCGATTACTGAACGGGTTGTGACCCTCACCGGTGAAGCGGTCAGTCGTCCAGGCAACGTCTGGGCGAGGCTGGGTACACCAGTGAAACATCTGTTAAATGATGCCGGTTTCTGCCCTTCTGCCGATCAGATGGTGATTATGGGCGGCCCGCTGATGGGCTTCACCCTACCGTGGCTCGATGTGCCGGTCGTAAAGATCACCAACTGTTTGCTGGCACCTTCAGCGACAGAGATGGGTGAACCACAGGAAGAGAAAGGCTGCATTCGCTGTAGCGCCTGCGCCGACGCCTGCCCGGCAGATCTTCTGCCCCAGCAGCTTTACTGGTTCAGTAAAGGGCAACAGCATGACAAAGCCACGGCGCATAACATTGCCGACTGCATTGAATGCGGTGCCTGTGCCTGGGTTTGCCCGAGCAATATTCCGTTGGTGCAATATTTCCGTCAGGAGAAAGCCGAGCTTTACGCAATAAGCCAGGAAGAGAAACGCGCGGCAGAGGCTAAAGCGCGCTTTGAAGCGCGTCAGGCTCGCCTGGAGCGAGAGAAAGCGGCGCGTCTGGAACGTCACAAGAAAGCCGCCGTGCAGCCTGCGGCAAAAGATCAGGATGCCATTGCCGCCGCCCTGGCTCGCGTCAAAGAGAAACAGGCGCAAGCGACTCAACCGGTGATGATCAAAGCCGGTGAAAAACCGGACAATAGTGCGGTGATAGCCGCTCGCGAAGCGCGCAAAGCGCTGGCACGAGCAAAACAGGCCGGGAACGTCACCGCAGTGGATGCCGATCCGCGCAAAGCCGCCGTCGAGGCCGCTATCGCCCGCGCGAAAGCGCGCAAGCAGGAACAGCAGACCAGCGGCGAACCTGCTGCACCAACTGAACCGGTGGATCCGCGCAAAGCCGCCGTTGAGGCCGCGATCGCCCGCGCGAAGGCGCGCAAGCAAGAACAACAGGCCAGCGGCGAACCTGCTGCACCAACTGAACCGGTGGATCCGCGCAAAGCCGCCGTTGAGGCTGCTATCGCCCGTGCGAAGGCACGCAAACAAGAACAACAGGCCAGCAGCGAACCTGCCGCACCGGCTGAACCGGTGGATCCGCGCAAAGCCGCCGTCGAGGCCGCTATTGCCCGTGCGAAGGCACGCAAACAGGCGCAGTTGGCCAGCGACGAACCAGCTGCCCCCTCCCTGGAACCGGTCGACCCACGCAAGGCGGCCATCGCCGCTGCAATAGCGCGCGCAAAAGCTAAAAAAGACGCTCAGCAGCAGGTTGTTAACGAGGAATAAATGGTATTCAGAATCGCAAGTTCTCCCTACACGCATAATCAGCGTCAAACCTCGCGCATTATGCTGCTGGTCTTACTGGCTGCGGTGCCAGGCATCGCCGTGCAATGGTGGTTTTTCGGCTGGGGGACGCTGTTCCAGATCGTACTCGCCTGCGCCAGTGCGCTGCTGGCGGAGGCCGCCGTACTCAGATTGCGTAAACAGCCGGTAGTGGCGATTTTAAAAGATAACTCCGCGCTGCTGACCGGTCTGCTGCTGGCCGTCAGTATTCCTCCCCTCGCCCCCTGGTGGATGGTGATCCTCGGTACGGTATTCGCGGTGATCATTGCCAAGCAATTGTATGGTGGTCTGGGACAAAACCCGTTCAACCCGGCGATGATTGGTTATGTGGTGCTGCTAATCTCCTTCCCGGTGCAGATGACCAGTTGGTTGCCCCCGCAGGATATTGCCGCCAGCGCGCCGGGACTGGTCGATGCGCTGCAGGTCATCTTTACCGGGCATACCGCCAGCGGCGGTGATATGAATACGTTGCGTATGGGGATTGACGGGGTAAGCCAGGCCACGCCGCTGGATACGTTCAAAACCTCTCTGCATGCAGGTCATTCTGTTGAGCAGATCATGCAGTACCCCATTTACAACGGTATGTTTGCCGGTGCGGGCTGGCAGTGGGTCAACCTGGCCTGGCTGGCTGGCGGTGTTTTTCTGCTACAGCAAAAAGCTATTCGCTGGCATATTCCGGTAAGCTTCCTGCTCTCATTGGGCGTCTGTGCGACGCTGGGCTGGCTGTTTGCCCCCGAGTCGCTGGCTTCCCCGCAGATTCATCTGCTCAGTGGGGCAACGATGCTTGGCGCATTCTTCATTCTGACGGATCCGGTGACGGCCTCGACGACCAATCGCGGTCGTCTGGTGTTTGGCGCACTGGCGGGCCTGCTGGTGTGGTTAATCCGTAGCTTCGGCGGCTATCCGGATGGCGTGGCCTTTGCCGTACTGTTAGCCAATATTACGGTGCCGCTGATTGACTACTACACGCGCCCGCGCGTGTACGGACACCGCAAAGGATAATCCATGCTGAAAACGATTCGTAAACATGGCATCACCCTGGCGCTGTTTGCCGCTGGCTCGACCGGACTCACCGCCGCCATCAACCAGTTGACCAAAACCACCATTGATGAACAGGCAGCCATTCAGCAAAAGGCGCTGTTTGATCAGGTCTTGCCTGCCGATCGCTATAATAACCGTTTGCAGGATCGCTGCGTCGTGGTCAGCGCCCCTGAGCTTGGCAAAGGCGAGCATCGCGTTTATATCGCTGAGCAGGACGGGACTCCCGTGGCGGCGGTACTTGAGGCGACGGCACCGGATGGTTATTCCGGTGCCATCCAGTTGTTGGTCGGCGCTGATTTCAGCGGTACGATTTTAGGCACTCGCGTGACGGAACACCATGAAACGCCGGGTCTGGGCGATAAAATAGAACGGCGTCTGTCTGACTGGATCACCGGTTTCAGCGGAAAAAAAATCCAGAGTGATAACGACAGCCACTGGGCCGTGAAAAAAGACGGCGGGGATTTTGACCAGTTTACCGGGGCGACGATTACGCCACGTGCGGTGGTCAATGCCGTCAAGCGTGCCGGACTGTATGCCCGGACGCTGCCGGCACAACTTCCTCAACTTCCGGCCTGCGGAGAATAAATCATGAGCGAAATTAAAGACGTCATCGTTCAGGGATTGTGGAAAAACAACTCGGCGCTGGTACAACTGTTGGGACTGTGCCCTCTGCTGGCGGTAACCTCTACGGCGACCAATGCGTTGGGGCTGGGCCTTGCCACCACGCTGGTATTGACCCTGACTAATCTGGCGGTCTCGACATTACGTCGCTGGACGCCGGCAGAAATTCGTATCCCAGTTTATGTGATGATTATCGCGTCGGTCGTCAGTGTGGTACAGATGCTGATCAACGCCTATGCCTTTGGCCTCTACCAGTCGCTGGGGATTTTTATCCCGCTGATCGTGACCAACTGCATTGTGGTGGGACGTGCTGAAGCCTTCGCCGCCAAAAAGGGTCCGGCGCTCTCTGCGCTCGACGGGTTTTCCATCGGGATGGGCGCAACCGGCGCTATGTTTGTGCTGGGCTCTCTGCGTGAGATTATCGGCAACGGAACCTTGTTTGATGGTGCGGATGGGCTGCTCGGTAGCTGGGCAAAGGTACTGCGCGTGGAAATTTTCCACACCGACTCTCCTTTCCTGCTGGCAATGCTGCCCCCCGGCGCCTTTATTGGCCTGGGACTCATGCTGGCGGTGAAATATCTCATTGATGAGAAGATGAAAAAACGTCGCGCCAGTGCGTCTGTCGCAACGGAGTTGCCTTCCGGTGAACCAGGGAATGTCTCATGAATAAAGCAAAGCGGTTAGAAATTTTAACCCGATTACGCGCGAATAATCCGCATCCGACGACCGAACTGAATTTCAGCTCGCCCTTTGAACTGTTGATCGCCGTGCTGTTATCGGCCCAGGCGACAGATGTCAGCGTGAACAAGGCCACGGCGAAACTCTATCCGGTTGCTAATACCCCCGCCGCCATGCTGGAACTCGGCGTTGAAGGCGTGAAGTCCTATATCAAAACGATCGGCCTGTTTAACAGCAAAGCCGAAAACGTGATTAAGACCTGCCGCATCCTGCTTGAGCAACATCATGGCGAGGTGCCTGAGGATCGTGCGGCGCTTGAAGCCCTGCCGGGCGTGGGTCGCAAGACGGCAAACGTCGTGCTGAATACCGCCTTCGGCTGGCCCACCATCGCCGTCGACACGCATATCTTTCGCGTCTGTAACCGTACCCACTTTGCGCCCGGCAAGAACGTTGAGCAGGTGGAAGAGAAATTGCTGAAAGTGGTTCCCGCAGAGTTTAAGGTCGACTGCCACCACTGGCTGATCCTGCACGGTCGTTACACCTGTATTGCCCGCAAGCCGCGCTGTGGCTCCTGCATCATCGAAGATCTTTGTGAATACAAAGAGAAGGTCGATATCTGACTCGTCGGGGCAACCCCATCCGCCCCGCCATAACTTTTTGCTATCCTCTACTTCTTCCTCTTCATTCCGTCAATGATTCCACGTCATCAGGTTTAGACAAATGAATAATCCTGGTGATTAGTGCTTATTCAGGTTAATCCTTTTTTTAATAACGAAAATTTCTATCCAACTGTGATCCCGATCATAGTGATAACCCTATGTAAATTATTTTGTTGAATTTGGTTAATTCTACAATCAGATGACAAGGAGTCAGTTTTTATACACAAAACATTACACTGGCTATTTTTTAGATACTGGCCTTTATCACTACGTTAAACGGCATATAGCAGAACATATCGCCATACAGCGATTTTCAGGGCCCGTTGACAGCGTAAAAAACTGCCATTACGCAATTAAAAAAATTTAACGCTAGATAACATTTATCTACCCCGATGAATTCACCAGATGAGATATATGTAACAGGTTATTACAAAAGACTTGTCTGAAAGTGCAAGATAGTGAACATTACTTGCCGTTTCCCCTCCCACTATAACAATTTCACGGCTACCCAGTGGTATCACGTGACAGAACACCCCCGTTAATATGGGATGTAAAAAAAGAGGCTAAAGTGTCTACTGCAAACAAGAAACCAACGGAAAGCGTCAGTCTTAACGCTTTCAAACAACCGAAGGCGTTCTATCTCATCTTCTCGATTGAGCTCTGGGAGCGTTTCGGTTATTACGGCTTACAAGGAATTATGGCCGTTTACCTGGTTAAACAACTGGGTATGTCTGAAGCGGATTCAATCACTCTTTTCTCGTCTTTTAGCGCCCTGGTTTACGGTCTGGTCGCCATTGGTGGCTGGTTAGGCGATAAAATTCTGGGTACCAAGCGCGTCATTATGCTTGGTGCGGTAGTCCTGGCTATTGGTTATGCCCTGGTGGCATGGTCCGGACACGACGCTGGCATCGTTTATATGGGGATGGCCGCCATTGCCGTGGGTAATGGTCTGTTTAAAGCTAACCCGTCCTCGCTGCTCTCGACCTGCTATGCAAAAGATGACCCGCGTCTTGATGGTGCATTTACGATGTACTACATGTCCGTCAATATCGGTTCATTCTTCTCAATGCTGGCAACGCCGTGGCTGGCCGCGCATTACGGCTGGAGCACCGCGTTCGCGTTGAGCGTTGTCGGTATGCTGATCACCGTGGTGAACTTCGCGTTCTGCCAGCGTTGGGTGAAGAACTACGGTTCTAAACCTGACTTTGAGCCGATTAACTTCCGCAACCTGCTGCTGACCATCGTCGGTGTTATCGCGCTCATCGCGATCGCCACCTGGCTGCTGCATAACCAGCAAATCGCCCGCATGGTTCTGGGTGTGATCGCGCTTGGTATCGTGATTATCTTCGGTAAAGAAGCCTTCTCTATGCAGGGTGCGGCTCGTCGTAAAATGATCGTGGCGTTCATTCTGATGCTGGAAGCGATCATCTTCTTCGTGCTGTACAGCCAGATGCCGACATCGCTGAACTTCTTCGCTATCCGTAACGTTGAGCACTCCATTCTTGGCATCGCGTTCGAACCTGAACAGTATCAGGCGCTGAACCCGTTCTGGATCATCATTGGTAGTCCTATCCTCGCGGCTATCTATAACAAGATGGGCGACACTCTGCCGATGCCGACGAAGTTTGCCATTGGTATGGTGCTGTGTTCAGGCGCGTTCCTGATCCTGCCGCTGGGTGCCAAATTCGCCTCTGATGCGGGCATCGTTTCCGTTAACTGGCTGATCATCTGCTACGGCCTGCAAAGTATCGGTGAGCTGATGATTTCCGGTCTGGGCCTGGCCATGGTGGCACAGTTGGTTCCACAGCGTCTGATGGGCTTCATCATGGGTAGCTGGTTCCTCACCACTGCCGGCGCCAACATCATTGGCGGTTATGTCGCCAGCATGATGGCGGTTCCGGAAAACGTAACGGACCCGCTGATGTCTCTGGAAGTGTATGGTCGCGTGTTCCTGCAGATTGGCGTGGCGACCGCAGTGATCGCTGTTCTGATGTTGCTGACGGCGCCGAAACTGAACCGCATGACTCAGGACGACGAACCTCGCGAGAAAGCGTCTAAAACCGCTACCGCGTAAATTTCTGGGAAACGCATAATGAAGCTGCTAACGTTGCGTTAGCGGCTTTTTTTTTGCCTGAACCCGAACCAGGATACGTTAAACCTCAGTTGAAAGGAGTTATCGATGAAACTGTTCTACAAGCCAGGCGCCTGCTCTCTTGCCTCCCATATTACCCTTCGCGAGAGTGGGAAAGACTTCACGCTGGATGGCGTGGATTTGATGAAAAAGCGTCTGGAAAACGGCGATGATTTTTTCGCGGTCAACCCGAAAGGACAGGTTCCCGCTTTGCTGCTCGATGATGGTACGCTGCTGACCGAAGGCGTGGCGATTATGCAATATCTCGCCGACAGCGTTCCTGATCGCCAGTTGCTGGCTCCCGTAAGCAGCATTTCACGCTACAAGACGCTGGAATGGCTTAACTACATTGCGACTGAACTGCATAAAGGCTTCACGCCGCTGTTTCGCCCTGACACTCCAGAAGAGTATAAACCGACCGTTCGCGCGCTTCTTGAGAAGAAAATGCAGTACGTTGATGCCGCTCTCAAAGAGGGACAATGGATTTGTGGCTCGCGTTTCACTATCGCGGATGCCTACCTTTTCACCGTACTGCGCTGGGCGTATGCGGTAAAACTCAATATGGACGGGTTAGAGAATATTGCGGCATATATGAAACGAATGGCTGAGCGTCCGGGCGTTGCGGCAGCGCTGAAGGCGGAAGGAATACAGTAAGCGAATCAGGCCGGATGGCGGCGGTCAACGCCGCATCCGGCAGGCAAGTCAAAGCTGTGTGGCGCTAAAGTAGTGGTCTGGTTGAGCGATACGATCCTGCGCCGCCACCACCTGCAGTTCATATTCCTGCATTGCTTTGGTAGCAATCATAATCTCATACACCGCCGCCGTCACATGTTCCAGCGCCTGCTGGATTGTCGCCCCCTGCAGCAATTTCACTAACAGTAAACCACTGGTCACATCGCCCACGCCGACCGGCTGACGGACACCGAAATCCACCAGCGGACGACTGATGTGCCAGGCGTCATCGGCAGTAACCAGCAGCATTTCAAAACGATCCTGACTGTAACCCGCACGCGCCAGGTGTTTGACCAGCACAATTTCCGGCCCCTGCGCAATGAGCTCGCGGGCGGCGGTAACCGCTTCATCCACGGTGTTCACCGCGTGTTCACAGAGAATTTCCAGCTCAATCAGATTCGGGGCGATGATGTCGCTGGCAGGTAACGCGTGGCGAACATGAAATTCGGCGACGCCAGGCGCGACAATGCACCCCTTTTCCGGATGTCCCATCACCGGGTCACAAAAATATTTCGCCGACGGATTCGCCGCTTTCACCTGACGCACAATCCCCAGAATATGCTCGCCCTGCTCGGCAGAACCCAGATAACCGCTCAGCACCGCATCACAGCGCTTTAGCTGATCGATATCGGCAATGCCCTGCACAATCTCCGTCAGATGAGAGGGCGGCATGACGCAGCCAGTCCATTTGCCGTATTGCGTGTGATTAGAGAATTGAACCGTATTGAGGGGCCAGACGTTGGCACCGAGGCGGCGCATCGGAAACTCCGCGGCGCTATTGCCAGCATGTCCAAAAACAACGTGGGACTGAATGGCGAGGATATTCTTCATTTTTTGCTTACCACAACCCTGAAAAAATAAAGGGGCGTGGTTTCCCACGCCCCTGCTAACTTTCGATTACTTCCAGCACACCAGACAGTAATTCTTCTTACCGCGACGCAGCAGCGTGTAGCGGCCGTACAGACGATCGCCTTCGGTGAAGGTGTACTCCGGATCCGACTGCTTCTCGCCGTTAATGGTGATCGCGTTTGACGCAATGGTCTTACGCGCCTGACCACGAGACGGCTGCAGTTCGGAATCCACCAGCGCCTGCATCAGATCTGCGCCTTTTTCCATCTCGACCATTGGCACACCGTCCTGCGCCAGTTGTTCGAAGTCCGCTTCGCTCAAATCGCTCAGCGTACCGTTGAACAGGCTCTCGGTGATGCGTTTCGCCGCGATAAGGCCCTCTTCGCCATGCACCAGACGCGTGACCTGCTCGGCCAGCACGTACTGCGCACGCGGCGCTTTCCCGCTGTTCTTGTCTTCTTCTTCCAGCGCATTGATCTCTTCAATGTCCATGAAGGTAAAGAACTTCAGGAAGCGATACACGTCGGCGTCCGCCGTGTTGATCCAGAACTGATAGAATTTGTACGGACTGGTTTTCTTCGGATCCAGCCATACTGCGCCGCCTTCGGTTTTGCCGAACTTGGTACCGTCCGCTTTGGTGATCAGCGGAACGGTCAGACCGAAGACCTGATTCTGATGCAGACGACGCGTCAGGTCTATCCCGGAGGTGATGTTACCCCACTGATCGGAACCACCGATTTGCAGCGCCACACCATGCAGTTTATTCAGACAGGCAAAGTCATAACCCTGTAACAGGTTGTAGGAGAACTCAGTGAAGGAGATCCCTTGATCGTCACGGTTCAGACGTTGCTTCACCGCTTCTTTGTTGATCATCTGGTTGACAGAGAAATGCTTACCGATATCGCGCAGGAAGGTCAGCACGTTCATGTTGCCGAACCAGTCATAGTTATTCGCCGCGATAGCGGAGTTGTCGCCGCAGTCGAAATCCAGGAACGGAGCAACCTGTTTACGGATTTTGTCTACCCACTCCTGAACGGTGTCTTCGGTGTTCAGTTTACGCTCGGCGGCTTTAAAGCTCGGGTCGCCAATCAGACCGGTCGCGCCACCGACCAGCGCCACAGGTTTATGACCTGCCTGCTGGAAGCGTTTCAGGCATAACAAGGGAACCAGATGCCCCAAATGCAAGCTGTCAGCGGTAGGATCGAAGCCGCAATAGAGCGCGATCGGGCCTTGCGCCAGTCGCTCTGCTAACGCTTCCTCGTCCGTCACCTGGGCTACCAGCCCCCGCTCTTGCAATTGTTTAATCAAGTTACTGCTTGCCATCAAAATCTCCATGTATATAACGACTGCACCTTTGCCGGTACACGACTTTTCGCCAGATGCGAAAGAGACATAGAATAAAGTGCCAGAATCAGGAGTACCAGCGATTAAAGCAAGATTTTTGCATCTTTTCAGGGTGCAAGACGATCAATCTTCCACGCATCATTTTCACGCTGGTACAAAAAGCGGTCATGCAGGCGATGCTCACCACCCTGCCAGAACTCAATCTGTTCAAGGCTGACGCGAAAACCGCCCCAAAAGCTCGGCAATGGCACTTCGCCCTGTTGAAACTTCTGCTTCAGCTCCAGGAATTTACTTTCAAGGATACCGCGGGCAGAAATGCGACTGGACTGCTTCGAAACCCATGCACCAATCTGGCTATCACGCGGGCGGCTATGAAAATATTTCATCACTTCGAGAGTCGAAAGTCGTTCTGCTTTACCGATCACCATCACCTGGCGCTCAAGGGTATGCCACGGGAACAGCAGGCTAACGCGCGGATTATTTTCGATTTGATGTGCTTTACGGCTGCCGAGGTTGGTGTAAAACACCATGCCTTTTTCGTCGTAATGTTTGAGTAAAACGATGCGCTGATAAGGCTGACCATGTTCATCCACGGTAGCGACCACCATCGCGGTAGGGTCCGCCAGTTTGGCTTCACAAGCCTGAGAGAGCCAACGTTCAAAAAGGGTTAATGGATCGGCGGGAAGATCGCGGCGGCGTAACCCGCCTTTGGTGTATTCACGGCGCAGATGCGCGATTTGCTGCAATTCGTCGTTATCAGACATGGGGTTCGCTACGGATTGTCAGTGGGTGGCGCTATTGTGCGCCGCCCTGCTGGAAATCTCAACGCTTCGGGTTTTGTAACTGGCAGTTATTCAGCACGATACGGTCACGTTTGTAGACGGTCGCGCCGTCGCCTTTCGACCAGAACACATAGATTCCGTCGGTATAGCGCGCGCCTGACGCCGAAATACCCTGCTTCAGATTAAGCAGTTTGTTGTCATAAACAAAATTCACCTCCTGACGGGTATTATTCAATTTTACCGTCAGCGGTTTTTCATCACACTGGTATTCCAGCGTATCCGTTTGCATACGTTCAACAAACTGGTTGTAGACGCTACAACCAGAGAGCATAAGCGGAAAACAGATGAGTAGCAGTTTTTTCATAGACGTATCCTGTAGACTTTCCTGGTCCAGGAGAGTGAATTCACCCTCCTAATCTCCACAGTGTAACGGCAGAAGACGAAAGAAAAATTCAGTTAACTCTGAGTTCGTGGGTTGGCGGGAAACACCGCGCCCAGAATGCTTGCTTCAGAGGCACCGGTCACCGAGGGCAAATTGCCCGGAAGACCTGCCAGCGTGCGCCACGCCAGCCAGGCAAATGCCAACGCTTCCATATCATCGCCGCTGATCCCGGCCTCATCGGTGGTCGTCACTTCCGTTCCCGGCAGCAGTCCCGCCAGTCGGGTCATTAACAAAGGATTACGACTACCGCCGCCGCAGACCATCAGACGTTCACAGCCCCCACTCAGCAACACCTGTTCAGAGATGGTGACCGCCGTCAGCTCCGTCAACGTCGCCTGAACATCGCGCGGCGCAATCCCCGGGAACGCCGTCAGTTGCCGTTCAATCCAGCCGTAGTTGAAGTATTCACGCCCGGTACTTTTCGGTGCTGGTAGCGAGAACCAGGGATCGCTGAGCATCGTTTGTAGCAACGGAATAATCACCGTCCCACCGCAGGCCCATTGCGCATCTTTATCATAGGGTTTGCCGCACTGCCGCCAGATCCAGGCATCCATCAGCATATTGCCGGGTCCGGTGTCGTATCCACGCACGGGCTGCCCTGGAATCAGCAGCGACAGATTCGCGATGCCGCCAATATTGAGCACCATTCTCCGCTCGGTCGGATGCGCGAGCAGCGCCTGATGAAATGCAGGTACCAGTGGCGCGCCCTGTCCGCCCAGCGCGATATCACGACGACGGAAATCGCCGACTACCGTGATTCCGGTATGCGCCACAATTTGATTGTTATCGCCGATCTGCAGCGTATGCGGCGCCGCGCCGGTGGGTTCATGCCACACCGTTTGCCCGTGGCAACCGATAGCGATAATGTCTTGCGGACGCAGTTTTTCCTGCGCCAGTAGCGCGTTGACCGCCTCGGCAAACAGTTTGCCCAACCGAACATCCAACTGCCCCAACTGGGAAAGCGTCAGAGATTGCCCCTGGCAAATATCGAGAATCGCCTGTTTAAGGGAAACAGGCATCGGCCAGGTGAGACTCCCCTGTTGGGCCACCATCGTGTCATCTATCGTCGCCAGTACGACATCAACACCATCAAGGCTGGTGCCTGACATCACGCCAATGTAACGGCCCGATTTCATACATGTTCCTTTTTAAGCATGACTTTTTGCCAACACTCCATCATAAACGCGCAGTCAATGCTACGCTTCATTCACGTTTTTCCCGAAAGCACCCTCGCCGCGTTGATTTAATAAATTCACTGAATAGTTCGTTTAAAGTTGGTTAAGCTGCCTGTTATTATGATTTCTGCATCATTCAGACAGAACATGTGACCTTAAACGCGCAAATGCCATATAATTTGACCTTGAGGGATGCTTGGGTAGCGTTTCATGGTGAACAGGAGATTTTTAAATGATTAAACGTGTACTGATCGTTTCACTGGCTGGCTTATCTTTAGTGGGTTGTGCCAACACGGATAGCCTTTCAGGCGATGTCTATACCGCTTCTGAAGCGAAGCAGGTTCAGAACGTTACCTACGGGACGATTGTAAACGTGCGTCCGGTAAAAATTCAGGCTGGTGATAATGATAACGTGATCGGCGCCATTGGTGGTGCTGTGCTCGGTGGCTTCCTGGGTAACACTGTGGGTGGTGGTACGGGTCGTTCTCTGGCAACGGCGGCGGGTGCTGTCGCCGGTGGTGTCGCCGGACAAGGCGTGCAGGGTGCGATGAACAAAACGCAGGGTGTTGAACTGGAAATCCGTAAGGATGATGGCAACACCATCATGGTTGTTCAGAAACAAGGTGATACGCGTTTCTCTGCCGGACAGCGTGTCGTACTGGCCAGCAACGGTCGTCAGGTTACCGTTTCTCCGCGCTAAGTGAATTAACGTGTGGTCAGGTCCTGACCACACGTTTCATGACATTAATCGTGCGACTGTAGCTCAATAATATTGTGTTCAAGTCGGGTGATCAGTTTAATCAGCAGGTCAATTTCCTGCGCAGAAATCCCTTCCAGAATTTCACCACGCGTTTTGTTGATAACCGCTTCCATATCAGCAATCAGCGGCTCTGCCTTTTCTGTCAGTTTAATCCGTTTGGCCCGGCGATCGCTGACACAGGTCTGACGCGAAATAAGCCCTTTCTCTTCGAGCTGATCCAGCGTACGTACCAGTGACGGCTGTTCGATGCCAATCGCTTTTGCCAGTTGTATCTGTGATTGATCCGGTGGCAGTTGATGAATATTATGCAGCGTAACCCAGTGCGTCTGCGTCAATTCCAGAGGCTTAAGACGGTGGTCTATCAAAGCACGCCAAATGCGCACCAACCGTGCCAGATCAGAACCTAGTGGCGATTCCAATTTCATCTCCT